>CEWF01018575.1_pt1 | contig 12349 bp, 10 predicted proteins | sample 531331 | NCBI WGS metagenome assembly CEWF01 (sample SAMEA2622676, study PRJEB7988) | marine metagenome | biome: marine biome (ENVO:00000447); feature: mesopelagic zone (ENVO:00000213); material: "saline water (ENVO:00002010), including plankton (ENVO:xxxxxxxx)" | depth 600 m | reverse complement strand
GCGCCCCGACGGCAGCGACGGCAGCCTGCCGGTGCGCATCGGTCTGGCCAACGAGTCGGGCTTCCCCCATGCCGGCACGCTGGACTTCGTCTCCAACCAGCTCAACCGCAGCAGCGGCACCGTGCGCCTGCGCGCCGTACTGGACAACCGCCAGCGGCTGTTCACCCCGGGGCTGTATGCCCGCGTGCAACTGCTTGGCAGCGGCGAGTTCGAGGCCATGCTGGTGGACGACAAGGCGATCCTCACCGATCAGGACCGCAAGTACGTGTACATCGTCGATGAGCAGGGTCTGGCCCAGCGCCGCGACGTGCAGCCCGCCGGCACCGCCGAGGGACTGCGCATCATCGACAAGGGCCTGCAGCCCGGTGACCGGGTGATCGTCAGCGGCGTGCAGAAGGTGTTCATGCCCGGCATGCCGGTGGATGCACAGGCGCAGACGGACAGCGCCGATCACGCGGCGAACTGAGGACGGGCCATGGACTTCTCCAAATTCTTCATCGAGCGGCCGATCTTCGCCGCCGTGCTGTCGATCATCATCTTCGTCTCCGGCCTGATCGCCATTCCGGTGCTGCCGATCGGCGAGTACCCGGATGTGGTGCCCCCCTCAGTGATGGTCAGCACCGTCTACCCCGGTGCCAACCCCAAGGTCATCGCGGAAACCGTGGCCACGCCGCTGGAGGAAGAGATCACCGGCGTCGAGGGCATGATGTACCTCAAGTCGGTGGCCGGCTCCGACGGCGTGCTGCAGATGACCGTAACCTTCCGCCCCGGCGTCGACCCCGATGACGCCACCGTGCGCGTGCAGAACCGCGTCGCCCAGGCGCAGGCGCGCCTGCCCGAAGACGTACGGCGCCAAGGCGTGACGGTGCAGAAGCAGTCGCCGACCTTCCTCATGGTGGTGCATCTGACCTCGCCGGACGGCCGCTACGACTCGCTGTACCTGCGCAACTATGCGCGCCTGCACGTCAAGGACGTGCTCGGACGCATCCCTGGTGTCGGCGACGTGCAAGTGTTCGGCAGCGGCGACTACGCCATGCGCCTCTGGCTCGACCCGGACCGTATCGCTGCACGCGGGCTGACCGCCAGCGATGTGGTGGCGGCCATCCGCGAGCAGAACGTGCAGGTCTCGGCCGGGCAGATCGGTGCCGAACCCATCGAACACAGCGACTTCCTCTACCTGATCAACGCCCAGGGCCGTCTGCGCAGCGAGCAGGAATTCGGCGACATCGTGCTCAAGAGCGGCGCCGATGGCGAGCTGGTGCAACTGCGCGACGTCGCCCGCATCGAACTCGGCGCCGGCGACTACACCCTGCGCGCCAAGCTCGACGACAACCCGGCCGTCTCGGGCCTGGGCATCTTCCAGGCGCCGGGGGCCAATGCGCTGGACATCCGCGATCAGGTGATCGCCAGCATGGACGAGCTGCAGCAGCGCTTCCCCGAGGGCATGAAGTACGAGGCGGTGTACGACACCACCATCTTCGTCCGCGAGTCGATCAACGCGGTGATCCATACCCTGCTCGAGGCGGTGGTTCTGGTGGTGCTGGTGGTGATCCTGTTCCTGCAAACCTGGCGCGCCTCGATCATCCCGCTGATCGCCGTGCCGGTGTCGGTGATCGGCACCTTCGCCGGCCTGCACCTGCTGGGCTTTTCGATCAACACCCTGACCCTGTTCGGCCTGGTGCTGGCCATCGGCATCGTGGTCGACGACGCCATCGTCGTGGTGGAGAACGTCGAGCGCAACATCGAACAAGGGCTGACGCCGATTGCCGCAGCGCACCAGGCGATGCGCGAGGTGTCCGGGCCGATCATCGCCATCACCCTGGTGCTCTGCGCGGTGTTCGTGCCGATGGCCTTCCTCGATGGCGTCACCGGGCAGTTCTACAAACAGTTCGCGGTGACCATCGCCATCGCCACGGCCATCTCCGGGCTCAACTCGCTGACCCTGTCACCGGCCCTGGCCGCGCGCCTGCTCAAGGCCCATGACGCGCCCAAGGACGGCCTGACGCGGCTGATCGACCGCCTCTGCGGCTGGATCTTCCGGCCGTTCAACCGCTTCTTCAAGCGCAGTTCCGATGGCTACGAGCGCGGTGTCGGCCGTGCCCTCGGTCGGCGTGGCGCGGTGTTCGTGGTGTATGCACTGTTGCTGCTGGGCACGGCGTTCATGTTCAAGACGGTGCCGGGCGGCTTCATACCCACACAGGACAAGATGTACCTGATCGCCGGGGTGAAACTGCCCGAGGGCGCTTCGCTGTCGCGCACCGATGCCCTGCTCAGCCAGGTGGTGGAGATCGCCCGCGAAACCGACGGTGTCGCCCACGCGGTGGCCTTCCCCGGACTCAACCCGCTGCAGATGACCAACACGCCGAACAGCGGCATGGCCTTCTTGATTCTCGATCCCTTCGAGGCGCGCAACGGCCGCACGGCGGCGCAGATCAACGCCGAGCTCAACCAGAAGATCGCCGCGCTCAAGGACGGCATCAGCTTCGCCATCATGCCGCCGCCGATCCTCGGCCTGGGCAATGGCGCCGGCTATTCATTGTTCGTCCAGGACCGCGCCGGGCTCGGCTACGGCGAGTTGCAGAATGCCCTCAGCGGATTCCAGGGCGCGCTGTCGCAGCAGCCGGGCATGGCCTACCCGATCACCACCTACCAGGCCAACGTGCCGCAGTTCGATGCCGAGGTCGACCGGATCAAGGCCAAGGCCCAGGGCGTGCCGCTGACCAACCTGTTCGACACCCTGCAGACCTACCTCGGCTCGGCCTACGTCAACGACTTCAACCAGTTCGGCCGTACCTGGCAGGTGATCGCCCAGGCCGATGCGCCGTTCCGCGACAGCATCGAGGACATCGCCAACCTGCGCACCCGCAACGATCAGGGCGAGATGGTGCCCATCGGCTCGATGGTGACCATCAAGCAGAGCTTCGGCCCGGATCCGGTGCTGCGCTTCAACGGCTACCCAGCGGCGGATCTGGCCGGCGATGCCGATCCACGCGTGCTGTCCTCCACGGAAGCCATGGCCAAGGTTGCCGGCCTGGCCGAGCAGGTGCTGCCGCCGGGCATGGCCATCGAATGGACCGATCTCAGTTATCAGCAGGCCAGCCAGGGCAACGCCGTGCTGATCGTCTTCCCGCTGGCGGTGATGCTGGTGTTTCTGGTGCTGGCGGCACTCTACGAGAGCTGGACCTTGCCGCTGGCGGTGATCCTCATCGTGCCGATGTGCCTGCTCTCGGCGCTCTTCGGCGTATGGCTGGCCGGCGGCGACAACAATGTGTTCGTCCAGGTCGGACTGGTGGTGCTGATGGGCCTGGCGTGCAAGAACGCCATCCTCATCGTCGAATTCGCCCGCGAACTGGAGCTGCAGGGCAAGGGCATCGTCGAGTCGGCACTGGAAGCCTGCCGGCTGCGCTTGCGGCCGATCGTGATGACCTCGATCGCCTTTATCGCCGGGGTGATTCCGCTGCTGCTGTCCTCGGGCGCCGGTGCCGAGGTGCGCACCGCCACCGGCGTGACCGTATTCGCCGGGATGCTCGGCGTCACCCTGTTCGGCCTGTTCCTCACCCCGGTGTTCTACGTCGCCCTGCGCAAGCTGGCCGGCACGGCACTGGTGCAGCACGGCCATGATGAAGTTTCGGGAGTGCAACACTGATGAACGCCACGCACACACACCTCGCGCGCCTGCTGGCTGTCGCCTTGAGCAGCGGCCTGCTCGGCGCCTGCAGCGTCGGCCCGGATTATCAGCGCCCGGAACTGCCTGTGGCCGCAGCGTTCAGTGAACGACCGGCGGCCAGCGCGCCGCAGGCGTCGGGCGACGCCGCGTTCTGGCGGCGCTTCGGCGATGCGCAGCTCGACTCTCTGGTGGACGCCGCGCTGGCGCACAATCAGGACCTGTTGATCGCCCTCGCCAACTACCAGCAGGCCAACGCCCTGCTGCGCGGCGCACGCTACGACCAGTTTCCGACGCTGACGGCCGACGCCCAGGCCGGCAACCGCCGCAGCAGCGCCGATCAGCTGCCCGGCGTGGCGGCCGGGGATCGCGACAACGACGAGTTCGCCGCCAACCTCGGTTTCAGCTGGGAGCTCGACCTGGTCGGCCGGGTGCGCCGCAGCGTCGAGGCGCAGCGCGCCGATACCGCCGCCTCCGCGCAGGATCTCGCGGCGCTGCAGGTGGCGGTGGTCGGTGAACTGGCGCGCAGCTACTTCCAGCTGCGCGGCGGGCAGCAGCAACTGCAGATCGCCCAGCGCAACGCCGACAACCAGACCCGCACCCTGCAGGCGCTGGAACAACGCCAGCAGCTTGGCCTGGCTACGCCCTTCGATGTCGACCGCGCCCGCACCCAACTGGAAACCACCCGGGCGCGCATTCCGTCGCTGGAAGCCGAGATTGCCGTGGCCATCCACCGCGTGGCGGTACTCAGCGGGCGCATGCCGCAGGCCCTGACAGCCGAGCTGGCGACGCCGGCTGCGCTGCCGGCGCTGGTGGTGCCTGCACTGCACAGCACGCCCGGCGACCTGCTGCGCCGTCGCCCCGACATCGCCGCCGCCGAACGACGCCTGGCGGCGTCCACCGCGCTGGTCGGGGTGGCCACGGCAGACCTGTTCCCGCGCTTCACCTTGGGCGGGCTGATCGGCACCCAGGCGTTCGCCGCCGGCGACCTGTTCCAGCGCGACAGCGAAACGCGCCTGCTGATGCTCGGCATCGACGGCTCCTTCCTCAACGTCGGCCGCGTGCGTGCACGCATCGCCGCCGCCGATGCGGCCACGGCCGCCGACCTGGCGCGCTACCAACGCACGGTGTTGACGGCCATGGAAGAAACCGAGAATGCCCTGGTGCGTCTGTCACGCAGCCAGCGCCAGCAGGCCCATCTGCAGCAGGCGGCGCAGGCCGGAACGCGCGCCGCCGACATGGCTCGCCAGCGCTTCGACCAGGGCGCCATCGACGTACTGGAACTGCTCGACGCCGACGACGCCCGCCTGCAGGCCGAGGATGCCTTCGCCCGCAGTCGCACCGACAGCATCGTCGCCAGCGTCAACCTGTACCAGGCGCTGGCCGGCGGCTGGCCGCAGCAGCTGCCGGAAAACGGGGTGACCAAACGATGACGGAGAGTCGCCATGTCTGCCGACCCATGCCCTGAACGTCGCCGCTTGCTCGCGGCACTCGGCCTGTCCTGCGCCGGGCTATTGTTGCCACGTTATGCCGCGTCACAGTCGCACGCGCCGGCGGCCGCCGAGCGGCTGGTGGTCGCCATCGTCTCGCAGACCTTCTTCTACGTGCCGCTATGGCTCGGTTTGCAGCGCGGCGCCTTTCGCCAGGCCGGCATCGAGCTGGAGATCGTCCAGCTGGGGCAGCGCTCGCAGGTCGAGCCGCTGCTGTCCGGCGAGGTGCATGTGGCCATCGCCACGCCGGAGTCGGTGCTGCACAACGTGGCCGCCGGCGGGCCGCTGCGCCTGGTTGCCGGCAATACCGGCAAGCTGGCCCACGCGCTGATCGCCCGGCCGCAGTTGGACAGCATCGAGGCCCTGCGTGGCGGGCGGATCGGCATTCTCAACCGGCGCGAGGGCACCTTTTTCCAGGTCCGTGCGATGCTCTCGCGCCATGGTCTGCACTATCCGCACGACTACAGCGTGATCGAAACCGGCGGCGTACCAGCCCGCCATCGGGCGCTGCTGGACGGCAGCATCGACGCCGGCCTGCAATCGGTGCCCTGGTCGTATCAGGCCGAAGATGAGGGGTTGCGTAACCTGGGCGACATCATCGATTACATCCCGGATTGGCAGTTCGTCTCGGTCAATGCCTCGCTGACCTGGGCCGAGCGCAATCACGAGTTGCTGCAGCGTTTTCTGGCGGTGCTACTGGCTGCCACCGAGGCCCTCTATGCCAACCGCGAGGAGGCCGCCGAAGTGGCCAGCCGGCAATTGCCGACGCGCCGGGATTACGCGCTGCGGGCCTGGGATTACTACACCGGCAGCAACGCCCTGACCCGTGACATGAGCGTGAGCCATGCCGGGCTGAGCACCGTACTGGATATCCAGCGCAGCAACGGGCTGCTCGACGCCCAGGCCTCCATGCGTGTGGAGGACTATCAGGCGCCGGAGTTTCTGGCCGCTGCGCGCCGCTATCTTTGAAAAGGCAGCACGCGCTGCCGCACCCTCAGTTTTCCAGCAAGCGAGCGCCCGCCCCCTGGCTGGCCAGGCGGTCTTCGGGGTTGCGCAGCGGACAGTCTTCCAGCGACAGGCAGCCACAGCCGATGCAGCCTTCCATCTCGTCGCGCAGGCGTTGCAGTTTCTGGATGCGGTCATCGAGGTCATTGCGCCAACGCGAGGCCACCGTACGCCATTGTTCGGCGCTGACCCGCACCATCGGGTCGTAGTCGCCCAGCGCCTGCTTCACCTCGTCCAGCGGAATGCCGGCGCGTTGCGCCACCTTGATGATGCCGATATAGCGCAGCACCCCAGGCGTGTAACGGCGCTGGTTGCCCGAGGTGCGCAGGCTGCTGATCAGCCCCTTGGACTCATAGAAATGCAGGGTGGAAACAGCCACGCCACTGCGCTTGGCCACCTCGCTGACCTTGAGTAAACGTGGTTGTTTTACATTGCTATCGGCCGAGAGGTTGCTCATCACGCTCACTCTATGGGTCAGAAAGTTCTCGAGGCTCGCAGGCGACAACGGTACCGACTTCCAGGGAGGCGACCGCCCCTCTGGGTCTATCGATCAGACAAGCAGCTATTGCCAGTTCTGTTGAAAAAGCAGCTGTTTCCCCATGCCTTCGGTGGAGTTGCTCAGTCATTGAGCGCGAATGTGAACAGCCAATGGGGCGTTACCCGCCCAAACACCACCTGCACAGCGCTCGGATTGTAGAGAGCTACGCGCCTACCTGACTGGCTTCCATAGTCTCATTGTGTGCTCCTCGATAGAACTCCCCTTCCGCTTTCCTCTACAGCTTGGCGATCGAAACCTCCGTGGATTTAACGAACGCGATCACCTCGCTACCCACCCCCAATTCAAGCTCTTTCACAGAGCGAGTCGTGATCACAGAGGTGACGATCCCGGCTGCGGTCTGTACGTCGATTTCCGAGAGGACATCGCCAAGAACGATTTCTCGAATTGTGCCTTTGAACTGGTTGCGTACGTTGATGGCTTTGATAGTCATGGTGTGGTTCCTTCTGGTTGAGTTGATTCGCAGTTCAAAGTGCCCAGCGCAATTGCGTCGGCAACGGAGAAACGGATTCGGGTTGGGGCGATAGCTCCGGCACGGCCAGCACGCGGTTGAGCACCTGCGCTTCCAGTGCCGCTAAAGCCGCCGCACCACGGTTACGCGGACGCGGAATGTCAATGGTGAGGTCGAGGCCGATGCGTCCTTCCTCGATGAGAATGACCCGGTCGGCCACCGCTACGGCTTCGCTGACATCGTGGGTAACCAGCAGCACCGTGAATCCATGCCGCTGCCACAGGCGTTCGATCAGTTGCTGCATCTCGATACGGGTCAATGCATCCAGTGCGCCGAGTGGCTCATCGAGTAGCAGCAAACGAGGTTGGTGAATCAACGCGCGAGCCAGTGCTACACGCTGTTTCTGCCCGCCGGACAAGGCCGCCGGCCATTCATTGGCGCGTTCAGCCAGGCCGACCGCGGCCAATGCCTCGCGTGCCTTGGGCCGCCAGTCGCCGGAAAGGCCCAGGCCGACGTTGTCGATGACCCGCTTCCACGGCAGTAGCCGAGCGTCCTGAAACATCAGCCGGGTATCGTCGCGGGCGGCGGACAGCGGACCGTTGCCAGCCAGTAACGCGCCCTGGCTCGGCTGGTCGAGGCCGGCCAGCAGGCGCAGCAGGGTGCTCTTGCCGCAGCCGCTGCGGCCGACCACGGCGACGAACTGACCGGCCGGGATATGCAGGTCGATGCCCTTGAGCACCTCGCGTTCGCCGAAGGCCTTGCCGATGCCTTCGATGTTCAACGGGATGCCCTGGCGAATATTGTGCAGCGCGGTCATTGCGCACCTCCCTTGACCTGGTAGGCCGGATGCCAGCGCAGCCAGACGCGTTCCAGGCCGCGGGCGGCGACATCGGCCAGCTTGCCGAGCACGGCATAGAGCAGGATCGCCAACACCACCACGTCGGTCTGCAGGAATTCGCGGGCATTCATCGCCAGGTAGCCAATGCCGGAGCTGGCGGAAATGGTCTCGGCGACGATCAGCGTCAGCCACATGAAGCCGAGGGCGAAACGCACGCCGACCAGGATCGACGGCAGCGCGCCGGGCAGGATCACCTGGCGAAACAAGGCAAAGCCCGACAGCCCGTAGCTGCGCGCCATCTCCACCAACGCCGGGTCGACGTTGCGGATGCCGTGATAAGTGTTCAGATAAATGGGGAACAGCGTGCCCAGCGCGACGAGAAAGATCTTCGCGCTCTCGTCGATGCCAAACCAGAGGATCACCAGCGGGATCAGCGCCAGGTGCGGCACGTTACGGATCATCTGCACCGAGCTGTCGAGCAGGCGTTCGCCCCAGGTCGACAATCCGGTGATGAAGCCCAGCAGCAAGCCGATGCCACCGCCAATGGCGAAGCCGATGCCGGCGCGCCAGCCGCTGATGGCCAGGTGTGTCCAGATCTCCCCGCTGCTGAGCAGCTCCCAGCCAGCCAGAAGCACGGCACTGGGAGCCGGCAAGATGCGGGTGGACAGCCACCCGAGCATCACTGCTCCCTGCCATGCGGCCAACAGCGCCACGGGCAGCGCCCACGGCGCCAGGCGCTGGGCCAGGCGTTTAATTGCGACGTTCATGCCGTTACCTCGAATCATCTGTACCTTTCGTGCGTGCACCCTGCGCACCCCACTTCGATAAGTGGCCGCATCCATGCAGCCTCATGCGCTCCTGCGTTTTCCTACGCGGTCCTTGCGAAAACCACACTTCGGTGGGTTTGCCGTTGCAAGGCCGTCACGCTTCGTCTCAGCTCGCCGCAGCCGCCTTTGGCAGGATGTCGCTGGAGATCATTTCACCGAACGGGCTCACGTAGCCGCGGCTCGCCGGACGGTCGGGCTGAGCGATGTCCAGATGGGGGAACAGCAGCTCGGCAACCCGGTAAGCTTCTTCGAGGTGCGGGTAGCCGGAGAAAATGAAGGTGTCGATGCCAAGGTCCGCGTATTCCTTGACCCTTGCCGCCACGGTCGGGCCATCGCCGACCAAGGCGGTGCCAGCCCCGCCACGCACCAGCCCGACGCCTGCCCAGAGATTGGGTGCAACCTCCAGCTTGTCCTTGCGCCCGCCATGCAGCGCGCTCATCCGCTGCTGACCCACCGAGTCGAAGCGCGCGAGGGAAGCTTGGGCGCGAGCGATGGTGTCATCGTCGAGGTGGCTGATCAGCCGATTGGCGGCAGTCCAGGCCTCGTCATTGGTCTCACGCACGATGACATGCAAACGAATACCGAAGCGCACCTGGCGCCCGTACTGGGCAGCCTTCTCGCGTACCTGGGCGATCTTTTCCCCGACCGCGTCCAGCGGCTCGCCCCATGTCAGGTACAGCTCGACCTGCTCGGCCGCCAGATCCTGCGCAGCCTCGGAGGAGCCACCGAAATACAGCGGCGGACGCGGTTGCTGGATAGGCGGATAGAGCAGCTTGGCGCCTTTGACCTGCAGGTGCTTGCCGTCATAGTCGACGGTGTCGCCCTCCAGCACGCGGCGCCAGATGCGGGTGAATTCCACCGAGGCCTCGTAGCGCTCGGCATGGCTCAGGTGCAAGCCGTCACCGGCCAGCTCATCCGGGTCGCCGCCGGTGACCAGGTTGAACAGCGCGCGGCCACCCGAGAGCCGATCCAGCGTCGCCGCCTGGCGCGCCGCCACGGTCGGCGAAATGATCCCTGGGCGCAGTGCGACGAGAAATTTCAGCCGCTGGGTAACAGGAATCAGCGAGGCGGCCACCAGCCATGAGTCCTCGCAGGAGCGGCCGGTGGGGATCAGTACGCCACCGTAACCGAGGCGGTCGGCCGCCTGGGCAATCTGACTGAGGTAGCCGTGGTCGACGGCACGGGCGCCTTCGCCGGTGCCGAGGTACTTGCCGTCGCCATGGGTGGGCAGGAACCAGAAGATGTTCAGACTCATGGGTAGAACTCCGTTTGTCCGCCAGGCGGACCGCATGCAATGGGGTTTATTCGGGGTACTGGACGATATTCTTCGGGGCCGCCCAGATCGCGTCCTGGATGACCAGCTTTCGTGGAATCAGCCTGAGGTCGGTAAACGTGTCGGCGATGTGCTGCTGGGCGCGGACCACTTCCGGCGTGATCGGCCGGGCGCCGTATCCCTGGCGGATCACCGCCTTGCGGGTGATCTCGCGGGACAGGCCGAGCAGTGGCGCGACCTGATCGGTGGCCTGGTCTGGATTGGCCTCGACCCAGCGGCCGACATCGCGGATCTCGCCGATCAGGGTGCCGATGACGGCGGGGTTACGCTCGGCGAACGGACGCGCCGCGAGATAGAACTGATGGTTGCTTACCAGCCCCTGGCCGTCGCGCAGGGTGCGCGCCTGTAGCTGCTCCTCGGCGGCGGCCTGGAACGGATCCCAGATGACCCAGGCGTCAACGCTGCCGCGCTCGAAGGCGGCGCGAGCATCGGCTGGCGGCAGGTACACCGGCTGGATGTCGCTGTATTGCAAACCGGCCGACTCCAGCGCCCGGACCAGCAGGTAGTGCACGTTGGAGCCCTTGTTCAGCGCGATCTTCTTGCCCTTGAGCTCGGCCAGCGAGCGGATCGGCGAATCCTTCGGCACCAGGATCGCCTCGCCGCTGGGCGCTGGCGGCTCATGGGCCACGTAGAGCAGATCCGCACCGGCCGCCTGGGCGAAGACCGGCGGGGTTTCGCCGGTCACGCCAAAGTCGATGGAGCCGACGTTGAGCCCCTCGAGCAGCTGCGGGCCGCCGGGAAATTCCGTCCACTGGACGTCGAAGCCCTGCCCCTCCAGCCGCTGTTCCAGCGTGCCGCGGGCCTTGAGCAGCACCAGGGTGCCGTATTTCTGGTAGCCGATCCGTACGGTTTCGGCCTGGACATGGAAAGCGCCGAAGGACAGGGTCGCGGCAAGCAGGGCGACCAGTCCTCGACGCAGGTTGCGAGTGCTCATGGGCACGCTCCTCTGCGATTGGATTGGAAAGCGACCTGCTCACCCGTTGGCGGGGGAGTAAGGCGGGGTGAAGCGTCAGGGGCCGGAGCCCGGTTTTTTAGATACTCCAGCGGGCGTTGGCCAGCCGGTCGTTCAACAGGTGCGGATCGAGTGGCCGCGGACATCGCGCCAGCGCCGCGAGCAGTTGCGACGCGGCGGCTTCGAGGCGCTCACGCAGCTCGTCCTCCAGTCGCGCCGGCTGGTTGCCGTCCGCATAGGCAATCTGCCGGTCCACGGCGTACACGCCGTGCAGGATCTCCTGTGCCTTGAGCGCCGCCAGCACCGGCTTGAGCGCGTAGTCCAGCGCCAGCATGTGCGCCGCGCTGCCACCGCTGGCCAGCGGCAGCACCGCCTTGTTCGCCAGCGCCCGCTCCGGCAGCAGGTCCAGCAGCGTCTTGAGCGCACCGGCGAACGACGCCTTGTACACCGGCGTGGCCACCAGCAGACCATCGGCCTGCTCGACGTGCTCGGCGAAGCGCTGCACCACCGGGCTGTCGAAGCGGGCGTGGATCAGGTCGGCCGGCTCGAAGTCGCGCACGGCGTAGCGCACCACCTCCACGCCATGACGCTGCAGCCAGTCACCCGCCGCATCCAGCAGCACGCCGGAGCGCGAGCGCTGGCTGGGGCTGCCGCCCAGGGAAACGACCATCATCGGCGATCGTCCTCGGCTCAGCGGTTCGGTTGCGGCGTCAGGCGCAGGTACGGCTTGACCGCGCGATAGCCCTTGGGAAAGCGCTGCTTGATTTCCTCTTCATCCTTGAGCGAAGGCACGATCACCACCTCGTCGCCGTCCTGCCAGTTGGCCGGGGTGGCGACCTTGTGGTTGTCGGTCAGCTGCAGCGAATCGATCACCCGCAGGATCTCGTGGAAGTTGCGCCCGGTGCTCGCCGGGTAGGTGATGCTCAGACGCACCTTCTTGTTCGGATCGATGACGAACAGCGAGCGCACCGTCAGGGTGTCGTTGGCGTTCGGGTGGATCAGGTCGTACAGCTCGGAGACCTTGCGGTCGGCGTCGGCCAGGATCGGGAAGTTGACGCGGGTGTTCTGCGTCTCGTTGATGTCGTCGATCCACTTGATGTGCGAGTCCACCGGGTCCACCGACAGGGCGATGGCCTTGACGTTGCGTTTGCCGAACTCGTCCTTCAGCTTGGCGGTGAAGCCGAGCTCGGTGGTGCACACCGGGGTGAAGTCGGCCGGGTGCGAGAACAGCAC
>CEWF01026035.1_pt1 | contig 12558 bp, 28 predicted proteins | sample 531331 | NCBI WGS metagenome assembly CEWF01 (sample SAMEA2622676, study PRJEB7988) | marine metagenome | biome: marine biome (ENVO:00000447); feature: mesopelagic zone (ENVO:00000213); material: "saline water (ENVO:00002010), including plankton (ENVO:xxxxxxxx)" | depth 600 m | reverse complement strand
ATATTTTTAGGTCTAGATAATCTAAGTGATTCTAATCTAAGACTTACATCTTTTTTAGATATATTATTATTACATAGTGGACACTTAGCCACAGATACCACACTCGCCTTTTTCCATTGGTAGGTTTTTAAATATAGAACTCCTTAGTATTGCGTTACCAATTGATTTCTTACCAGATGAGGGGGTGTTTGTTTCGTAAGCCTCATCACACTTTGAGCATCTATATACCTTGCTATGCATATCTATTCTAATCCTACTAGTTTTAGTGATGGAACGTTTTACAATTTCCCAATCAATCCAATCTTTGCCTAGATAATATTCCAAGTCTAGTATTCTGCCTCTATTTATTGATTCGTATTTTTTCGCAGAGTCTTTAATTGTGCTATTATCTCTAACAAATTTGTCATCGGTATTATAGCGTATACTTTGCCCCTTGATTCCTTCACGCATTGGAGGTGTAATCCCTCTATTTGCTCCGATGGTTTCAGCCATTCTGCTATCCTTTTCCGTACCTTACATTGTACGGTGTATTCTTCTATTGTTAAGTCTACTTCTGGGTGAAGCCCTAATGACCTGCCATCAGAGCCCCACGCCCTCTTTGATTCTAAGTCGTATTCCTTAGCTAGTTTTACGACTTCTCTTTCGAATCGATTTCCTTTTGCTTTGCTTTTTGACGGCACGTTTTCTACTCCTCTTCTTCTTGAAAGGGCTCTCTAGGAATTTCTCCAAACCCTTCACTACTTTCTTGAACAAGTCCATGTATTTTATCCTCCATAAACTTTGAATACTCTTCTGTTTCTCCTCTCATCTCTAGGTAATTATAAAGGAATTCTCCAAGTATCTCTATTGCTTTTTTATTAGATAGAACTAACCTAGTAACAGAATCTAATTGTTTCTGTATAGTTCTCTTTGTTAAGTTATTATTCTTTCTTTTCATAGTGTTTATAGATTGGTGAGGTAGTCCTCAAGAGCCAACCAGAGGTCATCTATTTTTACTATTTAATTAGAGTATCTATACCACCCCACCAAATCTAATTATTTTAAATTATCTATTTTATTTTCTATTCTATGAAGTCTCCATAGTTGGCTGAGTTGCAATGCTAACATCATAAGCATTGTGAACTCCCAATATGGAAAATACTCTGTACTAAATAGAACTTCCCAATAGTATCTCATATATCACTCCTATTATTTTCTATATGTATTAAATTCAAAGTCTAAGAAACCTTCCTCTTCTCCTCGCCTAAGCCATTCTAAAATCTTATTTATTTTAGATTCAGCATAGTCATCTTTAACTATATGTTCGTGGACTTCAAGTATTACTTGTCTCATTTCTTACTCCTCTTTTTTTTCTTTTCAGCAGAATTAATATGTCTCCAAGAATAACGCATACCAACCTTAGACTTTCCATATATACTTTTCGATATATCTTCTATAGATTTTTTATACGATTCATAATCCTGCATGTTATCTAAATATTCAAATGATACTTCATCTATATTATCTAACTCCATTATCTCTTCATCACTTAGAAAGTTAACGTACTTAGTATCATATTTATTATCTCTTAGTTTACAGCTATCACATACTCCACTATTATTCATTGTAGGTTTGTCACATCCGTGACACATAAATGGTGTTGGCATAATTTAATCCTTCGGGGGTTTTAGAAGACCAAAGGAGACTAACAAACACACCTTCAAGGTACCCCCAAACCTATACTATACAGGGTTTAATTCTTTAGGGGCTCTTTACGGTGAGCCCCAGACCGTGCGACTACTTAGTTACTAAGAAATATGTAGCGTAACCTTTACTATTATCTGTAGATATATTCATACTAAATGTATGTCTTAATGTCCAGATTATAGCGGCTAATCTATATACTCCAAACCGATTTATAGCCGTCTTTGCAGTAAGTCTCTTACCTGTAAACAGGAAATCTCTTACTTTCTCTAACTGCGTTTTTCTTTTTCGTGCCATGTTGGCTCCTTTTCATATATGGTTCTTAGTTTCTTGATTAGTAAGTAATCCTCCTTACTAGTCAACTCATAGATGCTTCTTTTACCTTTAGTTATCTTCTTCAGTGGTTCATTCATAAGCCTTATTCCGTCGTACCATCCAAACTTAGAGGTAAATTTATGCTCTATTTCATTCCACTTCTTTACCTCCATCGGGACTACCTCCGTATTCGGTATACAACCTACTAGGATATATCTCTTCCTCTTCTGCCGTCATTCCTTCTGCTATGTTACGTTCCGCTATCTCGTCGTATTCTTTCTCCAACTTTCCCTTTAATGTATCAGCTTCATCCTTCTTACTCCAATGGTCTTCAGTACTAGCACCATATTTCATAATATCAGAATAAGCTTCGAGAGCCCTAATGATTGTATTGTATTCGCTATTAGTTATTCTCATTTAGAAGGGTACGTCTGATGTGTCCATTTTCCCATTCTTCCAAGAGAATACACTTACGGCTTTAGGAGATGTTACTTCTTCTCCATCTCTATTAGTCCAAGTTTCGTGCTTCACTTTTATTATAGCAGGTACGCCCTCACAATTTGATGGAGTAAGTATAGGTAAGGAATACAATGTCTTACCATCTACTTCTTTTTCTTCTGGCTTTATTCTTAGGGCTTCACATAGTTCTTTGAACTGCCTATTTCCACCAGAATTTGGTTGAAGATTTTTCTCACTAGGATTTTTAAATCTAAAGAATCCTTTAGACCTAATCACCTTACCTACAAAATGACTACCACTTAACTCACCATCCATAGCCTTATCAGAGTTCTCTTCTGCTAATTTGAAGTTAAGATTGTATATATCTGCAAGGTGTTTACTTCTAATGACAACATCTTCTTTTACTGTATAGTCCTTAACGTGAGCATAGTACTCACCCTCTGGAACTATAACATTAGGCTTGTCTTCTGTCGGGTCGTAGTAAGACTCACCACCCATGACATCTCCAAGCACAGAATCAATTGAATTATCCATTCATGTTTTCCTTTATTTGATTTATTCTACTTATTACTTTACTTATATCTCCCTTCTCAATGTCTCCATTGTCTATAGAAAGGGATATCTTTTCTTTCCATTCATCATCTAAGCCATCAATCTCTCCGTATAAATACTCTATTTCTTCTTGACTTAGAGATGTATCTTCTACTCTGTTCCTATATACATCGTCAGCAATGTTAAGGTACATATTAAATGCCTTCTTGATACAATCTGTATTAGCAGATTTAATATCATTACCAACATCTACAAAGTTATCACTATTTCTCTTCTTCTGTATTCTATGAGCCGCAGTACAATCTCCTTCTCTCCATATTCCACCTTCAAACCACTTCAATCTACCATGAACCATAAAAGCCTCACTACCTAGTGTCTCTGTACTTATTATAGTCCAAGACCATCCCGGGTAGAACTTATCTGCTAACTTCCTCATGTAAGAGTACTCTACATAATCTACACCCATTTTATTCTTAATGAATGAACGAGGTGTATCTTCCATAGATACCTTTTCATGTAGGTCTCTTATCACATCGAATGTATCACTAGTTATAACTGCACCATTAGTAGGTATCTCTTCTACTAATGCAATATCGCTACTCATCCGAACCTCTCTTTTTTATTAGAAGTAATTGTGATGATAAGTATACACAAGCATCTAGAAGTTCTTCTAATGCCTCTGTAATCCAATCTCTACCATCAAACACATCTACTTCTTGGTTGTATTCTCTCTTGCCCTTCTCCAATCTACTCTCTATTAGGGCAACTATCTCTTTATTGTTACCTTTATTCAAGCTTCGGCTCCTTCATCGTTTGTCATCATAGAAAATATCTCATCGTGACTCTTTGTTAACTCTTCTGCTTTCTTTATACTATCTATGAATCTTGGCAACTCATCGTCTTGATTAGCTACAACAAACATTAAGTTCATCAGTGCTAACTCTAGTTGCTCTACTCTAAACTCTAGCTTAGCTATCCTATTAGGTTTTCTTTTTCTAGTACTTTTTCCCATCTCTATGTCTAACCTCCACCACCTCGCATTTCCTATTGCTTCTTCTATTCATGTTACTGCAATACATATCAATCTCGTCTTTATCATCCCATAGTCTATGAGGGTATTTACTATTTATCACATTAGAGAAAGCACCACCTCTTATTACCCACCAAGTGGTACCATCTCTCTCTTCTTTAAGAGTCCATTTCATTTTCATCTCCTTTGTTATACGGACATATTTCTCTTACGGAGCAGTACGATTTACACTTCACACCACCCCACTTCTCTTCTTCAGTACACTCTTCTGGTAACTCATTATGTTCCATAGCCCAGATTAGAGCGTCTCTTTTTACTTCGAACTTATCTAATAGATGTTCGTTGTCTATATATGGAACTTCCATCATATAAATTTTTCTATCTATACCTCTTTCTCTAGCAATTTGTAGACCTGCATCCCTAACTGTTGCTTGTATGTACATTTTATCTACTGGGTGTCCATTGTTCTCTAGTAAATATCTATAGAAGTTTACTTGCCACCCCCAATCTTCCATATCTACATGATTCTCATCTACATAAAACTCTTTAACTCTTTTAGGTGTACCAGCTTTACCCCATCTACCACTTCTTTTGTACACCTCTGTTGGATGTTGTGTATATCTATGTTTCATACCTAGACATTTTGCTATCTTATAAGAGCCAGAGAACTTGTAATCTACAAGTGTTTTTGTATCTTTATCGTATAGGTCTATAACTCCTGTTATACCTATAGATTCTAATGGAATCTCTGAGTACAACCTACTAGATAGATAGTGATTTTGATGTGATGATTCTTCTAATTTTAAATGATGTAGAGTACCCGCTAAAGAGAACGCATTATCTTCTGGGTGTATGTAGTAGTCTTCTGTTCTCTGTAGGTATGCTTGGCAAGTACCTTGTAATAACTCTGTAGTTGATGGTTTCCTATCTGGCTTTCTATCTGATGACATATGTAGTAATGTAGGTAGTGATACACCCATTTTTTCTACATCTACATTACCTCTACTTACATCTTCAAGAGATACTACTTCACCATTAGGAAATTTAAAGCCTTTTAACGGCATGATTTTCTCTCTTTCTCACTAACTGAATTTAGAAATATGAAATAAATTAATGCAAGACAAAGTTTATTTTTCCTCATCATTTTCAATTATTTCATCATCTGATATGAATCTCTCTATATAGATTCCAGACTGCTCTTCTATTACTTCAAGTTCTCTTTCTACAATTTCTTCTATAGATTTGCCCTTGTGTATATAGTCAACCTTATCTATATATACTGCTAACTCTACTATTACTTTCTTATAGCTACTCATTACTTTGCTCCTTGTTTATTAACTCCATTGTTTTTTTATCTACTTTGGTAGTAAGTGGTAGCCTTACAGATACCCCTTGCGACCAAGTTTCTACAATCTTTATCATTATATTATCATTTATTCCCCACTCATCACCTATATCTTCTATTGCTTCGTCCAAAATCCAATCTAGTCTAGTAGCCACCTCTTCATATACATTGTCAAATATAATATCGTTCTCTGTTATCATTTATTACTCCTCTTCTTTAAACTTAGTTGCTCTTTCGTGCATGTATTCTAATAAGTAATACCCGAACATATCTAATCTATCTTCTATAGGCATAGCTAACCACTTATCTACTTTTTCCTTACTATCCTTAGATAGTTGTATACCTTTTATTATTATTACATTAAGAATACTTATCCAATTAAGTATCTTTCTACTATTCAATGTTCCAGAGTGTAGTCTAAACTCCAGAGAGCCGTGATAATATCTAGAGTGCATGTTTAGACCAGAGTATCTAGCGTCGTTATACTTGTCTGTAGAAGGACATTCTCCCATATGTCCATAGTATATTTCTATCAACTCCTCTTCTGAGGTTATATTTCTTAATGCATTAATAGGTACTTCAAAATCTCTACACCAATTAGAGCCTTGTCTAGATTTAGGCATCATTGATTTTAGTGTATTTTGGAATTGACTATACACCACACCTACATAAGCTACCTCTCTAGCAGACATATCTAGAGAGTTGAAATGTATATGTAAACCACAACTCCTATTTACATCTATACTTCCAGTTCTAAGAATACTTCTTTTCCACTTCATTAACTTATGTATATTATCCGTTAATAGGTCTCCATTAGCTGGAGAAGATACCATTTCTACACCATAGTATCCTTCTGGAGGGGATATAGAGCCGTCACTTACATTAGTCCAATGCTCTGGAGTACTAAATGTTCCGTGAGATTCATTTTCTACAAAGCATTCTACCTCTATACCTACTAATCTACGAACTGGGTATGTAAATGTTTCAGATTCTCTAGAATTACTAGGTATGTTTCTCGAATGCAATCTATCTGTCATTTCTTCTACATCATCTGGTAAGCAAGAATCGCAGTAGTAGGCATCATTTCTATAGTGAATGTAATCATTATCTACAGATTCACCACAAGAATCACAACTAGAGAAATATTCATAGTAGCAATTATAGCAATATACCTCGTCATCTGCTCCTCTATACCATTCATCTATATGCGTTGGACAACTACAAGCATTGCAACTCATATAATTATCATCATAGCACTCCTCACATACTCCTAACTGCTCATGGAATATATCTTTCTTCTCTCCGCACTCATTACACGGAGGAGGTTGTTCTACTTGGGTTTGTCTCGTAGTTTGGGTTTGTCTTAAAGTTACATTAGGCATATTATACTCCTATGTTTGTTACTTCTATAATACCAATTACTAGAGCGTTGATAACTTTCAACCATTTCATATCTTTTAATGCGTCGTAGATTTGAGACTCTAAGTCTTTAGAGTCTTTATCTATTTCCACATCTACAGAACCTAAGCTATCTATCTGATTTAATAAGAATTCTAAGTACTCTTCATAAGAACTACTAGCTAGGAAAGGATTTTTCTTTGCTCTCTTATACAATGTTCTTATAACATATTCCTTAGACTTTAGTTTTATAGGATTAGGAAAACCTACTAATATCACATTCTTCTTAGAATGGGATTTCTTCTGTAGTTTCATCTATATCACCTCCTTCTGTATCTTTATTTGTGTAGCCAGTATCGAAGTACTCACAATCAAAACATACATTTCTTCCATCCCCATCATTCCATATCTCTTCTTGCGGAACATACTCGTAGCAGTAGCTACACATCTCTCTTCTACCATTTGATGTAGTAGATGATAATAGCTTAGTAGCTGGGCTAGTACAAGTATTCCCAGAGTAGTAAGTATAGTCTCTCTTGTTCCAATTGTAGTAGTTATTCCTAATAGAGTATTGACTCATTGTAGTAAAACTAACTGCTTCTTGATTTGGTCTACCATCAAAGTTGTCTGTATCGTATGTGAAGATATAGTCTTGAGCTACTTCTTTTATAGGTAGTCTTAATCCAGCTCTCCACATAGCATTCTCCATTATAGCCTTAGTAGAAGCCCAGAGTAGTACTCTAGCCCTCTTCCAATAAGCTACAACCATAGGTCTACCAGATTCTCTAGCTAGGTGAACCTTCCTATTACTATCTTTTACCCAAGTTATAGCAAAGTCTCCATCTATAGCTTCGAATGCTTTACTCATCTCCATTCTATTCAAAGATTGGAATAGAACTTGAGAATCTACCTCTGGTATAGTCTTACCTAATTGTCTAGCTACTTTATTATAGTTATGTATAATACCATTGTGTACGCCCGTAACATCACCTACATTAAATGGATGAGCGTTATGAACTTTTACAGAGCCATGTGTAGCTAACCTAACATGTCCCATAACAATAGTAGTATCTCTCGTTATTCTACTAAGAATATCAGACTTCCAACAATCTTCATAGACAAGAGAGGATGAATCTAACAGAGTTTTGTAGGTAAATCTATGCTCTGGATTTATAATAGAAAACCCAGTACTATCTTCACCTCTTATAGATGATTCATCTGTTAGTTCTTCAAAAACTCTCTTAAGTATGTCTAGTTGATTATCTGATTGTCTGCCACTTGTCTTAGCAAAACCAAATATACCACACATCTAGTTATCTCCTTTGTGTTATTTGTTATCTATTCTACCTTCTATATAATTAGCACCCCATAGACCAGCTACATCTCTAATTATGTCTATAGATTGCGTCTTACTAGAAACTATTTTCTTATATAATTCTGGACTCTTACTTAACTTAGTAGAAGCCTTCATTATCCTATTAAGAAATCTTATCCAATTCATTATAGGGCTAGAACTTATTACTCCTTCATGGTATCTAAACTCTACAGAACCCATGTAGAACCTAGCATGTATATTAGTTCCTATGTACCTAGCCTCATTGTACTTGTTATCTGTTATACCAGTATCTTGCATTTTATAATATTTTTCTATTAATATAGGTAGGCTATCTATTTTCTCTATTTCTTTTGCACTCATAGTAATATTTCTACAATAATTATGTCCTCTATCTTCTGGTAGAGTTTCATATATAGGTGATTGTATTCTAGACATAATCATTAGTAGAGATTTCAGTTCTATAAAGTTGAAATCTATAGCGTTCATATGTATATGTACACCACAAGAGCTATCTACCATATTACATTCTGAATCATTGACCTCTTCTAAGCTTTCTAGAGCAGAGTTTACCTCATCACCTATTATTGGTCTTTTAGTAACGAACTCTACACCTCCACTATTTAAAGAGCCGTCATCTACTACATTAAAATATCTAGGTATATCTGCACTACACTCGTAATCATCACTACCATCATAATTAGATATAACTTCGCTCTCTATACCTACAAATCTATCAAATTCGCTTTTACCTGCATATTCATTAGGTAGTGATTTACCTCTAAATGGATTTAGTAGGTACTGATTTAATACTTGAGTACCACAATTTATACAATAATTACTAGAGAATATATTACTAAACCCTTTTGCTTCATGTAGAAATGCACGAAGATTATGTATTCTATCTTCATTTGATTTACCTCTAATAGTTTCGAAGTCTATATATTCTACAGCTTTACATCTTTGGCAGTATATGTAGAAGTTATCCCAACAAGTATTACAACACGCTTCTATATCTGCTCTTCTAGATATGTTACGCTTAGCTGAGTTTTGTACTGAATCAATATCTACTAGTTCTGCCATAGGTGTGGGCGTATGGCAAGAATCACATCTACATTTTACAAGGTCATAACAATCTCTACATACTCGCTTATCTTTAAATACTGTCATACCAGATTCTCTTGTACTTATAAAATCACAATACTCACATTTTACATAGGTCTCTGGTTCTCTACCAGCCATGTAGAATATAGTTCTAAGAAGTCCACGAGTATCACGCCTTAAGTGGAATCTACGATGGTCAGTTCTACCATTATATAACCTAACATCGCTTTTATCTACTAATTGCTTATTCTCCCAGACATGTGATAGAGTTTTGTGTAGAATAGAACTATGTATATGTTGATTATATAGTACAAATTCACTTGCTCCATCAGTATCATCTATAAAGAACCTTTCGTTATCTATATATATTCTATAGGCATCCTCTGTATTTCTACCAGCTATAGTAAAGAGAGTTCTAGACATATATAGTAGGTCTGTTGCTCTACATATAAGCCTTAGTTTAACTCTACTTATACCAACGCTTTCTATTAATACACCTAGAGGATTTCGTCGTTCTCTATTAATATCGTAGTCTTTTAGAACATCTATTATCTTAAATACTCTACTGTTAATAGAATCATTACCGAGGGTATTTTTATCTATACCATTTTGGTATGTAGACATATCAGATAAGTCTATTTCACTAAACCTCTTCTTACTAGTTACTCGAGCCGAGGTAGTATCAATTAGAACTACTTCATTTGAATAGAACATCTTTCACCTCTCTTATTATTGATACTATATAGTCTTTGTAGACTAATACAATACCAGTAGAGAATATGGTCAGTAGACTGATATGACCTTCTCCACAAGAGCCTAATAGATGGTGAAGTATCTCTCTCATAGCATCTCCTATCTTGTTGTTATTATTTAACTTACTCTCTATTGATAGAATTCTACCAATACTTTAACTACTATTAAAAATTTCCTTCTGCTACTTGTAGACAAGTCAATCCTTCTTCTCTCCACATATCTACTACTTGCTTTCTATCATCTACTATAAATAGTATGTACTCTTTCTTATAAAACTTTTGTAGCCAATTTCTTTTTAGTTCACTATCTTTTAGATATAGGTTCTCTTCATCTCTCATCATTAGATGATGCCATTCTACTTCATTATCGTACAACCATTTTTCTGTAGCTTTTCTAGTTCTATCAGAGCGACCAGATAGAATATGTATTTCGTAGCCAGATTTATGTAAAGAGCGATTTAACTCTATTATATCTGGATTAGGCTTATCATATTCTATAAAATCTGGATTGTAGAACTTTTCCCAATCTAGCTTACCATCCTTAGTAGTACAATGTTTTACTCTATCTTGGATATTTGCTAGAGTTCCATCTAGGTCAAATATAACTATATCTTTCTTAGTACCAAACATTTACTTTCTCCTTTTTAATTATTAACCTATTCTTTTATAAACTTTACCTCTAAACTCATCAAACTCTAACATATCTTTTCTACTTTTATTCATAGACAAGATTCCACCATCTACTAATATTTCTCTACCACCTTCGAAGTTACTAGGTTTGTATTTCTCTATATCTCCATATTCTCCATCTAGGTAGTAGGCTATATACCATCTACCTCTATAATTATCACATTTCTTACACATATCTACAATATCCACAATCTAAGCAGAACTATTAGTACATACATATAACCTAGCATAAGCAGATGTACTTCGTAACCATCTACTATCTCACAAATAGCATCTACTATTTCTATTATAATATCTATCATCTATCTACCTATCTACTTCTATTCTTTCTACGCTTTATTCTAGCTATTTGAGAAGGTGTTCTACCATTTGCTTTTAGTAGAGCATTTTTCTTTCTCTTAGCTACTTTTACTAGCTTTGAACGCCTCATTTTAACTCCTTATCTATTAAATCTTTCTACTGTCTTGGGGGAAAATTTCCTTATCTACTGCTAATGCTAACTTTCTTTTCCATTCTGGAGTATCATCATCTAGTATAGCCTCTTCTACAATACCCATAAGGTTTTCATATTTTTCATCTACTAACGAGAAGTTTTTATTAAACTTTATCTCTTTAAATTCGCTAGAGAATTTCTTTTTCTTTTTTGTTTTATCTACCATGTCTTCTCTTCTCTTAATATTGGTCGTATAAGCCTCGGGTCTATCTTCTTTCTTCTTCTACTATGGTATTTGTTCTCTACTACCATTTTTCTACGGAATCTCGCAGAGGCTTTCGCTTGGTTCTCTATTGTCTCTTCTACATCTTGCTGATATAGAGTATTCGCAAGAGATAATTTCTCGTACTTAGCATTGGTATCTCTATCATACACATTTACTATCTTGTTCTCTTTAAAAGCCTTACTCCTAAATATTTCTATAACTTTCCAAGTCTTAAGCATAGAACTACTACAATCCTCAAGTATTAACGGCTCCTTACTAGAACTATCATGTATCTCTAAAGAATATCCACTACTATCACTCTTGTAGAATGAAATATCTACAACACCCTTACTACTATACCTATATAGGTCGATAGGTGTAGGATTTTTCATATCTACTATCATGTCGTTTCTACTCATTTAGCACCTACTATTTTAGTTTCTACTATTTTTAACTTTCTACAAAATTCGTATCTACTATTAATCATATCTAGATACGAAGTTAATAGACGAGTTTAAGTAGATAGGGCGGATATCTCTACCCGCCCCGTTCTACTAGGTGCCTTACTTCTTGATGTTAGGGTCTACTGTCCTTATCTTATCTACACCCTTGGGTAGATTACCATTCCACTCTTCTAGGTTTTCTTCTACTGTCATTTTAAAGGCGTCCCATGCCTCTAAAACTGGCTTAGGGGCGTACTTCATCTTACCCACTCTCTGCGTAGCTACACCTAACACTGATGCCATAGCGTCAGCTACTTCCTGCCCTTTCTCTGCGACAAGTAGTCTATACTGTTCACCTGTTAGTTTCTTACTCATAGTATTATTATCTCCTTTTTTGCTCTCTACACTCATATTATCTACTAAATGAGCGTTTTGAGCGTTTTGTTTTTTTTGTGGTATTTTCACGCCCAAGAATACAAAAAAAATAATCCACATCCACTATTGCATATTAACTTTATTATTCGTAAATTCAGCCATTTTGGCTGATAATGAGACTCAATCTCAATAAGGGGTATATTATTTGCTAATGAGACTCATTCTCAATAAGCTTCTAGGCGTGGTAATGATACTGAGACTCAGTCTCAATAGGCTTCTAGGCACGGCTTGTTGCTACTGAGACTCAATCTCAATAACTATGGAACTAGGATTCTACTTATCGAACCAATAGTCGAAAATTCAACCGAATAGTCGAAATTT
>CEWF01018676.1_pt1 | contig 12571 bp, 18 predicted proteins | sample 531331 | NCBI WGS metagenome assembly CEWF01 (sample SAMEA2622676, study PRJEB7988) | marine metagenome | biome: marine biome (ENVO:00000447); feature: mesopelagic zone (ENVO:00000213); material: "saline water (ENVO:00002010), including plankton (ENVO:xxxxxxxx)" | depth 600 m | reverse complement strand
AAGGAATTGAAGATTTAGGTGCTGACTATTATCGTGGGTATATGGACAGGGGTTCTTATACTATGGGTAGTTTAGAACAAAATTATCCAGAATTGTATGAACGTGAACAGGCAATCAGGGCAGGTGATATAGACCCTTACCTACAACAAATTGGCGATCAAAGTATAGACCCATATTTAGAAAGAGTACAAACAAGAGGTATTGACCCTGCGGATATATCACGTTTCCAAGACCCTTATATGCGTGAAGTAGTAGATGCTTCATTAAGAGATTTTGATGTAGGAACTGATAGAGCAGCAAATGTAAGAAGGGCAAGACAGGCAGGTGCAGGAGCATTTGGAGGCAGACAAGGATTATATGATGCTCAGTTAGATGCTGAAATAGCAAGGCAAAGAGGTGGATTAGGTGCAGGATTAAGGTCACAAGCCTATCAACAGGCTTTAGGTGCAGCTATGCGTCAAGCAGATTTAGGTCAAAGAGCAGATATATCAGACCAATCTACAATGTTAAGAGGTGGTCAAACACAGCTACAAAGAGATTTAACAGCAGACCGTTTAAACCAAGCCACTATGTTAGCAGGTGGAAGAGATCAGTTAGCAAGAGATTTAACTGCTCAACAAGCAACTGCACAAAATATTATGAATCGCAAACTACGAGATGCAGATTTAGCCTATCAAGGTGATAGACAAAGATTAAATGCTATTCAAGCAAGAGAACGTGGTTTAAATATGCAAGCAGGTTTAGCACAAGAATATGCACGTTTAGGTTTACTTGGTCAGCAAATAGGTCAAGCAGGTATGGGTCAACTTTATGAATTTGGTACAGGACAATTTACTCAACCTCTGCAACTTCTTGAACTTGGAACAGATAGATTTGGACAAGATGTAGATTACGACAGATTTACTGATTTTGACCAAACAACAGAAAGAACAGGATCAGGATTTAATGCAGGGTACGAGGCAGGTACTAAAGGCTTTTTTGAATAATAAGGATTAATTAACATGGTAGCACCACTCGCATTATTTTTAGGGTCAGCTTTAGGAGCAGGTCTTTTAGAAAGATCACAAGCACAAGCAAAAGCTAGAAAAGAAGGACAACGTTTTAACCAATTAGAAAACATACTTAGTCCTGTAGAAAATATAAGAACAGACTCAACTCAGACTGGACCACGTTTAAGAATAGACCCATCTGCACTTCCAGAAAATCAAAGAGGTGGTTTGCTTTTATCTGATGACGTAATTAATTTACCTGCACAAACGAAAAGACGTAGATTTTTAACTAGCGACAATTATCCTATTAATGTTCCTTATGAACAAGGCAAAATGTTACTTGGTATGACACCAAGAGAAAGAAGAGAAAAGTTTTTTCCACAGACAACAAATTTAATGGATGCTGCTAGGCTAGGCGACACAAAAGCATTAGAAGCAGCAGAAGAAATAGCTCAAGCTAGACTATTACAAGAACAAAATCGTTATCGTAAACTACCATTAGATAAAACAAAACTATCTGAAGGTGACAAAGTAGTTGGAAGGTTTCAAGTTTTAGAAGAACAAAGAGAAAATTTAATAAATCAACTAAGTAAAACACAAAGAGGCACAGAAGAATATCGGAGAATAAAAGAAAAAATAAAATTTGTTGAAGCTAAAATGGCAAGCCCTCAGTATGGAGGTCTTCCTGCTACTCTTTTAGGAGCATCCCCACAAGAAAAAGCAATAATTAAAAGTATTTTTGGTGGAAGTCGAATACAAGATACACGAACAAGAATAGCAACAGTGCAAAATGACTTAGGAAAACTTGATGATATTATAGGAGCATTAGAAGACCCTGAGCAAACCATAGGAGGAGTAGCGAGAGGTTTTTTAACAGAAAAAGCACCTCCTCTTGCTGCTCTAATCTATCCTGAGTCTCTAGATGCTTTTAACACAATAACATCTATCGTTTTTAAAACCCTTAAAGATACTTTAGGTTCACAATTTACTGAACGTGAAGGTAGATTGCTAGTTCAAGCAGCTTATAACCCTTATCTTAGTGATAAGCAAAATGCAGTACGATTAAAAAGGATGCAAAAAGAAATAATAGCTATTGCACAATTAGAAACACAACAATTACAAAACATTTTAACAGGTGGAGTAGAAAATTTAACTGCGGAAGAACTTTTAGGTATAAAAGGTTTTGATGTAAAAGAATTTATAACAAATAATATTTATCGCATAGAAGATTATTATGATGAAGATGGTCAAAGTTTAAGTGGAGAACAATTAGCAAAAATTTTTGCAGTTGATGAAAAGTACGCAAAATTAAAAAATCAAGATGAATTTCTTGACGAAGTTGGAAAGCTAAATGTGGCAGAGTTTTTTGAAAATTTAAGTCTTGCTGGGGAAAATAGAAATCGGAGAATTGCATTAGAAGATGCTGAAGACCTTGAAAGAAATTATATGGTTGAAAACCTTACTGATTCACAAATTAAATCTATGTATGGATTTTTAAATAAAAACGATAAAAAATTCGTGCGTCAAAATAGAGACATAGATTTTGAAGAATCTGACAATAATAATGCTTCTGACAACAATAACAATAAAAGTGAAAATGTTTTTAATACGACTATTGGCAATTACAGATTTACAGGTGGTCCAGGGGAATAACACATGGGTAATTTAACAGTTCAAAATAAAGAGGGTCAAAGTTTTACATTTAATGTTGATGATAGCTTTTTTAATGAATCTAAAGAAAAACAAAATGAAATACTAACACAATTAATTTCACAATTACCTGTTAAAGAGTTACAAGATGCACCTACAAAAAAAGAAAGATTTGCAAGAGGTTTAAAGGATGCCTCAGATGCACTATTAGAAACAGGGCTGCAAACTAATATACCTCGTTATCCTACTGATATGGCAACATCTTTAGCTATGTCAACTTCTGGTGGATTACCATTTCCAGGTTTAAACATACCTGTTGATGAAAGAGCAGATATTTTAAAAGAACAGAAAAAGAAAGAACAAGAATTTCAAATAAGAAGAGGTAAAGATGCAGGTAAATTTGACCCTCTTCGTTTAGCAGGTCGTCTTACTTCAGAAATACCACTTTTGTTTTCACCTGGTCCAAGAACACTTTTAGGCACAGCAGTTCAAGGTGCAACTCTTGGTGGCACTAGCGGAGCTTTAACTCCTACTTTTACTGAACGTGACGAAGATTTTGAAGAAAAGAAAAAAGAACAAATTAAAACTTCAGCACTTTATGGTGGAGGAGCATCAACAGGTTTAAACATATTGGGTCGAGTTGCAAGACCACAAATTGACAAAGGAATACAAGCACTAAAAGACGCAAACATAACAACAACACTAGGAAGTCGTTTTGGTGACACAGGTAAAATGATAGAAGATTTTTTTGCAAAAATACCAGTTGTAGGAGCAGGGTATCAAAAAAGAGGTCAAGAAACTTTACAAGACTTTAATGCTTATATTTATGATGAAGTTGTAAAACCATTAGGCTTAAAATTTAATAAAGAAAAGTATAAAGATTTTGGTGAAGATGCTATGGAATTTTTAACCGATTCCGTAAATAAGGCTTATACAAAAATTGACACTCCTAGAGGACAATTTAAAGCTGATAAAACATTTATTGAAGATGCAAACAATCTTTTAAATTTAAACAGACAGCTAGACGATAATATGTTTGAATTACTAAAGAAGCAATTTAATCAATTAGGGTTTGATATAAAACCTGCAACAAAAGTTGATGTTGGTCCACCACCTGTAAAACCACCTTTAGCTGATAAATACAAAAATATAGGTGATGATTATAACCGTCAATTAAAAGCCTACAATCAAAAAGTTAAACAAGCAAAAATAGATGCTGAAACTGGTCCTGTAAGACTTGTGCCAAGACCATCATCCGTAAAATCAGGTATTGGTTTTCAAAGTGATATAATTAGGTTAAATAAATTAATAAGTAAAGCACAGCCAGATAAAAAAGAAATCTTAGGCAATTTGCGTGAACTTTTCACTAGTAATATGGGAAGAATTGACCCTCAATATAATATAAATATACAAAATGCAAATATAGCATATAGAAGATTATTAAAAGTAAATGACGCAAAAGATAAAATTTTAAAAAGTAAAAATAAAAATAAATTAATTCAGCCTCAAGATTTATTAAGATCAGAGTCAAAAATAAGTAAAAATAGATTTTCATTAACAAAAGGAGATGGAGACTTTACAAAAATAAGTCAAGCAGTTGAAAGGCAACTTCCTGCTAAAACAGGTGGATTAATCTCTATACCTACAGTTACTTTAGGAGCAGGGTCTTACTTTAATCCTATGACTGCCGCAGCAGTAGCAACAGGTGGATTATTAGGAACAAAAATTCCACAAACAATAGGTAAGGGTCTTTTTGATAAAAGACCACCAGGCTCACAAGCAACAAGGGATTTACTTATGGGATTACAAAACCCTGCAAGTTTATTAGCAGGTCAAAAACAATGAAAATTTCTAAACACTTTACTATCCAAGAGGCTTGTCGCAGTATGACCGCAGACAGGTGTGGTATTGATAATACTGCACCACCAAACGTAGCTAAAAACCTTTTCTTGGTAGCAGATAACATACTAGAGCCTGTTCGCAACAACTATGGTATTCCTTTTACACCGTCAAGTTGGTTTAGATGTTTAGAGTTAAATACCACCATTGGAAGCAAGCCAACATCACAACATATAAAAGGTCAGGCAGTTGATATAGAAGTTCCTTCTGTAAGCAATATAAAACTAGCTCAATGGATAAATCATAACCTGGATTTTGACCAATTAATCTTAGAGTTTTACAAGGAAGATGACCCAATGGCAGGATGGGTACACATTAGTTATGTATCGCCAGAAGATAACAGACGAGAAGTTTTGACAATCGGAAAAACAACATTAGTTGGATTACCAGATGAACGAAAATATTCCTGATAAACAAACGTATCAATCAAACAGGCGTTATATGTGTTGGGCATTATTAGTTGCTATGCTTGGCACAACAATCGCTACACTCTTGTACCCAGAACGTATGGCAGAAGCAGAGTCAATAATTATGACTCAATATTTAGCTATGTCTGGTGTTGTTGGTGCATATTTCGGATTCACTTCAAGGAAATAATTTATGTTTGGAGCAATAATAAGTCCTATAGCTAATCTTGCAGGAACATGGTTAGAAGGCAAAGTAGCGACCACTAAAGCTAATGCAGAAGTAAAAGTTGCAAAGGCTAAATCAGAAGCCACCATAAAAGAAAAACTTGCTACAGGTGAGATTAAGTGGGAACAGACTATGGCAGAAGCAAGTCAATCATCCTGGAAAGATGAATATTTAGTTCTGCTTTTTTCTATACCTTTGATATTGGCATTTTGTGGTGATTGGGGAAGAAGTATTGTCGAGTCAGGCTTCCAAGCTCTTGATGCTTGCCCTGATTGGTATAAATACACACTCGGAGTTATTGTTAGTGCGTCATTTGGCGTTCGTGGTATTCAAAGAATATTTAGGAGATAAACATGGAAGAAAAACCAAAACGTACTTTTTTTAAAGAACTGTTAGACCAGACAGAGTTAGATGAACAAGCCCTTAAAGCAGTTAAAATGGCAGAACTATATGTTGAAAACAGAAAAAATAATTTGTTTTATATAGTTGATAAATTTCCAGTTGCATCAGCTATGCTAGGCAGTAGTGCTTTTGTACTAGGAGTTGTGATAGGTCTGTTATTTGAATGATCGACCCTATAACAGCCTTTGCAGCCATCAAGTCGGCTCATGGTGCTTTAATGTCAGCAGTAAAGGTTGGAAAGGATTTATCACAATTAGGAACTGCTATTGGCAAGTACGCTAAAGGTGAAGCATCACTCCAGGCTAAAGCAGAAGCAAAAAAATCAGGTTTCTTTAAAAAATTAACAGGCGTTGAAAACAGTGCTATTGATGAATTTTTAAGGAAAAGAGAACAAGACGAATTGCGTAACTCTTTGCGTGAGTGCTTTCAGTTATATGGCAAAAAAGGTGATTGGGAAATGCTCCAATCATTTATTGCTAAAGAACGTGCAAGACTAAAGGAAGAATTTTTAGCAGAAGAAAAAAGATTGCAGATGTGGAAAGATATAGGTTTAGCAGTATTAATAACATCAGCAGTTGCTCTAATAGTAGGAATTGTATTCTTTATCTCGGTAAAGGCACAAGCCTATTCACCTATGTATATGATGTATTATTAAAAAAGGACATGATGAAAGCAAGAACACCATGTCCTTTTGATAATAGTGAAAGACAAACACTAATACCTTTGCTGAAAGCATTAGTAATATGACAAAAAATACAAAAAAAAACAAGTATAAATTTAGTATATGCGAGTAATATTTTTAGTATCAGTGTTATATTTATCTTCAAGTTTTTGCAATATTATTGGATGGCTTGTAAAACACTCGTTCATAGTTGACATACACGCAAGAAAACCTTCCATATGTGCTATCATTTCTTCTACTGTTTTAAATTCTATGTTTTGTGAAACTCTAGCATATTGTAAAAGCTCATCATAAGTGTGATTTTTTAAATTGTCTTGCTTTTCACGAGGGTAATAGTGCATAAATACAATTTGTGCTAATGGTTTAGAAAGAGGAAGTCCTTTTACTATATCGGGATATCTTTTAGGACCAAGAAATACTACAAAATCTACATCATCCTTATGAACAAAGTTATATCTTGGACCTTTCTTATTCTCTTCCCCTAGTCTTGTGCCTTGACCATAATACCACAAAGGATATTCGTAACCTATTTCCCATGCCCAATTAGTAAACTCTATACATATATGCTTGCAATAATCCAAAGTTAAATGTTTAGGTACGTCAAAAGCCATATAATTTTTTCTATATTCTCTCATAGCTTTATTACGTGCTTTTTCGCTAATAAATCTTTCTTCTTCTAAAACTATTTCTGTAATTGCCATTTTAAATTCCTTTCTGTATATTAATTAGTATTAAACCTCAAATAACTCCTGAGACAAAACCCTAAAGGCTTTTTCTGCAACACCTGGAACAACCCCATTACCAAGTAAACGTAATCTATCTATTCTGTTTTGATTTGTGTCCACCCCACTTTTAGACCCATTAGTTGCTCCACCCAATTTGGATTTAACACTCCTAATGACTCTCTTTTCTTCCCAATCTTTTTGTGGCTCTGTGGGTCTTGATAACCAAGCCGACCTTCGTGGGCTACTGGTGTTGGAAACGTCTGATAAGTCAGAACTGCATCCCTCAATTTTGCTCCGTATTCCGTACCATTCTCCCTTACTGCCTTGAACCCTGTCGGTGTTAGTTTTACTTCTGCAGCTACTCCACCCTCCACCAGACCTGCTACTGTTGGTGTTGGAAATGAAATCTTGTTCAAATCCAAGTGCATAAATTCTTCGTCTTTGGTGTGGGAAACCGATTTCTTCCGCAGAGAATATTCCTGCTGTAGCTGTGTAACCCATTGATTCCAGGTCTTTGAGGACATAGTGCAAAACCACTTCGTTTTCTTCTGTGTAGGTCGAGAACATTCCTTCCACGTTTTCAAAAAAGAGTATTGATGGTCTGCATTGTTTGATGCCTTCTGAGATAAAGGGGTAGAGGTGTCGCTCATCTCCAACACCTCCTTTAGCTCCTGCATTTGAAAACGGTTGACAGGGGATGCCACCAGAGAGGATGTCCACACATCCGTAAAACTCTTTGAATGGGAAGGTTTCAAGGTTTGACCAGATAGGTGCTTCATCCATTTGACCTGCTTCAATCTTCTCAACCAGGTTTTGGATTGCGTATGCTTCGATTTCGCAATAAGCGATTGTTCGGCAAGTTGGCAAAACTCGTCTGAGTCCGAGATCAATTCCACCGTACCCTGTACATAAGGATAAGTGTCTGACATAGTTTTGGGTAATATCCACATTAGATACTTTAATTAAGTGATGATGGATTGTGCATACCCTGATGAGGGCAATCTTTACTCGGCTTTGACTCTGCATAGCAAGTGTAACGAGAACAATCCTCATGGAACATTTTTATTGGATAAGGTATATGAGCAACAATTTTTTGCTCTATCCACTCTCCACTTTCAATTAACTGATTTGGAGTTTTACCAGATGGTTCTTGTGGAGTATCAAAATTTCCTTCAAATTGTTCAGAATTTATCCATTTTCCTATATTTGGTTTATTGTTATAATGATATTGACGGTTATCTTTATCTAAGTAAATAGTACCACGATCAATCATAAGACCCATTTCTCTTGCTTCACGTTCAGTTTTTGCGTCATTTAAATTTAAAGCATCTGCGTTCATTACATATAACATAATATAAACATCAAATTTAGGCGAACTACCCCAATTTGTATCTTCTTCTATTACACCATAACCATTATATACACCTGTAGGTTCACACCTTAAATTTAATTCTCCATAGTGTGCTGATTTATCTTTGTTAAAAAAAGGTATATCGTCTTTTCCTAAGTAACCTAGCTCGGTATATTGTCTATCAGTATTATTTTTTAAATGACACTCTGGTAGCCCAAAAACAACCCTATCTCCAATCAAAATACTTTTGTCGCATTTTGGACAAGTAAATGAAAAGTAATCCATAATTATCCCCTTTTATCCTGTATAAATGTTTGAGAAATGATACCAAAAATCCTTATCTACGTCATAACTATCAGGATATCTGTCTATACGACATTTATTTCCAATAAATATATCCTCTATTGGTCTTTTATTCTTTAACATATATTGCCAAGCATCATAATCTACATATAAATATAGACTTGGTTGCTTTTCATCTTTTATTGTTTTTTCTTTGTAATTGCCGATAAGTTGTTTATTGTTTTCAAAATTAACATATAAACTATAGTCTATGTGATGCCATTCTGGTAAACCCACATCCAAATATAACCGCAAATTCTTTCTAAAATTAGATCTTTCAAAATACCTGGAGGTCTCATCTATACTAGATGTTCTTTTTGGCAATTTATTTAATTTTTTTTTATTGTGTTCTGATGGTCTTTCAATACTTGATGCAGCGTGGTTTAATGAAGGTACTTGAAAAGTCCATTTATCATTTAGGTCAGAACGTAATAATTTATATTTAGTATCTTCGTAATCTTCGACACTTAAAAGAATATCAGTTTTACGCACATAATCATTAACTATGTGTGAGAACCCTGCATACGGTAAATAATATTTTGCTTTTGTTTTCTCTATTGTTGCTTTGACATTGTTTTTTAGTGTTAGCAAATTATCTTCTAATATTTTTATTTTTTCTTGTTCTGTTTTATTATTGAATAAAAGAGGATAACCAGAAGCTCCACCAACAAAACTACTCGCATATACTGTGATGTTATCAGGCAAGCCACCATTATTTAGATTATTACTATCTACAGAAGTAAGAAATTTAAAATTATGATATCCCATAAGCAAACCGCTATCATCTCTATCATCACCAGACGGGTAAATTTTAAATACACAATCTTTAACAGTATGTGTAACGCAAAAATCTAGGGGTATAAAATTATAAAAACCTAAATTTCGTAATGGTCTTTCAACAGATTTTGTTTCAAAATTAGGTATAAGCATAGGAATATCTTTGCGGATATATTCCAATGTATTCTCATTAAGATGGTCATTATGATTATGACTAATATATATAAAATCAACATCATTAACTATTTCAACCCAATTCTCAGGTGGCACTAATGCAGGTTGCCATCCATCACAAAAAGCACCTCCAATTAACCAGGGGTCTGTTACAAACTTTAATTTTGGTGTTTCTATTAACAGACACGCATGACCTAATAATGTGATTGTAACTTTCATATTAATTTCCCTTGATCTGGATTTTCAGTTAAAGGTTTCCAGGTGATATCTGCCAACTGATATGACCCTTTATATTTGGATTGATGTATTTTCCCATGAGGCAATATCCACTTTAATTCTTTTGGTGTAAGTCTCATTTTCTGACCATTGTGACTAATTTCCAAACCGCCAAGTCTCTTAGCTTTTTCTAGCTCATAATCCCTTATTGAGACCTTAGTGCCTTGCCAGAGCTTCTTAACATTCTTCTTCAACATCACTCTCTCCCTTCATTGATTGCAATAATACAAGCATTTAGATTATCCCTGTTTTTGTATAGCTTTTCTGCTAACGCAACAGGGTCTTTAATACCATGTTTCTCAAAGAATTTTGTCTCATTTCCCCTATTATGCAGCTCCTTATGTTTGGCATCTGTCATAGGTAAGATATGATTGTCTCCAGAACGTCTATATCCCCTCCTGGAAGGCGATCTTAACAAATGGTGGACAACTATCTCAGATTGTTGATTTGTGCAAACACAGGGCAGTCTATGGGCTTTTCTGACCCATTTACGATCTCTTATAATCATAACATCTGATACACTTCAGCTAGAAGTGACTCCTTATCCATATCTGGTATTATAGTCTTAATAATAAGATTTACTGCACGATCAAAAAACTCATTAAATTCTGGTTGTTTCATATTTTCAAAACTGATTGATTTTGGAACATAACAGACATTTCCATCCTTCATTGGGTATTCATCTGCATGACCAATTCCTATTTTAATGGCAGTAATCATAGATTCTAAGTTTTCATAGCGTTCTTGGTTTTCAAACACTTTCCGCATAAGTGCATAAAATAACCTATGATGCTTCAAGTTACGTGGCTGTTTAAGTTCACAGACCACGTAACCATCCGCAAGCCTCTGAAGTGCCTCTAGTGAGGCATCATCTGAAGGGTAGAGGCTCATACCTTTCTTTTTAAGAATTATCTTCACCAGGGTATATCGTCATCTTTTTTGGCGTTTTCCCACGCCTGATTAGGGTCTCTTGATGGTGCATTGAAGTCTGTTTTGGGTTCAGGTTTCCAAGTAGATGTTTTCAAGCTAATCCTTGCTTTCTCGCCATCCTGCCACCCTGCTAAATTAAGTGTTGGTGGCTCATTGTGTTTTTTGCGATCATCTATCAACATTTTTAGGACATCATCATCAATAACAATCTTACCTTTCCAGTTTGGTTTTGACGTACCAAAACTGTCATCTTGGTGGAATAAACTTCCTGTATTGGGCTTATGTTTAAACTTGCTCATTCTAATTTCCTTTTCGCTATTTATTAATATTTGGTCGAGAGTTTTTAAAGTCATCTGCCTCTATTTCACTGTAAACATCACCACTACATCCTATGAGTTTAAGGACACATCTATCTACTGCCCTCTTTTCAGCCATAGCAACAGGGTAGGCATTTTTATTATTGTAAGGTGTTGCTTCTCCTGTCGTCTGGTACGTTCTATCACCATAATGACCACGAACACTTACTACTGCTATTTTCTTTTCTGAATTTAATTCGTGAAAAACAAAGTCATCAAAAGTAATATTCAAATGCTCTACAATCTTTTCAATGGCTTTGTGTAGTATAACAGGTGTTCCATGACAATCCCATGTAGCACTCTGTTTAGTTTCTCCGATTGATTTTAAAAGTTCAATCATCTTTTCTGGAATTTCTCTACTCACTACCATCTCCTTTAATTAGATTATTTGCTTTGTAAATACTTTCAGCAGGAACACCTTGCATAAGATCACGTAATCTTTTCTCGCTAATGTACCACCGCCCAAAAACTTTACGAGCTACGCCAGTATTTTTTCGAGCATGGTGTAAGATTGTCCTGTAATCAACCTTTGCAATTTCACATGCTTCCTCAAGGGATAAGTTAAAATCCTGGTTCACTTCACTAAACACCATATTTAAGGTTGCACTCAGTTTGTCTGCCATGTTGTCCTCGTGTAAAATGTAACAAAGTTTTCTTAAACCTTCTTCATTTAGCCTTCTAATTTGCTCTGCTATGTCTGAGGGATTAGTCATTAATCTTAACCTCCCTTTTTATTTTCAAAAGTGTTTCAGTTAAACTAGTCTTGCTATCCACATCTAAATCATGAACAATTAACAAAGAACATAATTGTTTAATTTCTGCATCACTTAACCACTTAGTAATATGATTGAATTGTTCTACTACTCGTCTATCCATTAGTCATCTCCTTGAATGTTGTTCTTCCCGATTTACCGACTTTAAGTTCAATTCCGCCACCAAAAACTGTTTTTGCATCATTAGGAATGAGATTTTTAAGTTCCTTTTTACTCGTAATGTGAAGATCATGTTGTTCTTTTGACATAACATAATTGACAGAATGATTAACCCACTCATTATTGGTGGAGTAATCGTAGTCTTTACGCATATCTAACGGAATAAATTGAGGTGCAGCAACATCATCAACAATAGGTTCATCATTGGTAATGTGTCTTTCATACCAAGTATTAACTTTACTGACCATCTCAGCTACATATTCGTCATTTCTTTCAACGTAGGTTACACTATCTGGCAACCTGTAGTCATTTCCATATATTGCCGACAAAATTACTAACTCGTAACCTGTAACATATAACTGCCACTGTAGTTGCGGATAGTATCTAGCATGGAGTGTATCTACAGCAGTAAAGTTGCTTGTATGTTTACATTCTACAAGTGTTGGTACATCA
>CEWF01055919.1_pt1 | contig 13188 bp, 27 predicted proteins | sample 531331 | NCBI WGS metagenome assembly CEWF01 (sample SAMEA2622676, study PRJEB7988) | marine metagenome | biome: marine biome (ENVO:00000447); feature: mesopelagic zone (ENVO:00000213); material: "saline water (ENVO:00002010), including plankton (ENVO:xxxxxxxx)" | depth 600 m | reverse complement strand
CTCCCATCGCTGCATCTGCTCATCCGTCATTTCGTCCGGGCAGTGCTCTAGCATCACGCGATCTAGCTTCGCTTGTAGCGCGCCATTCTCTGCCTCAAGCTCATTCAAGCGAGCCTGCAACGCAGTAGTCCGGGTGCGATGCTCGACTAGCAGGTCGTGACGGTCGTTGCATTCATCCTCGAGCTCGGCGACTTGGGCGCGGAGTTTGGCCATGTCCTCGCTCATGGCTCCTCCATCCCCGTCATCGACATAAGCCGGTCGCGCGATTCGATATACGCCTGCTTCAGGCGCTCGTCATGCGGTGACTGGTGATGGCGCACCGTTCGCTTGATGTGTATTCGCACGGCGGCCATGACCTGCTGTATCCCGGCGCGTGAATCTGGCAGAGCGCGGTCAGCGCGGACGTATTCAACGTCGCTGTCGAATACCCGATCTCGTGACCAAGTGACCTCGCTCCAGGGGTGGTCTGGCTCGATTCTCTGCGGTGCGTTGTCGCCGTGTATTTGCATATAAATGCTGTTCGGCTCGCCGCGTTCGTTCGTTTGGGTTTCGCTCATGGCTGGCACTCCTGACGACCCAAAGCCGCCCGCTGTCGCATTTCCATAATCTGTGTCTCCATAGCTTCCAGCTCCGCCCGCATGGCCCCGTCTGCATCGGGCATCGCGTCTGCTAGTGCCGTGTGCAGGCGGTCTAGGCGCTGCATGAGTGATATGCGTTGGGTGTGCATCACGCCCTCCCGCTCGAACCAAACCCGCCCTCGCCACGCTCGCTAGCCTCGAACGATTCCACAACGCGGAACTGAGCCTGCACTACAGGCACGATCAATAGCTGGGCGATACGCTCTCCCGGCTCGACCGTGTACGGCGTGTCGGAGCGATTCCATAGCGATACCTTGAGTTCGCCCGTATACCCGCTGTCGATGATACCTGTGCCGTTGCCTAGAATCAGGCCGTGCTTGTGGCCCAGGCCGGAGCGGGGCACGATCAGGCCGACATAGCCGGGGTCTGCGATGTGTATGGCTAGGCCGGTGCCGATTAACTCGCATCGGCCGGGGTCGAGCACGATGCCTGCTAGCCCTTGCTTAGGCTCTAAATCGAGTTCGCCGTATCGAGTAGCCCGCAGATCAATCCCCGCATCGCCCGGCTTGGCGTAGTCGGGTAGGGGCCAAGTCGAACCGTATCGGTCGTCTAAGACTTTCAATTCTATTTGCATATCTTGCTCTCTGTTTATGGTGCTAGGCGTCGGCTATCGATAATTAATGCCATAAGCTGCAAACCGTTCTCCTGCTATAATTTCGCTATGGCTTTTAACAAGAGAAACTTTCCATTCGCCGCCTTGAACGCCAATGCCAGCAATGCCCATAGTGAACAATTCAGGCTTGTCGGTCAGTAGTTCAGTTATTCCGTTAGAGTAGCTTTGGTACTGGTTCCCAAGGATGGCAGTCAGCCCGCTTGAAGGCAGCCATTCTTCAAACTCTTCGCCAATCCAGTTCCCGTGCCACAGCTGTACAATGTCGCCTGAAAATAGCTCATGGCCGTGCATGTCAGTTTCACCCGTTGCTAAGCCTGTGTCGCACATGCAGCAGTTCCCGCTAAATATTCTCATCTTTCTCTCTCCATAGGCCCGCCACCTGACGGGCCGTGTGTGTGCTAGAACGGCAGCGGGTCGTCCAGTTCTTCATCGCTATAGCCACCCTGGGGCTGCTGCCCGCCCTGTGACGCTTGGCGGTACTGCTGGCCGCTGGATTGCCCGCTCGGCTTGAACTTGTCCGAAATCTTGCCCTTCATCAGCGGTGCTTTCGGGTTGTCCGAGTCGTTACGCCATAGGGCGATATCGACTTCCTCGCCTTCACGTATGTCGCGGTGCGCGACTACAGTGCCTCGGGCGGCCGGCGCCTTCGGGTTATCGGACTCCGGCTTCCACAGGCTCACGCTTCCACGGTTATCGTATTCGCTCATACTTCGGTTTCCTTGTCGTTGATGTGTTCATCTGCCCAAGCGATCGCCTCATCCAGCGTAGGCCGCTTTGCTACAGGCTTAGCCGCGATCCGCTCTCGAATCGACCACGTTTGGCAGTCCTTGAGAATAGCCGCCCCGTCGTCGCGTACATAGACGATGCGAGGGAAGCGGCATTTTGTTTCGCGCCAGTGGTTCGGGATCATGCTTTGACCTGCGAATTGATCCAAGTCTTTGCGCCTTTGATGCGGTCGCGGTATTCCTCGACCAAGTTGTCGAATGCAACCAGATCGGCCGTCATGTCGGTTATGTAGTCGTCGTTTCGCCAATGCCGGTCGACAATCAAGTCCTTGCTGATCGCGGCAAGCGCTGGACAATATAAGCAAAGATCCCAGAATTCCTTTTGATCGGGATGCAGCCACATGCCCATGTTCGACTGATCGACAGCCGCCGGGTCGGCTTCGCCGTCGAGTAAAATCGGGCGTAGCTTCTCGGGCGAGATAAAGCACTTGTACTCGGCGCCAAGTTTAGGCGCGTCACCGTCCGCGCTTGCGCCAAACTTGCCGTCTTTAGTTCGAACGATGCCACACTCTGTCACGTCTTGGTTAATCCGGGCCGCATGGGCTGCGCGGGCGTCAGGTTCCAGCTCTTTGCCGCGTCTCATTGCGTACGTCTCGAATTGATCTTCGGCTAGTAACTGGCCGCTGATTCGCTCGATAGCTAAGCGCATCGCGTAGTTCTTCGCGGCTTCGGTATAGTCGCCGACCTTTTCGCCGTCGATAGCGCGCTTGATCTTGTCGCTAGTTGGGGCCTTTTGGTAGCCAGCTTCTTTGGTTGCTTGTGACGCTGTTAGCCCGCCGCGAACAAGCGCCACATACTGCGACTGGCGTTCGTCCAAACCGCCCGAAACCTTGCGCACTTCATACGCCATGCTCGCCGTAATCACGCCGGCACGAGACTCGCGCCATGTGTCATCCAGCTGCGTGCACTCGACAATCTCAACGTCTGGCGTATAGCTAGGCATTTTCGACAGCCTCCATACGCTGGATCGCGTCCTTCTCGGCCATTTCGAGCGCCTGAGCGCCGATAGAGGCGGGAATCTCCTTGAGGGCCTGTAGACCCTTGCAGCTGAACGCCGCGCCGACACGCTGCAGATAGGCGCCTTTGACGCGTTCCCATTGCTCCTGATCGGAGCAGCCCTTTTTCAGCTGAGCGTTGATCGCCTTGGCCATCTCATCGTCGATACGCTCCGGCGCTTCTTCGGCTTCGATGGTCTTGGACTCAAGGTCATACCCGCCCTCGGATGCGTTGGCGATCTCGATTGCATCATCAAGGCGACGGTCGGTATACGGCCACGTCTTGCAGGCGCGCTTGATGACGGCTTTCTTGGCCATTTGCTCGAACCAGTCTTTCCACGGGCTGCTTTTACCTTTCGCATAGGACATGGACTTGTCGCGGATCTTCGCGATCTCGGCCATCGGCATGACTTCGGTGAGAATGTCGCCGTCCTTGGTCTTGGCAATACAGTAAGCACCCACGATCTCGCCCCGGTTCTGAGCGAACGGGTCGGCTTGATGTTCCGGCATATTCGCCGGGCCGTGGTATACGAACGTGTCCTCTGAATAAACAATGTCGGCTCGTGCCCACAGAATCGAACCGGAGTCGGTCGCGATCTTGATCAGCCCCTTGTAGCTAATATCAAGCATGATCGAGCCGTCACGAGGCACCAGGTACGCGTAGGCGTTGGCCGGGTTCAGCGTGAGTCCAGTGCTAGCGACGTTAATCATCGCCAGATGCACGGAATTGGGGTTGTTATTCGCCGTCTTCATGGCGAAGTCGTTTTTCATTAGCGCCTGACCAGCAAACACGCATTCGCGGTCGTAATCGACTGACTGCTCGGCGACTTTCACGAAGTGAGTTTTCGCCGTCGCGATAGCATCTTGATAAGGCTGCAATTGCCTGTTGCTCATGCCTATCCCCTGCTGTTTGCCAGTGCGTTTATCGCGTCTATAACGTTACCACAAGTCACAGTGTCAACGCCAGATAATTCTCTGCGACTAGCAGCCATGAAAACCACTAGCGGCAGCGGAACGCCGATAGCATTAGCAATACGCTCCATAACCGCTATGCCACAGTTGGGCCTGCTGCCGTGCTCGATACGCGACATATAGGCGCGACCGATGCCGGCTTTATCGGCTACCTCTTGCTGCGTCATTTGCCGCATCTGGCGTAGACGTTTGATTGTGGGGCCGAGGTTCATTTGTCGGCCTTCGGCAGTGGCGGCACTACCATGTAGTGAGTGTATGGTGGCTTTTCAGTCGGCATTCTGCTGCCGGGTGGCGCCACAGCATGCGCATGTTCATATTCCTGCGTGTATAGGAACCATTCGCCTTCTTCAAGCCAGTCAAACTCGGTTTGATCAGGCGTTTCTGTTTCGTCCAAATCAAGCCAGCCAACAACGCACAGAACGCCGCTAGGGGCTTTATCTATCGGTTGCCATTCGCGTTCGGCTTTAAGCTCTGCGACTCGGGCGCGGAGTTGGTCGCGTGTATCTAGTAGTCCGTCAATAGCTTCTGCCGCCTCATTGCATTTGTTGAGGCCCATGTTTAGCAGCCCTTCTACTAGCGCGTCGTAATCCATCTCATTGTCGCTCATATCGCCCTCCTACAAGCAGTAACGCTCGTTAGCATCCCCGAACGGGCACACTGGCCCCGGCGGGAATTGATCGGGCTTCTCGACAAGTGCCTGAGCCTCCGGCGCAAACGCCCATGCGGCCATAGAGAGCAGCACGACAAGGGCAATCAGCACAGCGATAAACCGTAGCCGAGGCTCTTTGCTTGCTGGCTCGTCGATAAACTCACGGCCGGTGCTGATGCGTTGTACGTAGTCGTCGTAGTTATTCATCGGTGGCTCCGGTGGCGCGGGCGAGGGCTTTTTCAGCTATTTCGCACTCGTCCGGGTAGTTCGTCTGAATGCTGCTGTTACTCACAAACGCTGTAAGCGCTTCCAGCATCTCCGGTGCGGCGCATATCAATCGAGCATCTGGCCCATACCAGCCACCATTCGGGAAATACAAATCAGGATGATTATCGGATCGCTGCGTGATTGGAACGCAGACAGGCTCGCCATGGCCATTCACAATTCGACGCCAGCTACATGAAGTAGCGACAAGCCATTCGCCCGGCGTATGCTTGTATTCACTCATCGCCACTCTCCCGGTAGATATAGCTCTCGCCCTTCTCGACGTGCTCGCCGACTCGAATCCGTGCCACGTCTGCCCATGCGTCCACCAGACCCTCCACGCCGTCCCACACTTCCTTGTGCAAGCGCCGGTTCTCGTGCAACGAATGCGGCTTGTTTTGCAGCTCGCAGAACGCCGTGAAGATGTTGTGCAGCTCGGCGGCAAACTGAGCATTGCCGGCACAGTGCTCTAGCAGGTCGTCGTAGCTCCCGAAATTCGTGATTGCGATGCCGGTTTCGTGTTCGATCTGGCGCTCTTTTCGGGCGTCGTCGTCGATATCGAACGGCGATTCTCTCGCACGGTCAGCACAGGCCACGGCGCGGGAGTCTCGTAACTGGCGGGTGCGGTCGGCGGTGACGCTCATGACTGGCCTCCGCGACAACCTTCGTTGGCAACCGCTGAGTACCAGCCAGCGACCGCTATTGAGAGTCGGTGTACGCCATCGTATGTATCGATCACTCGCGAAGCGGCTTCGGCTAAATTGCAACCTGCTGTACGAAGACGCCTGTTGTCCGTCGCAAGCATTTCATCAGCCCCACTCAGCACGCCGTCGTCGGCTGGCTCGCTCGCAGGCTCGATAACGCGGTAGGCGATGATAGGCTCTTGGCTCTCGCCCCAGTTCCATGTTTCCGGCATGTCGTCCTTAATGGTCTGGCCATCGTCGAACCGCACTTCATGGGGCGTTCCGTCCGGCAACGGGCATACGTCGCCTTCATTCCCATGCCACGCAATCCACCCCTCGCTATCCGGCTCGGCGCTCTCACGCTCTGCCCGCATGAGGTCGAACCAGGCTTGGGGCGGGCGGGGTTCCTGATAATCAACAATATAGTTAGGAGTTTCCCGTTCTGCCCATTTGCCAAAACTTGGAGTTTTGTCGAATTTTAGAAACTTCGCCCAGTCCGGCGCATCCAGCCAATCCAGCGACGGCTGCGGCGGGGCGTTGGGGTCGCGGCGGTATTCGCCGCCGCCAGTAAACATGGATCCCATCGGGGTTATCCATGCTCCTCGATAGTTGTCATCTCCTTTAAAGCGATATTGCCACCGCTTCGGCGCCTCATCTTCACCGACCAGCGCCACGTCGATGGCGTATAGCCGCTTGTTCTCAGCATGCGGATCGTGTTCATTGTTCATGACTGATGCTCCAAACGTGCAACAGCGTTTCGGGCATAGAGCCGCGCTGCTGCTTTAATAGATGATTCAGCCCGACCGGGCAGAGCGCGCCGCGCTTCGTTGAGCAACATCGCTGCAATGCGGTCGGTGCGTTCCGACGAATTCGGGTCGTAGATTTCGCGGGCGTTCACGCCATCTCTCCAATCTGATAAGCCGCCCAATCCCGCTCCATGCGCGTGCGTAGCTTGCGGTTGCGGTCTATGCGGAACTGGTGCCGATTGCCGCGAACGGACTTGCTCAGGCGCTGCTTGCAGCGGTGCAGGTCGCGGTTGATCTTCTGGACTGCGTTGCTCATGTGTCGCCCCTTGTTGTTATTGCCCCGTGCGGGGTGTGTTGGGTGGACTGTTAAAAAGAGGCCGTATAGAACTGCTCAGGGCCGCTAGCGACGTATTTATCGCTGGAGTCGTACTCAGTGAAGTTGTGAGGAACGCCGCAGCAAGGGCAGCCAGCATCAGTGGCACATTCACCAGTCACGCGCTGCCATTCGTCCACGGCTTCGTTCAATGAGAGTCCGCGTCGAGTCGCACTTTGGGCGAGGGCGCCAAGCCACCGACCATTGGAATCAGCAGTTACAAAACTGCTTTTCTTTTCAGCGACCCAATCGACCTCCCAGCCTGCTGCCTCCAAGGCTCTCCACTGGTCATCATCTAGCCACCAGTGGCCACCAGAGTTATTGCTGTCGTATTCGACGTATCCCATCGCCTGTTACCCCTGTGCTGTCTCAGCCGACCCTGTGTCGTGCTGTTGAGGTCTACTATGCGCCTGCTGTTTCACCATGTCAAACACTTTTTGTGTATTATTTTCTAAATAGATTTCCAGTGCTCTCGCCAGTCTGTTTCGTCCCATGATCCTTTGCCGATGTTGCAGTCGGAGCAAAGTACGGCGAGGTTATCCAGGCTTAGCGCAAGATCAGGATATTTCGAGCGTGGCTTTATATGGTCGACGTGGATCTGAACGCCGTCGGCAGCAGTAGCGCCACAACACTGGCAGCGGCCATCGGTGTTTTTCAGGGCTAGATAGCGAAGCTGTTTCCACTTCATCGACGAGCAGAATGAAGGGTCAGACTTGCGGTGCTTGCCTGCGCCGCCGTTCCGTCTGCCAGTAATGCGGTATTGCGCTGCTTGTCTATCTGCAAGCATCCCTTCGTCTGCATCTTTAAACTCGCTTGGCAGGAAACAGGCAGGTTTGCCGGATACTTTCTTGCGCCTAACCTTGCGCTTCCGTTTACGCTCGGCCTTGGTGTTTTGAACGTATATCTTTGTGCCGACAGGCGCTATGTTCGATCTGCGCTGGAACGATGCAAAGCATTTTGGGCACTTCGTCTTTTTGTCCATATCGCCAACTTGGCGAAAGAATGCATGCTTGCATTTAGGGCAGACAAAAGCCGGCGTCATACCGTCGAAAGAAACGCATCCAGTCACAACATTCTCCGTTGTGCTTGCGCGGCAGGAATAACGTGGTAGGATTCTTACATCCCTGATCTGCCGCCAAGCTCTATCAGGGATCGGGCGCGGAAACGCCCGACTTGCTGTTACCCTAGCAGCAGACCCCCGCCCCGCGCAAGCCTCCCCTGCTTGCCGGGGCTTTTTAATGCGTGCATTATCCTCGCTATGAACACATACATACTCGAAGGCGGCAAACCCTGGTTTATGCTCGCAGCGTTTACAGATGCTGCCGATGCCATTCATTGCGCCGAAGTCCTGCGCGACTACACAGCAAACTGTCCGCAGCCTCCCGAGGCGAACGTCGCAAAAGACGTATACGAGCAGTATCTGATCGACCTCGACGCTTGGCGAATGGCCCACCCGGCCGGCGCGGATGGCGAATTAGCGTACCGCTATCGTGTTACGCAGATTGCGCATTACGATCAGCTGCCGACAGGAAAACTGCCGCAGCCTAAAAAGCCGCTTTACAGTTACACAGTAGACAAGCGGTAGGCGGTACGTGCTATATATACCCCGTGGCTAGGGTCATTCCCGAACCGCGTGTTACCCGACACGCTTGCCACGACTATTTTATCGGGGCTATCTGGGAGGTAGCGGTATGGGATATATATGCCACCACGCGATCGTAGTAACTACGGACTATGACCAGAATCGCTTGGAGCAGTTGCGGGATTTTGCTTTGGGTTTAGATTGCGTGGTTAGCCCGATTGTAGATTCGATAACAAACGGTTATTGTTCGTTCTGTGTGTTCCCGGATGGAAGTAAGGAAGGATGGAGCCGGTCGGGCGATGGAGATGACGCTCGATCTGCCCTTATATCGCGCATCGAGTCGCACAAATATTCGGACGGAAGCTCTCCATTTTCTTGGGCCGAAATCCAGTACGGCGATGACCACGGGGACAATAAAATTCTTAGATCAAGCTCCTAATTTATTCTTTACAGCCCGCCTAAGCGGGCTTTTTAATGCTTGCGAAAAGCACAAAGCGTGTATAAACTAGGCATATGAAAACAGCATTCACCGAATACCTAGAAGCACTCGGCGACAAGCAGGTCGGCATCAAGCACGGCGTAAAAGAGCGCACGGCTAAGAGCTGGCGACTCGGATCGCGCTCGCCTAGCATGAAGCGCGTCGCCCATATCCTCGCCAATTCGCCCAAGCGGGTGACGCTGGAAAGCATCGTGCAGGCGCGGGACTTCGAGAAATACCCTGATCCAGAGCCAAAAAAGAGGTCGATATGAAATGGAAGAACCAATGGTCAGAGGTTTGGCGTTCACGTTTTGCGTTTATGCCAACGCAGATTAACGGCACAACGGTATGGCTAGAGCGTTACGAAGAGCGCTACGTCGAGCTGGATTATGGTTGCCGATGCGAACTGAAAAGCCACGTGCGCGGCCAATGGCAGCGTCGCCTACGGGGTGATGAACACAGGGAGGTGGCAACATGAAACAGCTTCGATGCCAGCCGGGTGATCTGGCTTTTATTCGGAATGGCAAGCATTCCGGCAAGTTTGTAGACGTTATTTATTTAGCGCCAGGTGAAGAGTTCTATTTGCCGAATGGCGTTAGAAATGAAGCAGGCGACGGCAGCCAGTGGGTTGTGAAGCTTATCGGCTGGAGCATTACAGCTAGAACCGACACCGGGGGAAAATACACTACGCAATGGGGATGTGCGCCTGACCACAACTTAACGCCTGTGCGCGGCAACCTCGACGCCGCCACCCACCGGGCAGAGAGGGCCGAGGTATGAGCGATCGCGACGATACAGAACTGCTGGCAAAAAGCTACGGCCTCAAGTTCGAAGACAAGGGTAACGGCCATGTGCAGATCAAAGGCCACGGCGTACTTGTCAACTATTACCCGGACAGCAAGAAGAAAACGGTGTTCTGCAAGGACGGCCGTAGGGCGACGAACTGCACCCCTTGGGATGCCGTGCGCATGTGCCTTACGAAAGGCCAAGGCGTTAACGCCGAACAGCAGATGAAGCCGAAGAAGGTTTCAACGAACCGTCCGCAGTTCGACATCAAGCCTGTTCAGACGAACCCAGCCGGGCTGGCGCATTTTTACGCTGGCAACGTGCCGCCTTGGGATGAATCGCTCGGTGAGTTCGCCTACGTCACGTTCAGTGACTCCGTTCGAGCGGCGGCTTACCGGCTGGAAATGGATGCGCTCGAAATGCGTATCGAAGCAGACGAATGCGATGAGGTGGCCGCATGACCCTCGCTCTCTCCACCCTAATCCTCCCCCTACGCCTGATCTGGTTCGTGGCGGTGATCGTTTTAACAAAGAGGTGAATTTATGAACGCATACCAAGTGACCGAACTGGACTGGTACGCCGCGAATAGCTGGGAAGAGGCTGTTGCACTTGCGTGCACGGACTCAGGCGAATCCCCGGAAGACACCGTCGATTACTCTGTAGCTAGCGGTGAGCCGGAAGACCCGAACGCCCGAATCCTAGTCAGCATAGAAGGCGAAGAAACCATGACGATCGCTGAGTCGCTGGCCGAAATGGACGGCCCCGGCTGGTGCTTCGGGAAAGAAAGCTAGAAGCGCGAGGCTGGTGAGCTTAACCCCCTTGCCAGCCCCGCTGTAATCGGGTAGCTTCGTAGGTGATGGGTATTCGAGAACCCATGTAAAACATTAATTGAGAGAGACCGTGAATCACTATCAGATAGCCCTTGGCACTTGCCCTAACTCTCTTGCGCTCCCCGCGCTTCTCTCTCGGGACTCGACCTGTGCTGAGGGCTATCTGATGGAGATTTGTTATGCAATGTAGTTGCAAGCCACAAACCAACGCCCGCCTAACCGGCAAGCGCTGCAAATGCACGGGATGCGGCGAGGTATTCAGCACAGAAGCAAACTTTGACCGCCATCGTCGGGGCAAGCCCGGCGTAAACCGCCGCTGTGAGTGCCCTGCGAGCCACGGCATGGAGATCAAGACCGGTTCGACAGGGACGTATTGGGCAATGCCGGGCAAATCGGCGGAGGCGAAATGATGTCTGATTACGTCGAATACGAACGCAGAAAGGCCGAATGGTCGAGCCTGCACCCTAGCGCCAGCCCTGCTGAATATCAGCGCGCCGTGCGGCTCATAGCCGCTGAGCTGGGGGTTTGAATGGCTTGCTTATTCTCTTGGCGGCATGCCATTCTGAAATCCGATATTCACAGCACGACTAAACACGTTCTGCTAACTCTGGCCTGCCACATGAATGAGCTAGGCGAGTCTTGCTTTCCGTCTATCAATACGCTTGCAGAAGAAACGAGTCTTTCAGAGCGCAGCGTCCGAACGCAGATTAAATCAGCGCAAGAATTGGGCTGGATCAAAGTAGGTCTGCACGGTTTTGGGGGCCAGAAGTGGCGGTCTCACGAGTATTCTATAGGGTGGCCTAAGGTGCGGAATGACGTTCCGCAGGTAGGAGAGAAAGGTGCGGAACCTTGTTCCGAAGGTGCGGAACCTAACGACACAAACGTGCGGAATGACGTTCCTACTAGTACTTCAGTTAACTCTACAACTAACACTACAAGGCCACGCAGGCGTGGCACGCGTTGCACCATCGATGAATATCTCGAACAGTGCAAAGCAGACGACGTAAGAGCCATCAAGCCGGATGCTGCCGTTGTTCGCTATGCCGAAGAAGCTGGAATCTCGACTGAGATGCTTCGCGTGTGCTTTCGTGAGTTCGTAGAAAAATACCGAGTAAGCGGGAAGCAGCAAAAGGACTGGCCCGGCACATTCCTGAACTGCGTGCGTAGCAACTGGTATCGGTTGTGGTGGGTAGACGAATCCGGCAAGTGCCAGCCTACGTCGCTAGGCCGTCAGGCTCTCAACGTTCATGAGGCTGCGTGATGACCGAGATGAAGCTACCTCCGCATAGCATGGAAGCTGAGCAAAGCGTTATTGGCGGCTTGCTGGTTAGCGCACATGCATGGCCGCACGTTGGCGACGTTGTGCGAGAAGACGATTTCTATCGCGAAGACCACCGCCTTTTGTTCGCTGCAATTTCTAGCCTTGCCAACGATGGCAGTCCGCACGACCAAGTGACCGTAGTTGAATCACTGCGTTCTAGCGGGAGCCTTGAGAAAGTCGGCGCAAGTTACGTCGGAAACCTTGCGATGGATACGCCGGGTGCTGCCAACATCAGGGCATACGCAAAGATCGTGGCAGAGCATGCCCAGGCTCGTGCTTTGATCCGTGTCGGCGACAAGCTGGCCGAAATGGGTTTTGCGAAAACCAGCCGGCCTATCGTTGAGCGATTGGACGAAGCCGAATCTTTAGTCGGCTCGATTCGTGAGCATCGAGACTCAGGTTCAATTGTTGGGTCGAAAGAGGCAGTGCGCCGGACGATCGATCAGATTCAAGAGGCATTTGATTCTGACGGCACGATAACCGGCTTATCTACTGGCCTGACAGATCTAGACCGACATACAGGAGGCTTGCAGCCCGCAGATCTCGTGTACCTCGCTGCACGGCCTTCGATGGGTAAAACCAGCCTAGCCATGCAGATCGCCTCGAAAGCGGCTATACGCGGCGAACACGTTGCTGTGTTCTCGCTTGAGATGCCGGTCGAACAGCTAATCAAGCGTGCGCAGTCGAACCTGTCGAACGTCGAGTTGGACAAGCTCATCCATCCAAAGGAGATGACCAAGGATGATTGGACGGCGATCACCAACGCAAGCGCCGAATTAGCACAGGGTAAAATCAGCTACGTTGATGCCCCGAGCATGACGGTTATCGATATACGGGCAAAGGCGCGCCAGTTGCACCGTAAAGAGCCGCTAAAGCTTGTCGTGATCGATTACCTGCAAATGATCCGAGGCAACAGCAGGCATAACAACCGTAATGGAGAAATCGAGGAAATAAGCCGATCGCTAAAGGCTCTGGGGCGTGAGTTGAATTGCCCGATATTGTGCTTGTCGCAGCTCAACCGATCGCTTGAGTCCCGCAGTGATAAGCGCCCGATGCTTTCTGATCTGCGCGACTCTGGCTCGATTGAGCAAGACGGCGATCTGATTATGTTCCTCTACCTTGAGGAAAAATATGATCCAGATTCGCCGCACGCGGGCATTAACGAACTGTTGATTCGCAAGTTTCGGAATGGTGCAACAGGGTCAATTGACCTTCAATGGAACGGGCCGACCGTGGCGTTTCGTGATTACGTTGGGCCAAACAGGAAAGAGAGGGACAACACAGTTGCGCCTAAGAGCAATAAAGGCAGGGGTCTAGATTATGAATAGCAGAGAGTGGGGCGGCGAACGCCTCGAATTCATGCGCCGAAGCGCGCAGCACGCCGAACGCCAGAAAAAGCAAGCCGTGTGGAAAGCACATCAATCGGCACTGCCCGAGTTCACCGGGCTAGTCGAGGCATTCGGCAAGCGTATC
>CEWF01035981.1_pt1 | contig 13681 bp, 12 predicted proteins | sample 531331 | NCBI WGS metagenome assembly CEWF01 (sample SAMEA2622676, study PRJEB7988) | marine metagenome | biome: marine biome (ENVO:00000447); feature: mesopelagic zone (ENVO:00000213); material: "saline water (ENVO:00002010), including plankton (ENVO:xxxxxxxx)" | depth 600 m | reverse complement strand
CGCCGTATGCCGGCAGCGGAAATTCGATCTCGACCTTTTCCAGGGCAATGCTGCGGCCGACCACTTGCCCCAGGTTCTGTTGCCAGCCCGCCAGTACCGAGTCCACCACGAAGCGGTTGTAGGTGTTGTACGGACTGATGGAATAGAAGTGCAGCCAGGCACCACGGGCATCCTCGCTGAAGCCCGAGCGCCCGCGGTAGTTGGCGGCGTACAGCGGCTCGAAGCGGGTCAGGGTGCGTGCCGCTTCGCGCAGGTCGGGCGCCTGCATGGCGCAGACACCGGCCAGACCGACCTGGCCGAGGCGGCTGTGGCGACCCATGTCCAGGCCCAGTGCGGGGTTGTTGCACAGGGCGATGGCGCTGTGGCCCAGGCGCATGAAGCGGGGGATCGACAGGCGTGCACGCGGCTCGCTCAGACGTGCGGCATCCAGGCCGAACTGTTCGAGCAGGGGCTCGGGAGCCTGGCCCTGCTCGCGCAGGGCTTCGGCCAGGGCCTGGGTGAAGCCGACGGACAGGTCGCCGAGGCGTACGCGTGAAGTTTTCATAACCACAGGTTGACCAGTTGTGCACCGCTGGTGCTCGCGCCCAGGGCGCTCGTCCCGGCGCGGAATGCCAGTGCCGGCGGTTGCCCCTGATGCTCCCAGAGTCGTCCGCGCAGATGGACCTGCATGCCGGCATGGGTGCCGCTGCGCAGCAGCTGTTCATGCAGCAGGGTGGCGTCTGCGGCGGCCTGCAGGTCGCTGGGCATGGCCAGCAGGTCGAGCCGGCTGGCAGCCAGTGTCCGTGCGTCCGCCAGGCGGGCGACGTCGCCGCCCAGCAGCACGCCGAGTCGTCCGGCAGGGGTGTCCAGGACCTGCAGGGCAGTGGCCGTGGTCGTCGTGCTGGCTTCGGCATCGTAAGCATGCCGCTGGGGTTGTCCCAGGGGCTTGCCGGCGCGGTCGAACACCAGGCTGACGTTGTACAGCGGGCCGCGCCCGACCTGCAGGCGGCCGTGTTCCACGCGCGGCTCCGGCAGGACGATGGAGCCTGCCACCAGGGTGATGCCGTAGTCGCGCGCCAGGTCGCCGAACAGCTGCTGGTAGTCGTGCGCCATCGATTGCGCCTTGGTGCGCAGGAGCGCATCGCTCACGCGCGACGGGGCCTGGGCGGCGAACAGGGCGCCGAGAAAGTCCAGCGGGTTGCTGGCCGCCAGCCAATGCAGGGCCTGGCGCTGTCCGGGGGCGTGATAGAGCTCGTCCTTCTCGGCCACGGCCAGCAGCCAGGTGCCGATGTGTTCGGGCAGCACGACCACCGTGCGCGCATTGAGCATGCCGCGCTCGCGTGCGTGGTCCAGGTAGGCGGCCAGCTTCAGGCGCAGGCGCGACAGGCTCTGATAGTCACCGGCGAACAGTTCCGGCTGGATGCCCAGCAGGTTGCCGCGAGCGCCGGGTTGGCCGAGGTCGAGTGCGACCTGGCTGCGCAGGTCGGACAGGTAATGGCTGACAGGGCGTTGCTGGCACCAGCGGGCGTAGCTGCCGAGGCCGGCGAGCAGCGTGAGCGCCAGCGCGAGGATGATCAATGGACGCATGCGAGTTCTTTCGACTGGGTTGTGTTGCAGGTTAGGTCGATCGCGCCGGGCTGCCAAGGCTTATTGCAAGTTTTGATCATTATCTTGTCAGTTTTGATCATTGAGCATGCCTGGCCGCCTCTTTATCGTCTGGCTCCATAACCGACCGCGTGCCCATGAGACCGCGGCAACCCGTGAACTGCACCGCGATGTGGAGATTTCCATGACTGCTCGTTACCCGAACCTGCTGGCCCCGCTCGACCTCGGCTTCACCACCTTGAAGAACCGTACCCTGATGGGCTCCATGCACACTGGCCTGGAGGAGAAGCCGGGCGGTTTCGAGCGCATGGCGGCCTACTTCGCCGAGCGTGCCCGTGGCGGTGTCGGTCTGATGGTCACCGGCGGCATCGGCCCGAACGAGGAGGGTGGCGTCTATGCGGGCGCAGCCAAGCTGAGCACGCCGGAAGAGGCCGACAAGCACAAGGTCGTGACCCAGGCCGTGCACGAAGCCGGTGGCAAGATCTGCATGCAGATCCTGCATGCCGGGCGCTACGCCTACAGCCCGAAGTCCGTGGCGCCGAGCGCCATCCAGGCGCCGATCAACCCGTTCAAGCCGCGCGAGCTGGACGAGGAGGGGATCGAGAAGCAGATCGCCGATTTCGTCAATTGTGCCGCGCTGGCGCAACAGGCGGGCTACGACGGTGTCGAGGTGATGGGCTCGGAAGGCTACTTCATCAACCAGTTCCTGGTCGCCCACACCAACCATCGTACTGATCGCTGGGGCGGCAGCTTCGAGAACCGCATGCGTCTGCCGGTGGAGATCGTCCGCCGTGTGCGCGAGGCGGTGGGCACCGACTTCATCATCATCTATCGCCTGTCGATGCTCGACCTGGTCGAAGGGGGCAGCACCTGGGACGAGATCGTCCTGCTGGCCAAGGCCATCGAGCAGGCTGGCGCCACCCTCATCAACACCGGTATCGGCTGGCACGAGGCGCGCATCCCGACCATCGCCACCAAGGTGCCGCGCGCGGCCTTCACCAAGGTCACCGCGAAGCTCAAGGGCGAGGTGTCGATCCCGTTGATCACCACCAACCGCATCAACACCCCGGAAGTGGCCGAGCAGGTGCTGGCCGAGGGCGATGCCGACATGGTGTCGATGGCGCGCCCGTTCCTGGCCGACCCGGATTTCGTCAACAAGGCCGCCGAAGGCCGAGCGGACGAGATCAACACCTGCATCGGCTGCAACCAGGCCTGCCTGGACCACACCTTCGGCGGCAAGCTGACCAGCTGCCTGGTCAACCCGCGTGCCTGCCACGAGACCGAGCTGAACTACATCCCCACCACCACGGTGAAGAAGATCGCCGTGGTGGGCGCCGGCCCTGCCGGGTTGGCGGCTTCCACCGTCGCTGCCGAGCGTGGTCATGCGGTGACCCTGTTCGACGCGGCCGGCGAGATCGGCGGTCAGTTCAACGTGGCCAAGCGCGTGCCGGGCAAGGAGGAGTTTTTCGAGACCCTGCGTTACTTCAAGCGCAAGCTGGAAACCACCGGTGTCGACGTGCGCCTGAATACCCGCGTATCGGTGGATGACCTGGTCGCCGGCGGCTTCGACGACATCATCCTGGCCACCGGCATCGCGCCGCGCACCCCGGAGATTCCGGGCATCGATCACCCCAAGGTGATCGGCTACCTGGACGCGATCCTCGAGCGCAAGCCGGTCGGCCAGAAGGTCGCGGTGATCGGCGCCGGCGGTATCGGTTTCGATGTCTCCGAGTTCATCACGCACCAGGGCACGGCCACCAGCCTCGACCGTGAAGCGTTCTGGAAGGAGTGGGGCATCGACACCGCGCTCGAGGCGCGTGGTGGCGTGGCGGGCATCGAGGCGCATCCGCACCCGGCTGCGCGTCAGGTGTTCCTGTTGCAGCGCAAGAAGTCCAAGGTCGGCGATGGCCTGGGCAAGACCACCGGCTGGATTCACCGCACCGGCCTGAAGAACAAGAACGTGCAGATGCTCAACAGCGTCGAGTACGTGCGCATCGACGATGCCGGTCTGCATGTCCGCATCGCCGCGGGCGAGGAACAGGTGCTGCCGGTCGACACCGTCATCGTCTGCGCCGGTCAGGACCCGCTGCGTGAGCTGCAGGACGGTCTGCAGCATGCCGGTCAGCGCGTGCACCTGGTCGGTGGCGCGGACGTCGCCGCCGAGCTGGATGCCAAGCGAGCCATCAACCAGGGCTCGCGCCTGGCGGCCGAACTCTGATCGAAACAGCGCCCCGCTTCCAGCGGGGCGTTTGCTATCCGGCTTGAAAACAACAAGGAGAAGCCGATGTCTCTCGCCGCCCAACTGCATCCTGCTGCCGCCGCCAGCCTCGAACGCTGGCACCAGTTCGTCGCCGCCAAGGACCTGAGTGCCTTGCCCGAACTGCTGCACCCGCAGGCCGTGTTTCGTTCGCCCATGGCGCATACCCCCTATCCGGGCGCGCAGGCGGTCAACCTGATTCTCAACACCGTGCTCAAGGTCTTCGAAGACTTCACCTACCACCGTGAACTGGCCAGCGCAGACGGCCTCAGCGTCGTGCTGGAGTTCTCTGCGCGGGTCGGCGAGCGTGATCTGAAGGGTATCGACATGATCCGTTTCGACGAGTCGGGGCAGATCGTCGAGTTCGAGGTGATGATTCGTCCGATGAGCGGGCTGCAGGCCCTCGGCGCGGAAATGGCGCAACGCCTGGCGCCTTTTCTCGCGGCGGCCAAGCGCTGACAGGCGCTGAACGGCGGCCGGTCCCTGATCAGGGCGGGGCGCCGCAGGGTTACCTGAGAGCGCCGCCTCAGGATAGAAACGGCTCGGCACTGGCAGCTATCCGTCGATCGGAGGCGCTGGCCTGACTGCCCGATGTGCGTGCGGCGGTCGCCGCCTGCAGTGCAATCCCGTCACATTTTCGCGCCGCCGGTGCTTCCTCCGGCGTTGTTGGCAGAGTGAGTGCCAACCCAGTCACATTGCTGGGGTTGGCTTTTCCCCTAGACTTGTCTGAACTGTCAGGGATGATATCTGTACCGGAGCACGCGAGGCTTCGGCATTTGATCGTGCGCGCGTATCCCGTTGGTTCAGAGGGCCCTCAATGAGCATGCAGAACAAGCCGCAGATGGTGGAAGCCGTGATGTTCTTCAGTGAACGCGGTATCTGCAAACAGATGATGTTCCCTGAATTCGAGGCGTTGCTCGACGGCGTGGTCAACATGCCCGAGTTCGCCGACGAACAGATGCGCGCCGTGTTCGTGGTGATCAACCCGCGCCTGCTGGTCAGGGCTGCGGTGTTCTTCTTTCTCGACTTCGATGATGATGGCCGCCCTGACAAGGGCTGGAACATTCCGCTGCAGCACCTGGCCGAACGCGCCGGGCGTGGTCCCGATCTGGGTGCGGGGCCGATTCGCCTCGCCTGCCGTAGCCAGTGCCCGGTGTCCTGGCACCAGATGCACCTGTGGGATCCCAATCTGGCGCCGACGCAGAACGATCTGGTGACGCTGCGCGATGCGGTCAAGCGCAATCAGCTCGGGCTGCTGGTCGAGGACGACAGCGCTCAGGCGGTGGTCGCCGAGCGCCTGCAGGTGGCCTCCGAAGACAAGTGGTATGCGCCCGACCCTGCCAAGGAAGTGTCCGAGCAGCTGGCGCAGAAAATGGATCAGGAACACCGCGCCAAGACTGCGCAGCTGATCCAGCAGCAGCGCCTGCGTATCACCAGCCTGACCCAGCAGCACGAAGAGGAGCTGGCCAAGTTCAAGCTGGCCAGCGAGGAGCAGAGCAACAATCTGCAGGCGCAGATCCATGGGCTGCATCAGGCGGTGCGCCAGCAGCAGGAACTCAATGCCAACCTCAAGGCGCAACTGGCGGCGCAGGCGGAAAGCTTCCAGAGCAGCCGTGAGGAGATGACCCAGCAACTGCGGGCGCTGGAGCGTCACGGGCGTACCGAGGGCGATATCCTGCGTGCCCAGTTCGAAGGCGAGATGCGGGCAAAGGTGGCTGCGGCCGTGGCCGAGGCCAAGGAGCAGATCGCCATTCGTGACGTGGAACTGGCCTATCGCAACGAGCTGGATGCCCAGTTGCAGGCGGAGATCGAGCGCCTCAAGCGAGAGCGCAACGAGTTCGCCAGCCAGGGCGGCGATCAGGTGCTGGAGCGCCTGGCCAAGCTCGGCGTGGTGTTCGTGGTCTACCATCCCGGCGCCGGCCACCTGACCATTCCCCTGCAGGATGTCGCCCGCTACCAGGACAACCCCATGGCCTACGCTGCCGCCAAGTGCTTCGTGTCCGAGGAGCAGTATCGCCATTGGCTGGGGCACTATCAGCAACCCTCCTGCGAGGCGAGCCTGCCCAGTGGCGAGCGTTGCGCCATTCCCATCGACCGCATCGACACGCCGAGCCGCTTCGTGCTGGGCGAATCCAACTGCTGCTCGCGGCACAAGGCGAGCAGCCGCCTGCGTACCGTCGGCTGACCTTGGCGATACGCGTTCCCGACTGGCGCCCACAGGCGCCCCTGCAACGCATTCATCTCGACTGGCTCGATGCCGCTGGCGTCGAGCTGGCCTGCCTGCGCCTGGACCTCATCGACCCGCTGCTGTCCGGCAACAAGTGGTTCAAGCTCGCGCCCTACCTGCAGCAGGCCGCCGCTGACGGCGCGCAGGGCCTGATCAGCCTCGGTGGCGCCCATTCCAATCACCTGCATGCTCTGGCGGCGGCGGGCCAGCGCTTCGGTTTCGCCACGGTCGGCCTGTTGCGCGGCGAAGCGCAACGCACGCCGACGGTGGATGATCTGCAGGCGCTGGGCATGCAGTTGCACTGGCTGGGTTATGGCGGCTATCGCGCACGCCACCAGGCCGATTTCTGGCAACCGTGGCTGGCGCGCTACCTGGGATTCCAGGCGGTTGGCGAGGGCGGCCTGGGGCTGCCGGGCGCCGAAGGTTGCCGCTGCCTGGTGGCGATGGCGCAAGCGCAGCTGGCGGATCTCGATTGGACGGATTTCGACGCCTGGTGGCTGGCCGCCGGGACCGGTACCACGCTGGCGGGCCTGCTGCTCGGTGATCGTCGCCGTTCCGTGTTCGGCGCATTGGCGGTGCCAGCCAGCCACGGCGTGGCCGCCCAGGTCGCCGAGTTGCTGGGGCAGGCGGGCGTCAGTGGCGCGCGCCAGCAGTTCATCGATGCCGCGCGCGGCGGCTTTGCGCGTTTCGATCAGGCGTTGCGTCAGTTCATTCTGGAGACCGAGCAGGCTGCCGGCCTGCCGCTGGATCCGCTGTATACCGGCAAGGCGCTGATGGCCTTGCGTGATTTTTGCGCGAACGGGCAACTTGTGCGCGGCACGCGGCTGATCTTCATTCATACTGGCGGCCTGCAGGGGCGCCGAGCCCTGATGGGCACGAACACCGACTACACTCAGGGCTGACCAGCGGAGCCTGGATTACTTCATGAGCGAACCCCTTACTCCCGAGCAACTGCGCAGCCTGACGCCCCTCAATGTGCTGTCCGAGCAGCAGTGGCGCGAGTTGCGCAGCCAGCTGGTGCCTCAGCCATTGCTGGCTGGCCAGCCGCTGTTTCGCCTGGGCGACCAGGCGCGGCTGACCTGCTACCTGCTGGCGGGTGAGCTGCAGCTGCAGGATGCCGAGGGGCATGTCCAGTCCGTGAGCGCCGGCAGCGAGGTCAGCTGTCATCCCCTGTCACCCAGTCTGCCGCGTCTGCACGAGGCCCGTGCGCTGACGGATGCCAGTGTGCTGATGATCGACAGCGCCACGCTGGACCGTCTGCTGACCTGGCGCCTGGCCTACCAGGACCTGCTGCTGGCCTTGCAGCAGCGCGGGGCCGATATCGAGTGGCTGGAGCGCCTGCTGGAGAACCCGTTGTTCGCCAAGGTGCCGCCGGCCAACGTGCAGAGCATGCTTGCCCGTCTGCAACGGGTCGAGTTCGAGGCGGGTAGCCAGGTGCTGCAGGAAGGCGCGGCCGGGGACTGCTGCTTCTTCCTGGAAAGCGGCCGTGCCGAAGTGATCCGCAGCGCCGGCAGCGATCGTCAGGTGCTGGCGGAGCTGGACGTCGGTGCCTGCTTCGGCGAGGAAGCGCTGCTGGCCGACCGGCCGCGCAACGCCACGGTGACCATGGTCGAGCGCGGCAGCGTGCTGCGGCTGGATCGCCAGGATTTCTTCGCCCTGCTCAAGGCGCCGGTCGTCGCCGAGGTGTCGCTGGGCGAGGCGTCGCGCCTGCTCAGCCATGGCGCGCAATGGCTGGACGTGCGCCTGCTGGAAGAGTACGAGAAGGCTCATGCGCCGCAGGCCCTGCACATGCCGCTGCAGCTGTTGCGGCTGAAGGCGCGCCTGCTGGACAAGTCGCGCACTTACCTGTGCTACTGCGACAGCGGCAAGCGCAGCAGCAGCGCGGTGTTCCTGCTCTCGCAGCTCGGTTACAGCGTCTACGCCCTGCGTGACGGGCTGGATGCCTTGCCGGCCGTGCAGCGTGGCGCGTTGCTGTGCGAGAGTGGTTCGGGCTATCTGGCGCGTTCCGGTGGGCGTACCGAACGCAGCCGCTGAGCGGAGTCACATCCGGCGTGCTGAGTGTTCAGGATGGCCATTGATCGCTGACCAGGAAGAGCCGCTCGACCTCTCGCCAGTCACCGGCCTGATCCTCTTCCAGTCGCACCAGCAGCTGGGAGCGGGAGGACAGGCCCTCCAGCCAGTGCGCGAACGTCTCGCGCGACCAGCGTTCCTCGCCGTCAATCAGCGCCGGCGCCAGCCAGGACAGGCGTGGCAGGGGTTGCCAGTGCGCCTGCGCTTGCCGGTCGGAGAATGCTGCCCAGTCACGTTGCCGCAGCCAGTGCCCTCGCCAGTGCGCCGGCAAGGCGCCGCGCGGTGAATCGCAGCCGGTCGGCCAGGGGTAGAACAGGTAGCCGGCGAGCCAAAAGGACGATCGGGTGTCGCTCAGGCGCAGCTCGTTGAGGTCGCCACGCGCCTCGCGGCGGGACGACAGCGGCAGTTGATGCTGGGCCAGATGATTCAGTTTCAGGTCGAGCCGGTCGTGGCTGCCGGGGCCGAGCCAGAGGCCGGCATCGTTGCCGTCGCCCGACAACGGGCCCAGGTAGAACTTCACCGCCAGCTCCAGATGGTGCTCGCCTTCGGCGTCGCGCAACAGCAGGTCCAGCTCGCCCAGGGTCTGGCCGTTCTGGCGTATCGGCAGGTTGGCCGCGACCACCTCGACGTCGTCGGCGGCGTGCAGGGCGAATTGCCACAGGCGCTCGTAGTACAGGCCGAGGCGCCTGGCCGGTTTCGCCAGCAGCCAGGCATGCAGCGCATCCGGGGCGCTGTCCAGCCCGCTCAGCCAGTTCTCGAGCAGCTCCGGGGTATGGCGCCATGCGCTGGCCTGCAGCGGGTGGCGCTGGGGTTTCGTGGTCTGCCCCAGCAAGGGGGGCGAGAGCAGGGTCCAGGCGAGGTCGCGCACCGCCGGGGTGCGCAGTCTCTGCAGCAGAGCGTGCAGCAAGTCGTGAACGGTCATGGGCAGAGCATAGCCCCGGTTTGCCGCGTACCGCGCCTTTGGCCGATAATCCTCGTTCGTTTCTTATCTGTCTGGCGGGAGTCCCATGGAGCAATTTCGCAATGTTGGCATCATCGGGCGCCTGGGTAGCACGCGGGTACTGGAGACCGTTCGCCGGCTCAAGCGCTTCCTCATTGACCGCCACCTGCATGTGATCCTCGAGGACACCATCGCCGACCTGCTGCCCGGCCACGGCCTGCAGACCTCGTCGCGCAAGATGCTTGGCGAGGTCTGCGACCTGGTGATCGTCGTCGGCGGCGATGGCAGCATGCTGGGCGCGGCGCGGGCGCTGGCGCGACACAAGGTGCCGGTGCTGGGGATCAACCGCGGCAGCCTGGGCTTTCTCACCGACATCCGCCCCGACGAGCTTGAACTCAAGGTGGCGCAGGTACTCGAAGGGCAATACCTGACTGAAAACCGCTTCCTGCTCGAGGCCGAGGTACGCCGCCAGGGCGAAGCCATCGGCCAGGGCGATGCGCTTAACGATGTGGTGCTGCACCCCGGCAAGTCGACGCGAATGATCGAATTCGAACTCTTCATCGATGGCCAGTTCGTCTGCAGCCAGAAGGCGGACGGGCTGATCGTCGCCACACCCACCGGCTCCACCGCCTATGCGCTGTCCGCTGGCGGGCCGATCATGCATCCCAAGCTCGACGCCATCGTGGTGGTGCCGATGTACCCGCACACGCTGTCCAGCCGGCCCATCGTGGTGGATGGCAACAGCGAGCTGAAGGTGGTGGTGTCGGCGGACATGACCATCTACCCGCAGGTCTCCTGCGACGGCCAGAACCACTTCACCTGTGCCCCGGGCGACACCCTGCACGTGGCCAAGAAGGCGCAGAAGCTGCGCCTGATCCATCCGCTGGATCACAACTACTACGAGGTCTGCCGGACCAAGCTGGGTTGGGGCAGCCGCCTGGGAGGGCAGGACTGAATGTCCCTCGACCCTCATCGTGGCTATGACCTGATCGGTGATATCCACGGTTGTGCGCGTACCCTCGAGCGCCTGCTCGAACGCCTGGGCTACAGCCGCCAGGATGGCGTATGGCGGCATCCTCTGCGCATGGCGATCTTCCTGGGTGACCTGGTCGATCGCGGCCCCGGCATTCGTGAGGTCCTGCACCTGGTGCATGACATGGTGCGTGCCGGCCAGGCCCTGTGCATCATGGGCAACCACGAATTCAACGCGCTGGGCTGGAGCACCCCGGCACCGCCTGGCAGCGGCCGCCAGTACGTGCGCGAACACAGCCCGCGGCACCAGCGGCTGATGCGCGAGACCCTGGCGCAGTTCGAGGATCATCCGCAGGAGTGGCGCGAGTTCCTGCGCTGGTTCTACGAGATGCCGCTGTTCATCGATGCCGGGCGCTTCCGTGTCGTGCACGCCTGCTGGGATGCCGAGCTGATCACGCCGCTCAAGGCGCAGTTTCCCGACGGCTGCATCGACGAGCATTTTCTCCAGGCCGCTGCCGTGCCTGGCAGCTTCGCCAACATGGCGCTCGACCGCCTGCTGCGGGGGACCGACATGCGCCTGCCGCACGGTCTGACGCTGACCAGTGGCGACGGTTTCACGCGCTCCTACTTCCGCACCAAGTTCTGGGAAGAGAATCCGCAGACCTACGGCGATATCGTCTTCCAGCCCGATGCCCTGCCCGAGCTGGCGGCACAGACGCCGCTGACCGAGCTGCAGAAGGACGAGCTGCTCAGGTACGGCGCGCACGAGCCGCTGCTGTTCGTCGGTCACTACTGGCGCCGTGGCAAACCGGCACCGATTCGCGCCAACCTGGCCTGCCTGGACTACAGCGCGGTGGTCGGCGGGCGTCTGGTAGCCTATCGCCTCGATCAGGAAACGCGGCTGGATGCGGGCAAGTTCGTCTGGGTCGATGTCGACCCGCAGGAGGCTCCTCGATGACCGCCGTAGCTGTACTGCGCTTGCCGCTGGATAACGACCTGAGTGGTTTCGTGGCCTTGTTGCAGCGCCTGCGCGTGCCGCATCGGGTCGCGGAGGAGGGCGGCGAGCAGGTGCTCTGGGTGCCCGGCGAGGCGCTGGCCGAGCAGGTGCGCGAGCTCTATGCGCGCTACCCGCAGGGAGATGGCGGCGAGTCGGCGCCGGCCTTGCCGCCTGTGCGGGAAGGTTTTTTCAGCCAGTTGCGGCGCAGCCCGGTGACGGCGCTGATGCTGCTGGTGACCTTCATCGTCTTCGCCGTGACCCTGGCGGGCGAGAACTATGCAGCCATTTCCTGGCTGAGCTTCGTCGATTTTCGTCTCGACGGCGACAACATCTCCCTCAACTACCTGGATGCGACCCTGGAGAGCGGTCAGTGGTGGCGGCTGATCACGCCGATGCTGATCCATTTCGGCTGGCTGCACCTGGCGATGAACAGCCTGTGGTACTGGGAGCTGGGCCGGCGCATCGAGTTTCGCCAGGGTGCCATCGGCCTGTTCGGCCTGACCCTGCTGTTCGGCCTGGCCTCCAACTTCGCGCAGTACGCGTGGGCCGGCCCGTCACTGTTCGGCGGCCTGTCCGGCGTGCTCTACGGCCTGCTCGGGCATTGCTGGATCTACCAGCGCCTGGCGCCGAACGCGGCGTATCGTCTGCCGCCGGGTGTGCTGGTGATGATGCTGGTGTGGCTGCTGATCTGCATGACCGGCATCTTCGAGCTGCTGCAGTTCGGCGCCATTGCCAACGCCGCGCATGTCGGTGGCCTGCTGACCGGCTGCCTGACCGGGCTGCTTGGCGGTATGCTGGCCAGACGAAGCGCCTGATTCGATTTTTGACCTGTAGGGCGGGTGCAATCCGCCGGAACAGTATTTTGGCGGGTTTCACCCGCCCTACGATTCATTGGAGAGCTCTATGTCGTCCTTCCTCGAAGCCATCGACAACATCACCCCGGAAATCTACGAGAGCCTCAAACTGGCCGTGGAGATCGGCAAGTGGCCGGACGGCCGCAAACTGACCCAGGAGCAGAAGGAACTCAGCCTGCAGGCGATGATCGCCTGGGAAATGAACAACCTGCCGGAAGAAGAGCGCACCGGCTACATGGGCCCGCAGGAGTGCAAGTCCAAGTCCGAGCCGGTCCCCAACCTGCTGTTCAAGTCGTCGGATACCCTGCACTGATGACCGAGTTAGGACGTGGCTCGCTGAGCAAGATGAAGGCGCACCTCGACGCGCCGGTGCAATACGCCTTTCGCCTCGGCGACGAGGAGGTGCCGGTCAATCCGCTGGTGGGCAAGCACCTGCGCCTGGAGTACCTCGGCGCCATCCACTGCACGCATTGCGGGCGCAAGACCAAGACCAGTTTCAGCCAGGGTTACTGCTACCCCTGCATGCAGAAGCTGGCGCAGTGCGATATCTGCATCATGAGCCCGGAGAAGTGCCACTACGACGCCGGCACCTGCCGCGAGCCGAGTTGGGGCGAGCAGTTCTGCATGACCGACCATGTCGTCTACCTGGCGAACTCCAGCGGGGTGAAGGTCGGCATTACCCGTGCCAGCCAGGTTCCGACGCGCTGGATCGACCAGGGGGCGACCCAGGCGCTGCCGATCCTGCGTGTGGCCACTCGGCAGCAGTCGGGCTTCGTCGAGGACCTGCTGCGTAGCCAGGTGGCGGACAAGACCAACTGGCGCGCGCTGCTCAAGGGCGACGCCGTACCGGTCGATCTGCTGGCGATTCGCGAGCAGTTGTTCGACAGCTGTGGCGCAGGTATCGCCGATCTGCAGCAACGCTTCGGCCTGCAGGCCATCCAGCCGCTCACGACCGCCGAGGTGCTGGACATCCGCTATCCCATCGAGGCCTACCCGGCCAAGATCACCAGCTTCAACCTGGACAAGCAGCCCCTGGCCGAAGGTACCCTGCTCGGCATCAAGGGCCAGTACCTGATGTTCGACACCGGCGTGATCAATATCCGCAAGTACACCGCCTACCAGCTGGCCGTCCACGAGATCGCCGCCTGACCACCATTCGCAGCTTGAAGCCTGTCGCTTGAAGCTGCCCAGAAGAGGCCACTGCCATGCGCACCGAACAATCCAAGACGATCTACCTCAAGGACTATCAGGTACCGGATTACCTGATCGACGAGACGCACCTGACCTTCGAGTTGTTCGAGGATCACAGCCTGGTGCATGCGCAGCTGGTCATGCGCCGCAACCCCGAGGCCGGTGCCGGCCTGCCGCCGCTGGTGCTCGATGGCCAGCAGCTGGAGCTGCTCGAGCTGAAACTGGATGATCGCGAGCTGGGCGAGGGTGACTACAGCCTGACCGCCAGCCACCTGACCCTGCAGCCGACCCAGGAACGCTTCGTGGTCGACAGCAGCGTGCGCATTCACCCGGAGAGCAACACCGCGCTGGAAGGTCTGTACAAGTCCGGCACGATGTTCTGCACCCAGTGCGAGGCCGAGGGTTTCCGCAAGATCACCTTCTACCTCGACCGTCCTGACGTGATGAGCAAGTTCACCACCACGGTCAGCGCCGAGCAGCATGCCTACCCGGTGCTGCTGTCCAACGGCAACCCGGTGGCCAGCGGCAGCGAAGAGGGCGGTCGCCACTGGGCGACCTGGGAAGACCCGTTCAAGAAACCGGCCTACCT
>CEWF01039257.1_pt1 | contig 13896 bp, 26 predicted proteins | sample 531331 | NCBI WGS metagenome assembly CEWF01 (sample SAMEA2622676, study PRJEB7988) | marine metagenome | biome: marine biome (ENVO:00000447); feature: mesopelagic zone (ENVO:00000213); material: "saline water (ENVO:00002010), including plankton (ENVO:xxxxxxxx)" | depth 600 m | reverse complement strand
GGCGGCGGTGGTGGCGGTGGCGGCGGCTACGGCAACCCCGGTGACGGCGGCGGTGGTGGTCCGCTCGACAATTATCCATAGAGGCTGACGGCGGTAACGCGCTTGTCTCCGGCGCAATAGGCCATCCCGCATGGCCTCGCTATTTCCTGTCGAATGTCCGATTCCGGCACAGAAGAGAGTGCCGTTCCTCGATGACATCCCGATCCTTGGCCGGGACTATTCGGGCAGCTTTTCCGCAAAGATGGAGATCCGCAACCTGCCGGGTGACACCGGGACGGCGCTCGTGACCCTCACGAACCAGACCGCCGGAACCGAAGGCATTTCGGTCACCTACGATGCCTCATACGATGTAGAGCTTCGCGACGGTTCAATCCTTACCGCTCCGGCCTCGATCCTGCTCTTCCAGATCAACGAGACGACGCTGGAAGCGCTGTCGTTGGGCACGCCCTACGATGAGCCGCTGACGCTCCATTATGACCTGCATGTCACCGCCACCGGCTTCCGCAAGCACGTCGTCTGTTTCGGGAAATTCATTCTCTACCCGGGGGCGACGATATGACGATCGCGGTCCTTGACGCTCGCGGCACGAAGGTCGTCATTCTCCCGGATGAGGCGCTCGCCAATGCGCTCGCGCGCATCACGGCGCTCGAGGCCGCCATTGGTGGCCTGGAACTGAATGGAAGCGTCATTTCGGCCGACGCCACGTTCGTCTGTTCGGCGAGTGGCGGAGACTTCACCGGTCCCGAAGTGGCGATGCGCTATTTGCAGAAGTTCAACATAAGCGACAGCGCCACCGTCACACTGTCCTGTCCCGATGAATCCTACACCCTGCTCTACCCGATCCCCGGACACCCGCAGGGCCACCGGATCAATATCGAGGGTGCGGACATGGCGGGGGCGGTTCCCGTCATCGGAGACTTCGCACTGACAGGACCGGGGCGCGACGACCGCGCTGCCGACCGGCCCGTCGATCTGGCGATGCTCCGCTCCAAGTTCTCCACCGAGTTCATCGCCGACGAACTGGACGCCTGCATCGAATTGAGGGGGCAGAAGATCGGGACGTTGAAAAACGTCCTGCTGACAAACGCGGGCGATACGGCTTACGGTATCATCACCGGCGCGCAGTTCTACACCGGATCGGGCGGCAATATCCGCCTTGAGAACGTGTCGATCCATGGCTTCGACAATTGCAACATCTGCTGCCGCTATGGCGGTTCGGTCATCGGCGAGGATTCCACCCTTTCGGTTTCGCATGCCGAAGACAATCTGCGGCAGGACTTCGACGGCAACCTGTGGGCACCCGGCATCATTTCGGTGTCTGCCAAGAATTACCTCCAGCGGAACAATCACGGCGGCACGATCTATGCCGACGGCGGCATCTTCCGCTGTTCGGGGATCGCGGGCATCGACAGCACAAACTCCGGCATGTGCTGGGTCCACAACGCTGTCGTCGGGCAATGCCTCTATGGCCTCCGCACGACCTATGGCGGACAGATCAAGTTCTTCGGCGGCACGGTCAACGAATGTCTCTTCTCCGCCGTCGAGACGCTTGGCGGCAATATCGACGCGCGGGGCGTGGTCTGCGAGGACGACTTCCGCAAACTGCCATTCGACAGCGGCGGCACCACGCCGATTGCGACCGGGGACAGTATCACCGGCTTCACGAGCGGGGCGACGGCGGATGTCCGCTATTGCATCCATTCGGAGTTTCTTGGCGAGCCGATAGGAACTTGGGCGGGGGGCGATGCCGAGGGGTATCTGATGCTCGAAAATGTCGTCGGTTCGTTCCAGTCGGGCGAGGGTATCATTGTCGGGATGCTCAATGTCGGCACGACCACGGCAGTCGATACGCTGCCGACGCACGGCGTTTACAGCAACACCGCTGGCGACATCGACATAAGCGAAAATGCTTATTTCGAGATTGTCCCGATTATCAGCGGCCACTCCTATGATGTCCGCGTCATCGGGCCGGGCGGGGTCACTGCGAAGGGCGACATTGCTGGCGTCGATGCGTTTTACGCTGCCAATACGGAAACCGAGCCTGACAATTTCGGGCTGGTCCGGCACGCTGTCGAGGTGCGTCCCACAAAAGATCAGGTGACAATTGCTTCGGGTGTCGTGACGCTTCCCAACCCATGCCCGCGCATCGTCGATCTGGTCGCCGAATCCGGCACGTCTGACGAGGTGGACAGCTTCGTCCACACCAACTTGCCGATTGGCGAGACGGTGATGTTCGTTTCCTCGCACACGATCACATTCAACGAGAGCACGAGCCTGCGCCTCGGTGCATCGACGCGCGTTCTCGACTCGCCGTTCGATTGCCTGACGCTGCTGAAATACAACGCGGCGGCAGGCGGCATCATCGAGCAATCGTTCGCTGACAACAACTAGCGCCGGAGGTCTTGATATGACCGATATTCTACTCCTGATCGTCATCGTCCTACAGCTCGTGATGCTGTGGGCGATGTATCGCATGGGCTGGTTCGACAATGTGACGGTGATGCCCTTCGGCCCGCCGCAGGGTCCGCCGCCCGGCCCACCGACTGGCCCCGACTGATGCTCTGGGTCCACTATCTCGCCCTCATGGGCTGCGCGCTCGGATTCCTCATAGCGGGAAACCGGGCTGCGCTGATCCTCGTCGCGTATAATTTCATCGCGCTGGGAGCCTATTGGACATGGGGCGATGGGATGCCGGTGTGGCTGTTCATGCCCGGCGACGTGCTGGCCGCATGGGCCATCCTCGCCCTGTGTCCGCTCAATATCAGGAACGTGTTGATCGTGGCCGGGTTCGCCGGGTGCGTCATGGCCTACGGTTCGCCGCAGGCTTTCGAGATTACCCGCGCCATATCGATCGCGCAATTCATGCTCTGCTGGCCGTGGTTCGCGAGCGAGTGGAGCGGATGGTTCAAACAGAAGGCAAAACAATGGATGCTGAGGGATCGCGGCGTCGTTGTGACGAGGGTCAGGCAATGACGGAGTTTAATCATGGGGGAGCTATCCCTGATCGAAGCAGGGGCGCTTGGTATAGCGGCCTTTGTCCTGTTGGCAGTTTTAGCCCAACTTGCATGGTCGAACCGGGCGAAGGACAAGATCATCGAAGGCATGGCCGAGAAACAGGCCAACAGCGCACAGACGATAGCGAACGCGCTTCTGGCGGTGAACGTGACGCTGGCACGGATCGAAGCGGAGTGGGCTTCCGAGCTATCTGCAAGACGATCAAAAGAGTCTTCTCCGCGCACCTCTCGGAAGACGTGAAGAACGACATCAAGCGGCTGGACGCTGCGGAACGGCGTTCTGCGCACGAGTTGCGCAAGTTGCAGGACCGGGTGGCGAAGATCGAATCACGGCTGGGCTTCGACGACTTTCTCGACGAGCTTGCCAATGAATAGCTTCATGACGTGGCTATACGGTGCCGTGGCGATTTCGTCGGGCATTACGGCTGTCTCATGGGGGGCGGCAGCAGTTCGCTTCAAACACAGATGGCGCGATAGCTGGAACGTACCGACCATGCTCGTTGCTGTCGCGCTGGCGCTCGGTGCGGGGGCGATTGCCTCGATTGCCGCATACCGGACCTATGACGCCGCCATTCTCGGAAACAACGCGACGGGAAGCGAACCGGCCTTTCTCGTGGTCGGCTGGGGGGCGCTCCTGGTGTCCGAGTTTCTTTTGGTTCGCGCGGCGCATCTGGACGTGATGACGCTGAAAATCCGCAATGGCTGGACGTGGTTCCTGATTGTGATGGCTGTCTGGATCGCGCTCGTCATGGCGCTGGTGGGAGATTGATATGAGCGACGCAGCACTGTTCGAGGTCATCCGCGACATCAAGGGCAGCGGGCTGACACAGGCCGAAGTCGATCGTGTGAATGCCATTCTGCATCCGCCCGGTATTGCAGGCGCCGGCCAATCCGTATCGCGCGGCCGCTTCGACAAGTATCTCGTTGCCGCCGCGGGCAGGCCGATGGACGACACGATGCGCAAGGTCGCGAAGGCGCTGGAGGACAAGGCGGCGGACTACGGGCAGGACGCCACCATGCCGCGCCTTGCCGAGTTCATCGCGCAAATCGCCAACGAGACAGGTGGCTTTCGCAGGTGGTCGGAGAACTTGAACTACAGCGCCAAGCGCATGACGCAGGTATGGCCGGGCCGCTTCCCGACCATCGCGTCCGCGCAGCCCTATGAACGTAATCCCGAAGCACTGGCGAACAAGACCTATGGCGGGCGCATGGGCAACACGCAGCCCGGCGACGGGTGGAAATATCGCGGCCGCGGTGCGCTGCAACTGACAGGCCGGAACAATTACACGCTCTACGGACGGCTGACCGGTGTTGATCTGGTCAACAAGCCTGAACTGGCCGAAGACCCGTATTATTCGACGATCATCGCGATGGAGTTCTTCAAGCAGGGCAAGGTCAACAATGCGGTCGACCGCGGCGACTTCCGCGAAGCGCGACGCATCACCAACGGCGGTTCGATCGGTCTTGAGGAAGTCGGTGCGCTTCGTCGCAAGGTGTTGGCCGCATGACACGCGGCAACACGATCCGCACCTTCGCGCTGATCTGCGTCGCGGTCACGACTGCCTTCATCATCTACATGCGCGTGTGGGAGACGAATATCCTGTCCGGCGACGGGTGGTGTGCCCGTGCGATCGGCGCGTCCAATGCAGCGGAATCGCGGCCAGAGTTCGCCGTGAAGGGCTGTTACGATCTGATGCAGGCGCAGGTGGATGCGCTGGCGTTGAACAGCCACATGGACACCGGCGTGATCGGGCTATGCCTTGCCGTGCTGGTCGTCATAGTCGTCGCAGGAGGGCGTCTGGCGTTCCGTGCGGGGGCTGATGGGGTATCGGGCGATATTGGCCGCGAGGAAGCGGCTGACAGGGTTGCAGAGGCGGCTGTCGAGGAAGCCGAGGAAGTGAAGGCGGGCGAATGATCGACACGCTTCTCTTCTGGCTCGCCTATCTGTTTGGGGTGGGGAGGGAGTGATGGTCGGGATTTTTTTGAGAGGTCTGCCCGATATTATCCTCTGGTCCGGGTCGCTATCCCGTCGCGCCTATAGCTACCCGTGGGATTTAACGCCTCCACGGCTGGCGGATTTGAAGGAGTAGCATAACCATGACCGCACTTCTAGCCAAAATCGGCCTCGGCAAGATACAGTTCTTCGTCGGCCTCGGCATGATCGCCGCTATCGGTATCCTGTTCGCCATGTGGCGCGGGGCGGAAAGCGAAGCCGATATGCATGAGGCTATGAACGAAGCGACTAACGCACGCCTTGCCGTGTCGAACGCATCTATCGAAACATTGCAGGCAGAAGCCGAACAGCGCATGGCCGAAGCGCGCGAACGCGACGCCCGCGCCCGTCAGGCTGCCGAGGATGCGGCCAGAGTGCGAGAACAGGCCCGTCAGGACAGGGAGGCGCTAGAGGCTACGATTGAGCGTCTGCGGCGTCCTGTGCCGAGGGGGCCGGATGCGCCTTGTGTTGCCGATGGCGACACCATTTCTGCCTTGGAAGGCTTGTGAACAAACGGGGAATCTGCTACTCAAATGACGGCCCAGCGGGTGCTACCAACACCGCGCCGGGCCTGACTGAACACAGCTATTGGAGGTAGCCATGCCAGCTTTCACTGATCTTACAGGCCAGCGCTTCGGGCGGCTAGTAGTCGTTTCTCAGGCCGAAACCAAAAATCAGCAAGTCAGGTGGAATTGCGTCTGCGACTGCGGGGAACCGAAAATAACGCGCGGCCACACTTTGCGACACGGGAAGTGCCGCAGTTGTGGCTGCCTTTTATCTACAAACAGACGCAAGCATGGAGGCACTAGCCGCCGCCTGTATCGCGTTTGGAGTGCCATGCGCGGGCGATGCTCCAATCCTAAAAACATGGGCTACCATAACTACGGGGGGCGAGGCATTTCCGTTTGCGACGAATGGCAGGAATACAAAGCTTTTGAAGATTGGGCTGACGCGCACGGCTATGCCAGCGATCTAGAGATCGACCGCATCGACGTTGACGGAAATTACGAGCCAGAAAATTGCCGGTTCGTCACTCGCAAGGAAAATGCACGGAATCTTCGAACTACCGTTTGGACTACTTACCGGGGAAATCGCGTCAGCCTATCCGATCTGGCTGAAATTACGGGCATCCACAACCAGACTTTGCGCCGCCGCATCGTGAAGCTCGGATGGTCGGGAGACAAGGCGGCTGACACACCGAGGGACACATGGGCAACAAGACGATCATCCTCTTAGCGGTATTGGCGGCGGGGTGCACAACCCGCGAACCGGGTATCCAAATTCGCACCGTGGAAGTGCCGGTTCAAACCATCGTCCCATGCCTATCCACAAGCGACATCCCTGCCGAGCCAACCCTGCCCGACACATTACCGCAGGACGCCCGCGATCTCGCCCGCGAGCTAACCGCACACATCCTGGAATGGCGTCTGTTCGGACAAGAGGCTACAGGGCTGCTCAACGTGTGTGCTGGCTAAGAATACCACTTATCGACCTCGGACCACGCGGCCACCGTTTTGTTGAAGCCAAGCTGTTCGAGGAGGTCAGTCAGGATCGCGTCGGCATTTAGGTGCGCGGCTTCGATGTCATCATGCGAACACTCGGCCTCAATGTGCTTTGCAATGCGGCGATCCAGTTCGTCCTTGTCGATCGTTTCCACAATCATCCTCCTACGGGCTGCTCAACGTGTGTGCGGGTTAGGTCGCAACTCCCACTCACAGCCTTTCAGTTCAGGATCAATCACCACAGTCATGCTGAACACTGGCAGCAGTTCCGCGTTGCGCGGGTCTATTTGCGCTGCGGTCGTATTCGCTTTCAGGCGCGTGTAGAAATCCGGCGTCACCGCGATTTCTTTCGGCGGCGCCTCTCCTTGTCTTAGCCATTCGTATTTTGCTTCGAATATAGCCGCGAACGGATCGTCCATCATCATTCTCCTACAGGGCTGCTCACTGTTTGCGCTGGTTAGGGCGCAACTCCCATTCGCAGTCCTTCAATTCAGGATCGATGACTACGGTCAAGCCGAATATCGGCGGCAACTCCGCGCTGCGTGGATCGATTTGCATCGGTTTGTTCCTTGTGCGCTCGTAGAGCGGCGGCTGTGATGAAACGGGGTAAGTCGTCGATCAAAGAGCAGCCGCTGCCCCAACATTTTGAGACAGCCGTATTGATCGACGTGGCCAGTGCACCAATCGTCATCTTTTCGAGGGGCCATAACTGCATCGCCGCGTCGAGGGAGCGTGTATATCGAGGGCAGAACATATCGCGCTCGCACTGAATAATCACATTCGGGCGCACGGCCCACGTTCCGTTGGCCTCTGCCTCTTCGCGGGTCTTGGCCATCCTCTCTTCAAAATACGGCAAGCGGTCGGACTGGTGGATACAGAATATCTGCCAGTCCATCTCCCGGCACGGCTCCAACAGCGCTTCCACCTGATCTGCGAGTGTGTTGTAGTCAGTCATATCAACGTCGGCGCCTCGTCAATGTGGCGAGACGCAGCGGCCTGCCAGCGTTTCGGCCATGCTTTCATCCATGGATTTGACTCGCAAAATTCGCCGCCGGGCTTCCATTGAAAGTAGCCGAGTTCGCCACTGGCGGGGATCGGCTCAACAGGCAATGGATTTTCAAGCGTCAGGCACCAAGGCCCGAAGAACCAATCGCTGTCGGAATCCTTGGCCGATCCTGTCACCATGACCGTGCCGATGACGCCACCGCGAACCAATTTGTCGGGGCGAGGACATGAGACGCCGATGCTCGCCATGAAGGATTCGGCGCTCTCGTATTCGTCCTGCGTCATCCCGCGCGAGGCGTGGATGCAAATTCGGCCCGGCTTCATGCGGCCCATCGTGATCGCTCGCTTGACGCGGTTCTCAACATCCTTGCCGCCATGGATGATCGCCCATGCCCACGGCTGACGAACAGATAGCGCCAAGGTCGGCAAATCAGGTCTGTCAGACATCGGTGCGGGCCTCCATCTTGGCGAGGGCTGCGGTCTTGGCCTCTTGCGTGGCGGCGGCAACTCCAGAGAATAATGCTTCGGAGCATGGTTGGCCCTTCGGGAAATAGTGGTCGTTCCGCAAAATAGCGAACGCCGCCGAACGGCATTCATCGAACGCAGCCTCCACCAGTTCCCGCACATCCGATTGCGCGGATGCGAGGGCGGCGAGGGCAGCGTGCCGAGCGCAAGCCTTGTAAGCCGCCAGAGGGTCGCGCAGAGCGATGTCATCACCCCATGGGAAGTTCGCAGCGGCTTCATCCGCTATCAGTTCTATATCGGTCATAGCGTGTTGTCCTCGGGCAAAGGTTCCCGGCAGCGGCGGCAGAAGTGGTATTTCGACGTTTGCCCGAGGTTCGGCAGGTAGAATTTTTCTTCCTCCCATCGAAACGTAGGCGCGTGTCCGAAAACGCTGCAAATGATACGGCGAATCTTGATTTTCCAGCGCCGCGTGAAAGCGTATTTATCATGCCATCTCATAGCGTGTTGTCCTCCTTATGCGGGTGCAAAGACAGTGCTCCAAGGTTCCCGGTGAACCTCGCAACGGAAAATGGGTAGGACCGAACGTCAGCATATGCGCCACTTCCGGGAACGCGAGCCACGGAAAACTGCCATGTGCGGCTAGGTGCATCGTCTTCGGGAGGCAGGGGCCGGAGGTTCGAATCCTCTCTCCCCGACCAGTTTATCAAGGACTTAGCGCCAATAAAGACAGGGGCCGGGGCCACATTTTGAACCTTCGGGGTCAATTTCGCTTCCTCTGAACCGCCTCTGCGACGTTCGCCAGATAGTCCGGCGAAAATCGACTGTAGTGCTTTTGCGTCGTCCTATCGTCGTCATGGCCAAGGAATTGCGCGATCATCGGCATCGAAATCCCGGCCTCCGCCGCCCACACCGCACCGGTATGCCGAAGCGTGTAAGGCGTCGCATAAATGCCGCTGCGTTCGCTTGCCGCCTGAAACGCCTTCTTGACGCTCCCGACCTTCTGCGCGCCGCGCTCCACGACATATTCGCATTGCCGCGCCTGATATGCTTCGGCCAGTGCATCGGCCAGTTCGGCGTTCATCTTGACGACCGGGCGGCGCTTGGCCGTCTGCTTCCTGCCGGGCGGGTTGAGGTCGATCAGCCTGCGCTCGAAATCCACCCTGTCCCAAGTCAGATCAAGGATCGCGGACGGGCGGGCCATCGTGTAAAGCCCCAGCAGCACATAGAGGCGCGCGTGGGGGGCTTTTACCTCGGCATAGAACCTCTCGAATTGCGCGTGCGTCAGATGCCGCACCTTGCGTTCCTCGGTCGGCGGGAGCCACATTTCAGGCTTGGCGAGGATATGCCGGTTGCGCCGTCCCCAGCCCAAAGCTGTCGAGATTTGCAGCAGTTCGTATCGGATCGTTGCCGGGCCTGCCCGCCGCTGTTCGGCATAGGCTTTGCACATGGCTCCGTCGATCAGTTCAGGGTCCGTCTTCTCCCAAAACGGCTTCATGGCCTTCCATGCGTCCTGTCGGCGCTTGTGAGAGGGTTTCTCGACTATCGAGGCGATATAGGCCGTCATCAGTCGTCCCACCGTCCAGGGAGAATCGTCGCCTGCTTCCCATAGTCTGCGGGCCTCGGCTTCCGCGCCCGGCCTATCCTCGGCGTAGAGCCTTCTGCGTCGGCGCTTCCCGTTCTCTCGCCAGACGATTGCAAAGCCGTTTCGGAATCGTTGGACGCTATACATTCGATCTTTGCAACCTCATGCGCGGGGACTCGGATCAGCGTGCCTAGCCTAAAGGAAGACAGTTCTCCACGTTCGATCATTTTGCGGATCAGCCCTTCGCTGCATCCCCAGCGCGCGGCGAGCGTCGGCACCGTGAACGGTGGATCGTCTATGAGCGCCCGCTGTGTCACTGGTCGGGGTTCTCCGATGAGAGATATTCAGGCCGCTGGACAGCGATTTGCCCTCGCCATCCTTGCTGTGCGGTCGGATCGAAGCGGCGGAGATAGTGCTGCTTCTCGTCGGGTGCCCATTGCGTCGGCTCCCGTGGGACGGGCTTGGACGGCGGCACGAATTGCGTGCGCGGGGTGCTGGCGGGGGTCATGCCGCTTCACTCCATAGCGAGCCGGGCTTGCCGTCCGTCGCCTTTTCCTTTTCGGAGTAGAGCACGGTCGCGCCGTTCTTCGCGGTGTAGAAATCATCCGGTTCGCCCCATGTGCCGCTGTAAGACGAGCGCAAGCGACGATCCGGGTGCGCTGCGAGAAACTTTTCGACGGTCTGCTCGGCATCCCGTTTGACCGATGCAAATGTGTCAGGATAGCCGTACTCATGCTGCCAGAGATGATTATAGTCGCAGCCGACTTTGGCCCCATCCCACATGCGGTCCGTTTTGCGGTCGAAATACGGCTCGCTTGACGCCCACGTTATTTCAGTGTCGAACATATCATGGTCAAAGGCCGGGCCGTGGCGATAGAACCGGCCAAAAGTCCCGCTCGGCTCGCCAAGGGTGCAGGCGAAATCATCCCAGCGGTGCGGATACATCTGCTCCGGTATCAGCAGGTAATAGCACCATATGCCCGGATGTGGTTCGGAATGCTCGTATTCCTCGCCCGTCCGATAACCGTGATGGCTGAGAATGAACGAAACGCCCTTGTGGTCAAAGCGCCAAGTCGTTGCCCCTTTCAGCAATTCTTCGTAAGTCGGTGTGGCCATCTCAACTCTCCTGCTTATCGGTGAAGTAGGCGCGGGCGCGCTTCCGCATTTGGGATACCTCGTGCTCAATGGTCACTCCCCTACAGTCGCGTATCTCCCGCAACGCTTGTTCGGCTTTCTCTAGGCGGTCGAGAAGGTCGGGGAGGGCGTTGACGGCGGCGACGATCAGTGCGGCGTCTGCATCGGGGTTTTCGCTTTTGCGGTCGTCATCGTCCATCATGCACAAGTCGAAATCACAAATGAAGCGAGCGACATGCGGGTCCGGGCTTTCGGCCAAGATTGATGTTTCAGCGCCACCGGGAAGCCACGGTGGGTCTAGCGTGAACCAAGGCCCCGGCGTCGCCGCCTCCAACAGCTTCCGCAACTCGGCTACATCATCGGTCATTGGAAAAACTCCGCAATTTCTTCTTCATCTGGCGCACCGCATTGGTCACAATATTCTGGCTCGATTTCCTGCCAATCGTCCCACCACGGCGGTGCTATTAGATTGCCGCAGACATCGCACCAAAGCCCGTCGCCATTGCCCTCCCCGCCTGTATCGACGCGCGAATACCAACCATCATCGGTCATCGCGGGCCTCCTGTTCGGTGAAGTAGTCGCGGGCGATTTCTGCGGCCTGTTCATCAACAACCATTCCGGCCTCGTGCGTCCGAAACGGCGTATAATATGAGATTTCCCGCAAAGCCTGCTCTGCACGCTGTAGGCGGTCGAGAGCAGCGCGTATGTCGGCAACCTTGGCAATTCCCATGCCGTTGAACACGAGGTTAGGCAGGTTCGCGTTCTCCATGCGCTCAACGAACCGCAGCAGTTCGGGAAACAGCTTCAACTCATTCCCCATCGGAGCCTCCGAGGCGCTTGTCGATTGAGCCTCCCGCGCATCCCGCAGCAGCGGTTCCGATGTGCGGAGGGCGTCCGCCGCTTCTTGCATCAACTCAACGCGACGCAGGCAGTTCATGTCTTGATGGCGGGGTGGAAGCTCATTCTCGTAGCGTCGCGCCTCGTCCTCAAGGCGGGCCACGAGATCATCCGCGTCGGCTTGCGCTGTGTTCTTGTTGGTCATTTCGGTTCCTTCCTTCACGGCGCTATATGACCACGGTCACACGTTCGGCGGCGCGGGTGATTGCAGTGTATATCCAGTTGCGCTGGGCATCGCGGAAAGCGCCGCTCTCATCGAATACGATCACGTCGTCCCATTGAGAGCCCTGCGATTTGTGACAGGTGATCGCCCAGCCGAAGGTGAATTCGTGATAGCCGCGCTTGACCTTCCAATGCAGGTCTTTGTCGGTGCCGTTGAAGAAGTGCGGCAGCACCTTCACCGGCTGCGGATCGCGGTCTTCATCAAGCGAGCCAACTCTGATTTTGAAGAACGGATCGCCATGTGTCGAAAGTGCATCTTCGATCTCTTCTGCGGCCCAAAGGCTGCCGTTGAAAAGCGCTTCGCTGTGCTTGTTTCGCAGGCAGATAAGGCGGTCGCCGACCATCGGGCGGAAGGGTTGCGCGCTGTCGATAAGTCGCTTCAGGCTGCGGATGCGCCGGTTATAGGTGACGCGAGAGCGATTGAGGCCGCAAATCAATTGATCGGCCGCAAGCACATGGCCAGCCAGCTCGTCGCGATCGGTGGCGTCGGCGCGAATGACCAGGCTGCCGCCATACTCACCGGGCAGCAATGGCTTGCCCTCCCGAATGTCCATCGACATGCGGATGATCGGATTGTCCTGCGCCTGCCGGTGAACCTCGGTCAGCATGATGTCCGGCTCGGCGTTGATGAAAAAGCCTTCGCTGCTGATCGGCGGAAGCTGCGCCGGGTCGCCGAGCACGAGGATCGGCTTATTGAACGAGAGCAGGTCTTCGGCGAGGTCGGCGCCGACCATCGAAACTTCGTCGATGATGAGCAGCTCCGCGTCGGCCAAATCGCTTTCGGGATTGAGCAGGAATTTTGCCTCGCCGGTGTCTTCGTCGACCTCGACCTTGTAGATCAGCGAATGAATCGTGCTGGCGTCGTCGCAGCCTTTGGCGCGCAGGACGAGCGCCGCCTTCCCGGTGAAGGTCGCATAGAGTACCGAACCCTTCACCTCGCGTGCCAGCTCCTTTGCCAGCGTCGTCTTGCCGGTCCCCGCATATCCGAACAGGCGGAACACCTGCGGCGCGTTCGGCGTCTTCAGCCATGTCTGCACGGCCCGGATCGCGTCATCCTGCTGCGGCGACCATTCGAGAGCTGGGGGCTGCTGCTTGAGGGCGGTGGCGTTCATGCTCGCGATTCCTTCCAAGGATCGTCGAGCTTCCCCCGGTGTGGTGATCGCTGGTAGAACAGCTTGGCCAGGGCCATGAGGTCGATGTCGTGGCGTTTCTCAAAGGTCTGTTCGCCCCGGTGAGATTCACTGTGATGATCCCGGCAGAGTGAGACGGTGAACGCATCTGACGACTTGATGCCGATTCCTGCGTTCGATGCCCGGCGGACATGGGCGCACTCGATCGGCATCTGATAGCAGTTCGGGACGCAGCACCGATGTTCGCGGACCCATTTGCGATGGGCAGGGCTCCGGAGTTTCGCCTTGCCGCGTATTTCGCGGGTATCGATCATAGCGGGGAGGGAGGTCACGCCGCTTCCTCGCCCTCGCCGCGGACCTTCGCGTTCATCTTCTCGAACAGGGACTCCCCTTCGCCGTCATTGGCCGGCAGGGCCTGTTCCTGCTGTTCGGTGTGGTCTTCGATCGCGGGGGTGTCGTCGGTTTCGGGTTCATCTTCGAGCGACGACATATCGGCGGTGCGCTCTTCTTCGACCGGCCCGGCATTGTCGAATTCCTGCTCGATCTCGACGATGCCGAGGCCATAGAGGCAATCGGCGAAACCCGCGTTGAGCGCGCGGCCTCGTGCGCGGTTGAACAGCATGTCGTCGGGATTGGTCAGCCAGGGCTTCTTCTTCTGGTGCAGCCAGAGATTGGCACGCTTGGCCTTGCCGACGGTATATTCGCCGACATAGGGGCGCTCCTGCCCTTTCCTCCAGATGGAATAGCGATAGCCATAGTCGTCGGGCCACAGCGAAAGCTCGATGCCGTTCGGATCGAAGTCCGACAGCGGCTCTTTCAACTGGTCGGCGACCTTGCCCGATCGCTGCACGAGGGCAATCGCTAGGTCTCCCCATACCGACGGTCGATTGTTCACGACCATGATGTTCGAAATCCCGGTGATCGGCTCGATGCCGAGCTCGCAGGACTTCAT
>CEWF01008557.1_pt1 | contig 13897 bp, 16 predicted proteins | sample 531331 | NCBI WGS metagenome assembly CEWF01 (sample SAMEA2622676, study PRJEB7988) | marine metagenome | biome: marine biome (ENVO:00000447); feature: mesopelagic zone (ENVO:00000213); material: "saline water (ENVO:00002010), including plankton (ENVO:xxxxxxxx)" | depth 600 m | reverse complement strand
ACAGCAGATAAACCAAGATTTGAAGCACAATATACATTACGACCAGAATATGAAACGCAAAGACAAAAACAAGCGGCAATAGGTGGGCAATATTTAGATGTAGCAGGACAGAGATTAGGAGAATTACCTAGTGGACAATTTGATTTTGGAGCTTTACCTGCTTACCAAGCAGGAGTAGATACAACAGGATTTACACCATTAGCAACTACTGATGATTTATCAGATTATGCAACTCGTAGTGAAACTGCTTATTATAATAGAGCATATAATAGGTTAAAACCAGCTCAAGATATGGAAAAACAACAGTTACACACGCAGTTAATTAATTCTGGTTTACCACCTGGCTCAGTAGCGTATAATGACCAAATGAATAGATTAGAAATGGCTCATTCTGATGCTTTAACAGGATTAGCCCAATCTTCTATAGCCGAAGGTCAGCGTATGAGAGCAGGATTAGCAGGCGAAGCACAATCTATGCGACAAGCACAATTAGCAGAAGCCACTATGATGCAACAAATGCAAAATCAAGCACGACAAGCAGCATTAGCTGACGCTTTATTAGAAAGACGTTTACCTATGGAAGAATTAGCAACATTAACAGGTTCTCCAAGTATAGGAGCAGCAGGTTTAGGTACAGCTACTACTGGATTAAATGTGCCAGGTGTAAGTATTGCTCCACCACCAATATTTGGTGCGACACAAGCACAAGGAGCTGATGCTATGAATAGATATAACCAGCAAATGGCAGGATATGGTGCTCGTATGGGTATGTTAGGAAATCTAGCAGGAGCAGCTATGGCAATGTCTGATAAAATCTTAAAAGAAAACATAGTTAAAGTAGGACAATCACCATTAGGATTTAATATTTATGAATGGAATTATTTATGGAGTCCAGAACGCTTTAGAGGTGTAATAGCTCAAGAAGTTCAGAAAATTAAACCACAAGCTGTATTATCTAATATATTTGGATATTTAATGGTAGATTACAGTAAACTAGATGTCAGAATGGAAAAAGTATAATGGCAGTAAACGCACCACCAACAAGACGACCAGCATTAACTCGTTTAGATGAGGAGTTATTAGCAAGGTTATTACAACAAGCACAAACTCCCCAAGAAGCATACACAAGAGAGTCTGCTTTAGGTGTGCCCTGGGGTAGTTTAGCGAATAGTCTTGTAGGAGGAATGTTAGCAGGTCGTGAAAGAAGAAGGCAAGAAGAAAAAATTAAAAGACAAGATGATTACGCAGATGCAGTAACACGAATAACAAGTATGGGCACAAACTTAATGCCTGGTCAAGTATCTATAAGTCCACAAGGTACATTTGAAACATTACCAACAGATGTTGAAGGTGGGGGAGTGTCTACATTTACTAGACCTGACATATTACAATCACAACAACAAATAGATACTTTAAGAAATGACCCTGAAATGATGGAAAGACTAAGAAGTAGGGGAGTAGAAGTTCCTATGGTTGGTTCTGAATTTGAAGCTACAACAGAAGCACCATTAGGCATACCATACGCACCACAAGCTGCAACAGTAACAGTTGGGGAGGAATTTCCAGAAGATAGTAATGAGTTAACTAGATTTTTAAGTGGTAAAGAAGAACCAGTAACATTAGACCAAAATGCAAATGTAGCATTATCACAAGCATTAAGAGGTGCAGGGTATGAACCTTTAGAATATATGCAGTATATGCAAAATCAAAAATTATTAAATGCTAAAAAACCCCCAGAATACAAACCAATGGGCGGAGAACTTACTTTATATAATAAAAATACTAATCAAGAAATAAGAGCACAAAGATATTTGGTTGTTAATAGTGATGGAACTACTAGCAATGTATTAATGAACATACAAACAGGAGAGCTTGAACAAGACCCTAATCAATTTACTTTTGAAAAACCAGAAGAAGGTTCTTTTACATATGACTCTGGTTTAACAGATGTTTTAATTACCACTCCAAATGGTGGTGTACCAGCTAAAGCTCAAATGCAGTATGACCATGAAGGAGCAATGACAGGAATGGCAGTAGTTAATGGTGAGTTAGTTAAAGTAAGCACATTAAACTATAAAAAAGTTGATGCTTTACAGCCATTTCAAGTTGAAGATTTTGAAATGAAAGTAAATAAAGACTGGAAAGATACCCCTATTGTAAAAACATACAATGACGCATCAAATCAAATAGGAAAATTAAATGCTATTAGAGATATGCAGGTAACTCTTAAAGATAAACCAGAAGAATTTGCAAAATTTGTAAAAAACACATTAGGATTAAGTAAAAACACATTAGCAAGTTTTGAAAAATCTATAGAAGAATCAGGCGATGCAAAAGCGGTATCGGCTGGTATAATGGATTGGGCAACTATTTTCTTATTTAATAAAATGCTAGATGAAGATTCAGTAGTTCGTGATCCAGAAGTAAAACAAACAATGAATTCAGCAGGATTTTCAGAAGGTATAGCAACTTGGCTACAAGGATTAGAAGATGGAGAAAAAATAGGGGAGCAAGTAAGGCAAGGAATATCTATAACTGCTAATATTATGTTTAAAAGTATTGAAGATAGATATAAAAATGAATTAAAAACTAATGCAGATAGAATTGCTATATGGAAAAGCAGAGATAACCCAGCAACAAATGAACTTAGTTACCAAGCTATTTTAGGAAATTCTATTAAATTAATAGACCCAGAAGGTCTTTTATATAATAATGGAAATCCTTGGGAAGAAGATAAATAATGGATATTCAATCTTATAGAAATCTTAGACCTAATTATAATACTCTTTCAGATGATTATATAATTAAAAATTTAGAAAAAAGATTTAAAAAACCTTTTGCAGATATAACTTACGAAGATTTAGGAGAAACTAACCCTAATGTTAGTAATATAGATACATCTACTACAGTTCAACCTTTAATAACAGATAAACGAGATGATAGTAGATTAATAGAATCAACAGAATTTGGAGGTTGGGGAGGGGTAGCTGACCCATACAATGTAAATAGACCAGAACCTAACCAACTTAGATTTATGGCAAAAGGAGCTACTTTTGGTTTTAATGATAATTTAGAAGCTCTAATAAGATCGCAAATAGGCGATAGAGATTACGATACTGTTTTAAAAGATATTAGAAAAGAAATGAAACAATATGCAGAAGAAAATCCAGAATCTGCTTTAGCAGCAGAAATTGCAGGTGGTATAGTAACTCCTGGTGGAATTACTAGAACAGCATTTAAACAAATAAATAAATTACCTGCATTAGCTAGATGGGTGTTAAAACCTTTAACTCTATCAGCTCAAGGAGGTTTATATGGTGCAGGAAGTTCAGATGGAAAAGATGTAGTTAAGAATGTTGTTATAGGAGCAGTTGCAGCACCTGCATTTTATGGGGGTATAAAAGCTGTGCCAGGAGTAGGTAAATTTGCGTATAATAAAGCAAAAGATTTGTATGGAAATATAGCAAATAAAAAACCATTAACGACAGCAGAAAAAACATTAGGAAGGTTAATAAATGAAGATGTTGCAACACCATCAAGTATATTAACAGCAAAAAAAGGTGCAGATCATTTAACATTAGCCGAATCTATAGGTATAAATGCAACAGATATGCTTAGAGTTATAGGAAAATATCCAGGAAAAGCTAGAGCAAAAATTGAAAAATTTTTAACAAATAGAAACGAAAAAGTACAAGACAGAGTAATAAATACAACAAAAAAATTGTTTGGTGTTAAAAGTTCTTATAGAGATAATTATACCGATCTTATGTTAAAACAAAAAGAAATATCAAAAAAATTATACAAACCAATATTAGGCATACCAATAAGATTAGATGGGGAATTGGGTAATTTGTTACGAAATAACCCAGCTATGAAAGAGGCATATACAGCAGCTAATAAGATTTTAAGAATAAACCCTGATTTTAATGTTAAACTTTTAGACGATATGTTTGTAGTGGATAAAAATGGAGTAGCAAGGTTAATTAGTAATAAACTTAATGTAGAAAAAGCTAATATTATAAAGAAAGGTTTAGATGGTGTTTTAGAAAAATTTAGAGATAAAACTACTGGTAAATTAATGTTAAAATCAGAAGAAGCTAAATATATTTTAAAATTACAGCGTAGATTTTTAAAATTAATAGACGAACAAGTGCCAGAATACAAAATTGCAAGGGCTGCATGGGCTGGAAAAGCAAAACAATTAGATGCTATGGAATTAGGTATGAGTTTTATGAAAGGCGGTTCTAATAAAGACCCTGATTTATTTATAAATAGGGTAGAAGAATTAACAACAGATGAAAGAGCTGCGTTTGTATTAGGAGCAACTAAACAAATAGAGATAATGATTAATAATGCTATAAATCCTAAAACTGTAATTAATAGATTATTAAAATCACGCAGTTATCAACAATCTTTAAAAATGTTGTTTGGAGATTCTGCTAAAGGAAAAAAACAATATTCAACTTTTGTTAATTTTTTAAAAACAGAAGCTAAAATGGGAGATACAGCTAATAAAGTTTTAGGAGGAAGTCCTACAGCAGAAATTATGAAACAAATGGAATTTGCTGATGATTTAATTTATTTAGCTACTGGAAGTGATGTAGCAAGATTATTAGGAGGTACAAGATTAATTTCAGATTTTGCTAAAAAAATAGATGAAGGTTATGGTATTTTTAAACCAACAGCTCCTAATAGAGAGCAAATGGCAAATTTATTATTAGAAACAAATCCTACTAAAATAAGAGAAATTTTAGATAGAGCATCAAAAGGTAGAATTTTATTATCAGAAGAAGATAAAAGAAAATTATTATTAAGATTAGCTAGACAAAATCAATTAGCAGGAGCTGCGTCTATTGTTAGTGCAGGTGAAGGTAGACCAGGTGAAATATATAATTTTTCTAAAAGAACTTTAGTAGATGCTTTAAGAAATTAGTGGAAATTAATTTAAGAATAAGTAGTATTATAACAATGACAAACAAAGGAGAAAAATAATGGGTTGGTCAGGTGGTACATTTACAAGAACAAATGGTGTTCACACAGGTACGTCAATCTGGCAACAAGATAGAGATGCAGGTACTAAAATTGTTGCGGATAGACACGATACTAATGATAACGATTTAGCAACAGGCATAAATTCTTGTATTAATAAAGACGGATCAAATGCTTTTACAGGAGCTGCCGATTTAGGTAGTCAAAAGATAACAGCATTAGCCGATGGTACAGCACATACAGATGGTGTAAATGCTGGTCAGATACAAGATGGCGGATTAATATTCCAAGCTACAGATAGTGGTAGTGCAAATACTTATGCTATAGCATTAACACCAGCAGTAACAGGATATGTTGCAGGACAAGTCTTTCACTTTAAAGCAGCAAATGCTTCGTCTGGTGCGTCAACATTAAATGTTAATGGACTAGGTGCTAAGAATATTAAAAAGAAAAACGATCAAGATATTGCGGCAGGTGATATAGAACAAAATGCTATTGTATCTGTAATATATGATGGTACATCTTTTCAGATGTTATCACAATTAGGTACTTCAGCAGGTTCTATGAGCTCTTGGACATTATCTGGTGATAGTGGTTCTAATCAAACAATTAGTGATGGTAATACAGTAGATATAGCAGGAGGAACTGGTATAGATACAGCAGCAAGTGCTACTGATACTGTAACAATAAGTGTTGATAGTACAATATGTAAGTTAAATGCAGCTAATACATGGGCAGCAGCACAACAAGGTCGCACATCAACTGCAAGTGTTACTGGTTCAACAACATTAGATTTTACTTATCAAAACTTTATATTAACGGCTACTGGTAATGTTACATTAGCAAATCCAAGTACGGAAGCAGCAGGTCAATCTGGTATAATTGTATTTATTCAAGATGGAACAGGAAGTCGTACATTAAGTTTAGGAACAGATTATGAAACAGCAGGGGGTAGTGGTTTAACTATATCAACGGCAGCAAGTGCTGTTGATATTATACCATATTTTGTTAAAGCATCTGGTTCTATACAATTAGGAGCACCACAACTTGCATTTGCATAAGGAAAATATAAATGTTTAATAATGAATTATGGCAAAAACCAGCAGATGGAGCAGGTGGTGATTTTTATAGCTATCAAATAGCTCACAGTCTTAGGTTTCCAACTGGAGCAAATGGTTATTTGTCAAATACCAGTTTATCTGCTGGCAACAGAAGAACTTGGACTTATAGTATATGGACTAAAAAGAATTGGATAAACAACACAACTAATGGAGAACGAAGTTGGTTGTCTGGTTATAGTACAGGTGGTGCTACTTATGTTTTTTGGGGATTTCAAGGACACTCTAGTAATGCTGCTCATCAGGATGACTTTAAATTTGAAGAAACAAGTGGTTCAACACAAAGTGCTTTTTCTATAGATGATGGTACTAATGAAAGAAAATTTCGTGATCCTAGTGCGTGGTATCATGTTGTGCTTGCTATAGACACAACACAATCAACAGCAACAAATAGACAAAAACTTTGGATTAATGGAGAAGCTCAAACATTGGCAGTTTCTACTCAAATGGCACAAGATTATGAATTTAGTTTTGTAAATAATGGTACTGCAAAAATTTCATATTTAGCATGGTCAAATGGTTTAGAAGATACACAACTTGCAGATTATATTTTTCTTGATGGAGTAGTTGGAACTGCCGATACTTTTGGTGAATTTCATAACGGAGTTTGGCGACCTGTAGAATATTCAGGGAGCTATGGTGATGAAGGGTATCATTTAAAATTTTCCGATAGTTCTGATATTGGGAAGGACTATAGTGGGAATAGTAATAATTTTACGGTTAATAATTTATCAGCACACGATCAAATGTTAGATACTCCTACCTTCAACTCTAATTCTAATGGTGGTAATTTTCCTACATATAATCCTTTATTAAAACCACCTAGTGGTTTAGCTCTTTCAGAAGGTAATTTAAAAGCTACGCTAACTTCAGATGATAATGGAATTATGACTAATTGGCAAGTTCCTTTAACTGGTAAATGGTATTGGGAAATTGATATTGACAATATAGCTACAGATCATGGAGTATATGTAGGAGTTATGCCTGCAAATACTGACCTTACTATTAATCAAGAACAAAATGATTTAGGACTTGTTTATTATTCTATTAATGGAAATAGTATATTAAAAGGCACTAGGTCGTCTTATGGTGATACTTGGACTACAGGTGATATTATAAGTATAGCTGTTGATAGAGATGCTGATACTTTACAGTTTTATAAAAATGGTTCTGGACAAGGAACTATAAGTATATCTACTCTTGATGAAGAGTTCTTTTGTTATATGGGTTATACAGGAGGAAGTGGTCCATGTAGTACAATTCTTAATTTTGGACAAGATGGAACTTTTGCTGGAAATGTTACAGCAGGTGGAAATAGTGATGGAACAGGTTATGGTAACTTTAAATATTCTGTACCTTCAGGATTTTTAGCTATGTGTTCTGGTAATCTACCAATAGCAGATGCAATTAATCCGGCTGAAACTGATGATAATTTTCCATCTCAATTATTTGATGCTCAACTATGGACAGGTGATGGTAATTCAGGTAGATCAATAACTATATCTGGAGCAAAAAAACCTTCTCTTAGTGTTATTAAACAACGTAATAGTTCTAATGGTTGGAATGTATGGACACAAGGATATAATAGTGGAGATTATGATTCCTTTGGAGAATTTAATTCTGATGGAGCATGGAACGCAAATCAAGGTTCTAATGGTCCTTATACTGCTGATCCAACAGCTAGTGCTTTAACATTAACAGCTTATGGTCAAGTTAATGGAAGTAGTAATACTTATGTAAATTATAGATGGGTTGCAAATGGTGGGACAACATCAAGTGATGCTAGTGGAGATATTACTTCTGTAGGAGAAGTTGATCCTTCTGGTTGTTTTTCTGTAGTAACTTATACAGGTAGTGGAACAGGAAATCAAACTGTTGCACACCATTTATCACAAGCTCCTATAGCAGCTATATTTAAACGCACAGATGGTACTAAAGATTGGATGTTTACAGCAGGTACATCATATATGAATGACCAATATATGAGTCTTAATGATGGAGCGGCAGCCCAAGGTGGACTTTATCAAGGTGGAAGGTCTTTTACTGCCAATGCAGGTGCTTCTTTAATGACTTTAGAAAATGCAACAGAGCAAAATGGTAGTGGGTATTCTATGCTTGCTTACTTTTTTTCAAACTGTGAAGGGTACATTAAAGTAGGAGAATACGTTGGAAATGGAAATGCAGATGGTTCATTTGTTTATACTGGATTTAAACCAGCTTTTGTTATGGTAAAATATACAGGAAGTGGAGAATCATGGGTTGTATTAGATGATGAAAGAGATGGTTATAATGTTACTAATAAAAATTTAAGAGCTAATTCTACAAATGCAGAAGCAAGTGGTTCAACTTATAACATTGATTTTTTAAGTAATGGTTTTAAACCTAGAACAACATGGGAAGGTTTAAATGGAAGTGGGTATACGATTGTATTTTTAGCAATGGCAAAAAATCCATTTAAATACGCAACAGCAAGATAGGAGAAAAACAATGTGGGCGTTAGTAAAAAGTAATAAAATAGAAGAAATAATATCTAGTCCAAAAGAAATGGTAATAGATGATGTTCGACACCCTAGAGCATTATTTAGTGTTTGGACAGATGCCGAAAGAAAAGCTATTGGAATATTACCAGTAACGACCAGTGGCACACCTCTTAATAGTGCTTATTACATAGAAAAAGATGAAGCATTTGCTATAGCAGGTGATAAAAATAGTGTTGTAAGAACTATTGGAGAAAAAGCAGCCGATAAAAAATTAGATGACGAAGATGCTAAAGATGAAGATGGTAATCAACTTTTACATGATGATGGTTCTAAAGTTATTAACTATGGATTAAAAACTATAGCTAAAAGAAAAGCAACATCTGATGCTAATGGATTGCTTAAAGATTTTGACTGGCTAATACAACGCAAAGTTACTGCTGATACTGCAATCCCTTCAGATGTGGTTACATATATGGCATCAATAAGAACCGACCATAAAGCGATATGTGATGCTATTGATGGTGCTAGTGATTTAGATGCTTTTATTGCATTGCACAATGATACATATAAAGGTGATGGCACAGTAGATGTTGTAGCAAGAGTAAATCGTTGGACAGACGATAAAGATGTAAAGCAACATAGAAGATAGTCATGGCAAGAGTATCAGCAGAAAGAGTACAAGCTAAATTAGACACTCATGAAGCTGTATGTGCTGAAAGGTGGAAAGAAACTATACTGCGTATAAAACGCCTAGAAGCTATCTTTATTGCATTTAGTGGTGCAACTATGCTAATGTTAGTAACAATAATTATAAAGCAACTGTAGGAGCTTAAAATGAAATATAATACAAGTACAACAAATAGATTAGAAGAACTTGGTAGAGTAGATGCAGAAAGAGCATATACTTCAAAAGGAAAAAGAAATCTACGAGAGGAAAAAAGAAGAATAACAAGTGGTTTGAATAAATATACAGGTTATGTTGTTAGAAGAACTGACCATGACCAGAAAGCGTAATAATGGCAACTAATAGCGAAGCTAGACAAATAGCTATAAGAACAGTAACTTCTACCACAGGTATGGTAAATGAAGATTGGTTGGCATTGTTTACTGCTCGTTCTATACCAGCAGGAACTTTTAACGAAAGACTATTAGCATATATTAATGGTGAGTTAAGTGCGTCATATACTGATGTAAATTTAGCTCTACAAGCATTTGCAACAGACCAAGATGATTATAACTTTTCAAGTATGGGGACATTTACACCATGAGCCAACAATCATTACGACAAGCAAGTTGCCGAGAAGCAACAGAAACAACAGGTACTTATAATGAAGATTGGGATAAAGTTTTTGCCGATTCTGGATTTACAACAGGAACTTTTTCTGAAAAGATGTTAGCATATACCAATGCACAAGGTAGTGCATGGGATAATGCTCAATGGGACGTTTCTGAATGGGGAAGTGGACCATTTACAAATGTGAACGAAGCTATGGGGCAGTTGGGAAAACAAAATGGAACAACAGCACCTGGTAGCTTATGGTCACAACTAGGCACATTTAGTGCGGAATAGGAGGATAATATGGACACAATATTAAACTTAGTAGATGGAGCACCTGCTTGGGTTAGTGCAATTACAGCATTAGTTACAGCAGCAACAGCAATTACAGCTCTAACACCTACAAAAACAGACGATAAAGCAATTTCTTTTATACTACGCATACTTAATTTAGTTGCTGGTAATATTGGAAAAAATAAAAACAAGGACGATAAATAATGGGTTGGCTTTCTGCATTAGGTGGTATAGCTAAATTAGGAGCAAAATTATTTGGCTTTATGATGATGCGGAAAGCAGTCCAAGCTGATGTAATGAAAGAACAATTAGACGATATAAGGGTAGCTGATGAAGTTAAAAAGAAAATTAATGCTACTACTGCTAGTGCTAAGCGTAGCAAGTTGCGGAAGTATAGGAAGCGGAAATAAAGGCTATTGTATAATATCTAGTCCGATTAATCCTACTGATGCAGATATAGACGTTATATCTGACGAACTTGTTGACGACTTATTAATCCATAATGAAATATATGAAAGGTTATGTGAGTAATGTACGAATATCGTTGCACATTACGAAGGGTTATTGATGGTGATACAATAGATGTTGATATTGATTTGGGATTTAAAGTGTGGTTGCAGAAAGAACGAGTGCGATTATATGGCATTAACACGCCTGAAAGCAGAACAAGAAACTTGGAAGAAAAGAAGTTAGGTTTGGCTTCGAAAACTCGGCTTAAAGAACTCTTGCCAAAGACTTTTATTGTAAGAACAGAAAAAGATGGTAAAGGAAAGTTTGGCAGAATATTAGGAATACCATTAGTTGAAGGTGTTAATATATGTGAGCAATTAATAGAAGAAGGTCATGCTAGAAGTTATTTTGGTTATGGACCTAAAGAACCCTGGGTATAAGGAGGAACTATGTTTGAATGGCTAAATGGTTGGTTTACGCCAACACCTAAAGAAGTAGATTTAAATAAACTTACAAAGTTACAATTAGAAGCTAAAGGTAGAAAGTTAGGCATTGAACTAGATAGACGATTAAAAAAAGATAAACTTATTAAACAAATACAAAAAGCGATTAAAAATGGATAAAAAAAAATTAGTAGATTTAATATCTAACCATGAAGGTATAATTTTAAAAGTATATGATGATGCTACTGGTCAAGAAGTAGGAGCAGGAGATATACTTATAGGACACCCAACAATAGGTGTAGGCAGAAATGTAGCAAAAGATGGTTTAGGTATATCACAAGAAGAAGCAGAATTTATGCTTATGAATGATATAGAAAGAGTAGAAAAAGAAATCAAGAACTTTCCAATAGAACATCTAAACGAAGCACGTAGAGCTATAATAATAGATATGGCATTTAATATGGGTATAACACGATTTAATCCTACTATGTGGGCAAAAATGTTTACAGCGTTAGCTAATGAAGATTATGGAACAGCTAGTAAAGAAATGTTAGATAGTAACTGGGCAAGACAAACAAAAAGAAGAAGTAAACGATTATCTGATATGATGTTATTAGGAGATTGGATTGAAGAATGACAGGAAAATTATGGGCAATATTATTTGTAGTATTTTTCTTGTCTTTGTTATCTTGGTGTAGTATAGCAAAAGCACAAACGAATACTGTATCAAGTACAAGTTCAACAGTAAGCGGCACAACTACAGTAGATAGAACTCCCTCTACAGCGTCAGCCCCAAGCGTTGTCATCAATAATCAAGATGTCTGTAGTTTTGCTGCTAGTGCTGCATTACAAACCCAAATATTAGGTTTAGCAGGTGGTGGTGCTATTAGAGATTTAAATTGTGAACGATTAAAATTAAGTCGAGCATTATTTCGTATGGGTATGAAAGTAGGTGCAGTTGCTATGTTATGTCAAGACGCTAGAATTTTTCAAGCGATGGAAATGGCAGGTACACCTTGTCCATATATGGGTAAAATAGGATTAGAAGCAGCTCAAGAATGGGCGAATAATCCAGAAAAAAGACCAGATTATGACGAGTGGTTAAAAGTAAATGATGTAAAAGAGGAGGAGTTTTTAAGCGATGACACGACTGCTTTTGGCATTTTTAGTGTACTTTTCTTATTGTTACTACTCTAATGCACAATTATTAGATGAAGGTTCAACAACAACTACAGAAATAGAACAACAAGGCGATGTAGAAGAAATTACAGAAACAACTGTAACGATTGAACATAAAGATACTGGTGATGTATTAGATGGCGATACAGGTGTCGTACAGAGTAGATACGAGGGTGATGCTGATATAGATTGGGGTGGGGCAGGATCGGTGTATTCGCATACAAGTTGTACTGATGCAGCAAGTGGTTTTCCTGCAACAGGTACAGATGGTCGTACTTCAGCTTGCGGTCATGCTAGAACAAACAGTTTAACAACTTGGCGACAATATGTTGATCTTAATTCTTTTGGTATTGAAGAAGGCGGAGAAGTTAATTATGAGTTTCTTTTTGCTTTTCCAAATAGTATGTATCAAAACTCTGGGCAAACTGCTTATGTTCAAACTAAAGGATATAATGATAATGTATTACAATGGGAAACAGGATTGGTAACGATAGATAAAACAACCTTTACACAAAATCCTTATAACTATAATAATAATACGAATTGGGTAAATACAGTTACTGGTAGTCATGATTTTGCTAATGAGTTAGATAAAGTTTATATAGAAATTGGCGGTTATGGAGAATATTACTGGGACGAGTTTCAATATAATGTTGTTTATAATCATATCACAACAACAGTAGAAACTTGGATGCAAATAGCACAACAAGAACAAGATACAACAACAACTTTAGATATTATGAACACTTATAATCCTATAAATACTTTAGAAGATACCTCAACACCAGTAGAAGAAGTGCAAAATTTAGTAGAAGTTATTGAAATGCCAGATTTACCAGATATGACAATGAATTTAGGTGAACCAATGGTAGAGATAGTACCTATTGAAGAAACTATGCCTATAGAGACAACATTTGAAGATACTACTGTTTCTTTTGAACCAGTTATAACTATGGAAGCAGTTACAGAAGAAATAGCAGAAGTTATGAATTTACCAGAAATATCTGAACCCATAGAACCTATGGCAACAGAAACAAATAATGACCCAATAGAAATGCCAGAAATAGCTCAACAAGAACCAGAGTCAATAGAGGTAGAATCACAGCCAGAACCAGAAATAGTGGCAAATACACCTGAAGAACCAGTAAATGAGGATATAGAAACGCCCTCAGAAGCTCCTACAGAGCCAGTAGAGGAGGTTGAGGATAGTAACCCTACCACAGAAACAGCGTCTAATGACGAGCCAGTAGAAGAAGTTAAAGAAGAACCAAAGGAAGTAGTTGAGGAACAATCTGAGCCAGAACCTCAAGAAAAAGAAGTAGCACAAAATGAACCAGAAGAAAAAGAAGTAGTTGAAGAAAAGCCAAAAGAAGAAGTTAAGGAAGAAACAAAAGAGGAAGTTAAAGAAGAACCTAAACAAGAGGAAGAAGTAAAAGAAGCTAAAGCAGAAGATAAACCCACTAAAAAACAAGAAGCTAAACAAGAAAAAGCTAAAGAGATTATGCAAAGTTTTGATAGTCAATATGATGCAGTAGCACAATTAACAACATTAGCATTGGTTAATGCTTTAGGTGCAGACATTACAACATACCAACAAGTGCCAACACAAGTGCAGCCTACCTGGTATGAATCAAAAGAAATATATGCAAATACTATATTACAAGACCA
>CEWF01055891.1_pt1 | contig 13904 bp, 8 predicted proteins | sample 531331 | NCBI WGS metagenome assembly CEWF01 (sample SAMEA2622676, study PRJEB7988) | marine metagenome | biome: marine biome (ENVO:00000447); feature: mesopelagic zone (ENVO:00000213); material: "saline water (ENVO:00002010), including plankton (ENVO:xxxxxxxx)" | depth 600 m | reverse complement strand
TTGATGGGGTGAAGGTGCCCCATCAACCATTAAATCCGTATACCCCATATAAATAAATATCAGTGATGATGCTGCCGTGAACCTTTCCCGCATAGACCTGAACCTCTTCGTTGTCTTTGACGCGATCTACAGCCACCAAAGCCTGACCCGGGCCGCAGGCGTCCTCCATGTCACCCAGCCCGCGGTCAGCAATGCGCTGGCCAGATTGCGCAATACCCTCGACGACCCGCTGTTTGTCCGCGGCCCGTCAGGGATGAGCCCGACGCCACTGGCACGCCAACTCATTACACCGGTTCGCGAAGCACTGCGCGAGCTGGATCAATGCGTGCGCACACGTATGGAATTTAACGCCGCCGAGGCCCGTCAGACCTTTCGCATTCATGCCACCGAGCACGCCGAGATATTTCTGCTGCCGTCGCTGTTGAAACATCTTCAGGACCACGCACCGGGCATTGATCTGGAGGTGGTGTTCATGCGCCGCAAGGAAATCCCCCTGGCGCTGGCCAGCGGTGAACTGCAACTGGCCATCGACGCACCACTGATAAACAGCAGTGAACTGCTGTATCGCTCGCTGCGCAGCGATCACTATGTTTGTGTTATGCGCAACGGGCACCCACTCACCGAAGGAGAGCTGACGCTGGAGCGCTTTCTCAGCGCACGACACATCCACATTTCCAGTCGCAGCCGAGGTTCAGGCCATGTTGATCTGGCGCTTCGCAGCATTGGACAACAGCGCCGCATCGCCCTGCGCCTGCAACATCATTCCGGTCTTCCCGGCCTGCTGCACAACAGCGACTATATTGCCGCAGTCCCTAAAACCCAGGCACTGCGCATGGGCTGGCAGCAACGCCCCCTGCCCTTCGACTGTCCACCGCTCGAATTAAATATCTACTGGCATAAAAATGCCGATCACGAACCCAGCATTCACTGGTTACGTGATCGGCTTGAGGCATGCGTAGACGCAGATAGTCAGTAAAGCCGGGGAGCCCCCGGCTCAACCGCTCAGGCGAACAGCTCGCCTTTCTCGGCTTTGTCCTTCAGCACCTGCGGTACGGCAAAACGCTCACCATAGCGGTCCTCAAGCTCAGCCAGACGCTGGGCGAAGGCCTTCACACCGTATGTGTTTACGTACTGCAGCACACCGCCAGTGTGGGGCGGGAAGCCAATGCCCATAATGGACCCGATATTTGCGTCAGCCACATTATTCAACACACCTTCTTCGTAACAGCGCAGCGACTCAACGACCTGACGGAACAACAGGCGGTCTTTTACATCCTCCACCGGCAGATTCACTTCCGGGTTATAGAACCAGTTGTAAATTTCCGGCCACAGCGCTTTTTCGCCGCCCGCAGGGTAATCGTAGTAACCACCGCCGTGGAAACGACCACCACGACCATGCTCGTCGATCAAGCGTTTGGACAAACGGTAGCTGGCGGTTTCCCGTGAGAAGTTATCCCCCAGACGCGCATCCAGCGCCATATTGGTTTCGGTGGCTTTTACGCCCAGTTGCTGACTGACCTCATCCTGCACGGCCAGCGGTCCAACCGGCATACCAATGGCTCGACCGAGGTTTTCAACCAGTACCGGATCGACGCCCTCTTCCAGCAGCAAGGCACCTTCATCCAGATAGGTGGCAAATACGCGAGAGGTAAAGAAACCGCGTGAGTCGTTAACCACGATCGGGGTCTTGCGGATTTGCTGGGAATAGTCAAACGCCTTGGCCAGCGTCTCATCGGATGTTTGCTCACCGACAATGATTTCCACCAGCGGCATCTTATCGACGGGTGAGAAGAAGTGGATACCAATGAAGTTCTCGGGCTTCTTAGACGGCTCAGCCAGCAGGGTGATCGGCAGGGTCGAGGTGTTTGAGCCCCATACGCCGTTCTCGGCCAGCTTGCCTTCCAGTTCTTGCGTAATCTGGTGTTTCAGGTCGACATTCTCAAACACGGCTTCGATAATCAGATCGCAACCCTGCAGATCATCAGCATCGGCGGTAGCCTTGATAAGCCCCAGCACCTGCGCTTTTTTCTCTTCCGTCATACGGCCTTTGGCAACGCGTTTATCAAGCAGGCCTTCGCTGTACGCCTTGCCCTTGTCTGCCGCATCCTGGCTGATGTCTTTCAGGACGACTTCAATGCCAGCCATCGCCGAGACGTAGGCGATGCCCTGGCCCATCATACCTGCGCCGAGTACGCCTACTTTTTTAGTTTGATACTTATCGAAGCCTTTCGGACGGCTGCCGCCACCGTTCACCTGATTCATCTGCAGGAAGAAGTTCATCAGATTTTTGGCAATTGGTGTTGTCACCAGGCTGACGAAGACACGCGCTTCAATTTCCAGAGCGGTGTCGAAATCCACCCGCAAGGTATCGGCGATGACATCCAGGATTTTCACCGGCGCGGGAACCAGACCACGTGTCTTCTTATACAGCATGGGGTTGCCGCCCTGGAGCATCTGGGCAATCTTGGGGTTTTTCGCATCGCCACCAGGGATTTTAAAGCCTTTCACATCCCAGGGGTTTTGGGCCTCAGGATTTGCTTTCACCCAGGCTTTGGCCTTGGCAATCATGTCTTCCGGACTGTCGGCCAGCTCTTCAACCAGACCGGCGGCATGGGCCTTGTCGGCAGAGAAGCGCGTACCTTCCAGCAGTGGCATGATCGCGCGCTCGGCGCCAAATTTATTCACCATGCGAACAATACCGCCACCGCCAGGCAGCAGGCCGAGGCTCACTTCGGGAAGACCAATTTGTACCGCTTTGCTGTTCAGGGCCACACGGTGGTGACAGCACAAACAGATCTCGTAACCACCGCCCAGCGCGGCACCATTAATGGCCGCAACAACCGGCTTGCCCAGCTTTTCCAGGCGGCGCAACACAGACTTGATTTCCATGTTCATTTTGAACATTTCGGCTTCGCCTTTACCGGGTTCGAGCGTCAACATGCTCTTGATATCGCCGCCGGCAAAGAAGGTCTTCTTGGCTGAGGTCAGAACCACGCCCGCAATACTGTCGCGTTCGGCCTCAAGGCGCTCCACAGTGGAGCCCATCAGCGCCATGTACTCATCGTTCATCGCATTTACCGGGCCACTCATATCCATAGTGACGGTTACGATATTGTCGCTGTCTTTTTCGTAGTTAAATGTTCCAGTCATTGGACTTACCTATATTCTGTTATGTCGTTGTGGACATCGCGTGTTGCGACGGCTTACAGGCGTTCGATAATCGTGGCGATACCCATGCCACCGCCCACACAGAGCGTGATCAGGCCAAAGCGCTGGTCGCGACGCTCAAGCTCGTCAAGAATGGTGCCGACGAGCATGCCACCAGTTGCGCCGAGAGGGTGCCCCATCGCAATGGCGCCGCCATTGACGTTAATTTTTTCCCAGGGTGCCTGGGTATCTTTCTGGAAGCGCATCGCCACCGACGCAAAAGCTTCGTTAATCTCGAACAGGTCAATGTCTTCGATTTTCATGCCGGCCTTTTCGAGGACTTTCCAGGTCGCCGGTGCCGGCCCTGTCAGCATGATGGTGGGCTCGGTACCCGTCACCGCGGTCGCGACTACACGGCCACGTGCTTTCAGGCCGATTTTCTCGCCGGCAGCCTTGCTGCCAATCAATACGGCAGATGCGCCATCGACAATACCCGATGAGTTACCGGCGTGATGGACGTGATTGATCTTGGCAACCTGGGGATATTTGCTCAGAGCGATATCATCGAAACCGAGCCCGCCCAGCATTTCAAAAGACGGACGCAGCTTGCTCAGGCTTTCTACCGTTGTACCCGGCTTGATGAAGTCATCCTTTTCAAGGATGGTCATGCCGTTGACGTCTTTCACTGGCAATACAGAGCGGTCGAAGTATCCCGCTTCTCTGGCGCGAGCCGCATATTCCTGCGAGCGCGCAGCGAAGCCGTCGAGATCTGCCCGTGAGAAACCTTCCATCGTGGCAATCAGGTCAGCACCGATACCCTGAGGAACAAAAGCGGTGTCGAAGGCCGTTTGCGGATCTTCGCCCCAGGCGCCGCCATTCGAGCCCATGGGGACGCGAGACATGCTTTCTACACCGCCCGCAACTACCAGCTCTTCCCAGCCGGAGGCGATCTTCATCGCGGCCAGGTTGACGGCCTCAAGGCCCGAGGCACAGAAGCGATCCAACTGAACGCCAGCTACTGACTCATCCCAGCCTGCCTTCATGGCCGCCGTTTTCGCGACGCACGCGCCTTGCTCTCCGACCGGCATGACGCAGCCCATGACGACGTCGTCGACCAGTGCGGTATCCAGATTATGACGGTCGCGCAGACCATTCAGCAGACCGGCAAGCAGGTCCACCGGCTTCACCTGGCTCAGTGGCGAGCCCATTTTGCCCTTGGCCCGGGGGGTCCGGACGGCATCATAGATAAAAGCGCTGTTGCTCATGGTTTGTTTCACCCTTGCTTGGATTTTATGTGCAGCAAAGAGTGGCGCTCAGCGAAAGCACAGACAATGATCGACCGTGACATACAATAGACATTTTCTTACAGCCCGGCGTAGACTGCTGAGCTTCTCACCCTCTCAGCGAAGGATCGGCAAGCCGTGAGCAGCAGCCACAACCGCACCATTTCATCATCGTTTGTGCAGGCCGTTGTCGCAAAACTGGCGCTGCCGCATCGGCAATTGAGCGACTTGCTGCAGCACTGCGATATCAGCGAATCGGTACTCAACAGCAATCGTGCAAGGGTGCGCCCCGCACAATTTGCCCGCCTGCTGGACGCCGCCACCCAGCTGTCGAATGATGAATCGCTCGGTTACAACAAAACACCGCAGCGCATTGGCACCATGGCTGCGCTGGTTCGCTACTGTCACCACAGTGACGATCTGGGGCAGGCACTGAGTCGGCACAGGGAGCTATTCAATCTGTTTGACAGCGGCTATCGCGTCAGCCTCATTGAACGCGATGCCTATGCTTTTTTTCGCCTCGAGGCCGACCCCGAATATGAACTGACGCCCTGGGTGTGTGAGCAGCATATGATGATGTTTCACCGCCTGTTCTGCTGGCTGTGCGGGACACCATTACCGCTGCTGCGGGTGAATCTTCACTACCCCGTTCCGGCGCATCGCGACGAATACCACTACCTCTTTCACAGCGAAACCCGCTTCAAGCAGCCCCATACCGAGTTTGTGATCGAGCGCCGCCTGCTGTCACTGCCCATCGTCCGCAGCGAGGCTGAACTCGATGATTACCTACAGCGTGTCCCTTTTGAGTTTCTCCATGTGCCAGGCCAGGACGGCACCTACACAGAACAGATTCGCCGTTACCTGAAAAAATCTCTCCCCAAATTGCCGAACTACGAGCACATTGCCGACGCGCTGGGCCTTGGCACGCAGACACTGCGGCGCCGACTGGCACAAGAGGGATGTGATTACCGACAGATCAAACACGAACTGCTGCGAGACCTGGCCATTGAATTACTGGCCGAGCCGGAGCTGGATATCAAGCAGATTGCCTATCAGCTGGGCTTTTCTGAACCCAGCGCCTTCATCCGCTCATTCAAGAAATGGACAGGCAACAGCCCCGGCGAATACCGTCGGCACAATACCGTGAACACCGACACAGCCCGACGCACCTGACGACAGCAACTGGCACCTGCCGACTTGGCAAGCAGGCATAGCTCGTTCTAAAGTGAAACCGGCCGCATTCAATAATACCCATAATATGCCAAGGAGCCGTGATGAAAATTCATCAGTTCGTCGACTACCATGCTCGGATAACCCCAGAGAATGCCTGCCTGATCTTCGCTGATCAGCCCATAAGCTATGCGGAAATCCAGCGCCAATCCGAGTCGATTGCCGCTGGTCTGCTGGAACGGGGGATAGAGGCCGGCGATCGCATCGCCTGCCTGTGTCAGAACTGCCCAGAATTTCTTACGCTCCTGGTCGCCTGCAGTCGCGTCGAAGCCGTGCTCTGCGCCGTGAACTACCGACTCGCACCGGAAGAAGTGCAATATGTACTAGACGACAGCAATGCGCGGATGCTGGCGGCGCCCGATACCGATATGGCGCCCCTCATTGCTTCACTGAAGACGAGCGTACCCATCCTCTCCTCCCACGATGGCAGCTGGGAAGCCTGGTGTCGCAGCTTACCCGACGCAGCCGGTATCGACCGCAGCCGCGGCAGCGATGCCGCAATCATGCAGTTGTACACCAGCGGCACTACGGGCCGTCCCAAAGGGGTCGTACTCAGCCAGCGAAACATATTTTCTCTCTATGCCTCGGCAGCCGCGTCATGGTCTGTAAAAGCCTGTCCGGGCAGTCGCGATCTCGTCAGCGCACCTAACTTCCATATCGGCGGCGCTGGCACGCTGATTCTCCCGATTCTGTCTGGGGGGACGGTTGTACTTCACAAGACTTTCGACCCCTTCAAGGTGGCCGAAGATCTGGAGCGCTACCAAATAGAAAACACCTTTGTCGTTCCCGCGATGATTATGGCAATGATCCACATGGTGCCTGATCTTGCCGAGCGGAATTTCAGCCATCTCAGACAGATCGTCTACGGCGCTTCGCCAATCAACAGTGCCCTGCTGCAAAGTGCGCTGAAAGTATTCGACTGCGATTTCTATCAGGTCTACGGCATGACAGAAACCTGCGGCGCAGTGGTCTCACTGTCTGCAGAAGATCATCGCCGGGCGGGTCAAGATCGTCCGGAACTGCTCGCCTCCTGCGGCCGCCCTCAGGCCGGTATCGATGTAAAAGTCGTTAACGACCAGGGAGAGCAACTCGGTGTCGGAGAAACTGGCGAGCTACTGGTTCGCTGTGACGCCAACATGATGGGCTACTATCGACGCACAGAGGCAACCGAGGAAACCCTGCGCGACGGCTGGATACACACAGGCGACTCTGCGTTTATTGACGATGAGGGCTATATTTTCCTTCGCGATCGTATCAAAGACATGATTATCAGCGGCGGCGAGAATATTTATCCCATAGAAATCGAAAACGCCTTGAGCCAACACCCGGCCGTTGCGGATGTGGCCGTTGTCGGAATTCCCTGCGAGAACTACGGCGAAGCCCCGCTCGCCTGTGTGGTTTTAAAAGAAGGCCAATCGCTGGATGCGGATGAAATGGTCGCATTTTTGCGAGACAGCCTCGCGGGCTACAAAATTCCAAGACAGATTGCCCACCATGCCGAGCTGCCGCGTAACCCCTCCGGAAAAATTCTCAAAAAGCACCTTCGCGAGCCCTATTGGCAAGGCCATGAGCGAGCGATCGGTTAAGATACTGAAAGGCGTTGCGCTGGCACCATCAGCGCAACGCTTGGATGTACACCGAAACACGACGCCCCCGGTCACTTTGAGTCAGCGACGCCCTGACATCCCCCCTTCCACGCACCAACCGGACTACCATTACGCGATACCAGCGCGAGCCGAACTAGGCACGATAGTCTCTGTCACGATCTCGTCGCGGGGTAATGTGAATGCTCTCGGGTGCACCACAATGTGGGCACTCCCAGTGGGTATGGCCCTCTCGATTGAGCTTTGGCTGGGGATATTCCTTTCCGCAACGCCGACAACGGTAGTCACTGATTTCCATCGACATGTTGATCACTCCCTCTGCTTACGCGTTTAAAATGGGGCTTTGTCATTGCTGAGCCCCGAATTTACGGATACTCCGGCGTATGCGCCATCACGAGCATTCCGGAAAACGGCACTTCATGTTCACACTTTTATTCACAGCTGTGCACCAGGCATCATATTCAGGAATTTGCCCGGTGCGAATCCAAATCCGGCTTTCTCCCGTAGAAGTCCTTTGCTATACCCATTATGGGTGCTCCCTTACGCGGATGAACGATTGCTCAACGACTTGGCCACCGCGCATCTCTTTGCAAACAAGCCCCCCGTAAACGAGATTCAAGAAGAAGTGATCCAGACATGAATTTTTGGCGATTTGATGCTGATTCAGCGGTATTGGGACATCCGCTGGTGGGAAGCTACGATCCACTGCTGGTAGGCCTCTCTTTTGTCATCTCCTGCTTTGCAGGCATTACAGCGCTGGCGCTGGCAGACAGGATGACGGCAAGCCCCTCCAGGTCAGCCAAGGCCTGGTGGCAGCTTGGCGGTGCTGCCGCGCTGGGCTTTGGCATCTGGTCTATGCATTTCACCGGCATGCTTGCCTTCAAGCTGCCTGAGCATGCTGACATGCAGTATGACGCAGGTTTGACCCTGATTTCCCTGCTACCTGCAATGGCTGGCAGTGTTGCCGCGCTCTACTTCATATCCCAAGCTAATTTCAGCGGTCTGCATCTGCAGCTATGCTCTATCGCGCTGGCCGGTGGCATTGGCGTGATGCACTACACCGGCATGGAGGCCATGCAAATGCCGGGGCTGCGGTATGACCTGCCCCTGTTTATTGCCTCATTCGGTATCGCCTATCTGCTGGCGCTGACCGCCCTCAGCATCAGGCGCTATCTTCGCGCCCAGAAACAACTGCCGGAAAATGCGGTGAGTTACATCTCGGGCACGATTATCGGGATTTCCGTATCCGGCATGCATTACACCGCCATGGAAGCATCGCGTTTCTATGCCATTGGCGACGGACATGCCATTCAATCTATTGTCTCCAGCGCGAATCTGGCATCTGGAATTGGTCTGTTTGCCGCACTGATTCTAGGGTTGAGTATTGTTGCCGCCTGGATTGACCGTCAGGTGGGCTTCCAACGCCTGCTCAACCTGGAAAAAATGGCACACACCGATGCACTCACGGGGCTTCCCAATCGGGTGCTCTACGAAAGCCAGTTGGAAGACGCCTTGGAAAAGAATCAGCGCCAGGGAGACAATCTGGCACTGATGTATTTTGACCTCAATAAATTCAAGCCGATCAATGACACCTATGGCCACGCTGCGGGAGATCTGCTGCTTCGGGAATTTGCTTCGCGCTTAAAACACAGTCTGCGCGAACACGACCTCGCCGCGAGGCTCGGGGGTGACGAGTTTGCCGCCCTGCTGCGGGGGTTTTCAAAAGTGGAAGACGTGGCAATGATTGCCGAGCGAATTCTCGACTCACTTGCCACGCCCGTGCGCCTGGACCGTCTGGAGTTGTACCTGAGCACCAGTATCGGCATCAGCATTTGCCCCGACGATGCACAAAGTAAAGATGAGCTGATACAGCTGGCTGACGAGGCAATGTATCGCGCCAAAGCGGGAAAACTGGGTTACTGCTTTGCCGGATACCAGCTCGGCAGACTATCCGAGGAGTATCAACTGGCTACCGATGCCATCACCCGGGCGCTTGATCGCTCTGAAATCAGCCTTCTGTACCAACCAATTATTGACCTGCAGACCCGACAGATTATCGCCGTGGAAGCCTTCGCCCGCTTTCCGAATCAAAACTCGCAATCACCACTGGAGTTTTTTGAGCTGGCAGAACGGCGCGGCAAAACCCGAGAGCTGAGCGATTTGGTCCTGCGGGCGGTCTGTCGTCAAGCCAGTCAGTGGCTGAAAGACGGTATTGAATTTGGCCGAATCGCTGTGAATATCAGCGACATGCAAACCCGTCATCCGGACTTCTCCAAATGCCTGCTGGGGATTATGCAGCAGTTCTCAGTTCCCGGTGAGCGCTTGGAATTGGAGCTGAGTGCCTCCTGCTTTAAATCTCCCAACGACGGAATCAAGTCACAAATCATCGCCGCGAAAGCCCGAGGCGTTACCATCACCCTCGACGACGCCGATGCTAACGCCTTACAGGCGATTAGCGAATGCCCGGTTCAGAAGGTAAAAATCTCCCGTAACCTGGTCGCCGACAGCGTTCACTCCACGAAAGCCCGAGCGCTGATCAAAACCATTGCCACGCTCAGTCTCGAACTGGGTTACGAATTGAGCTGCGGGGGAATAGAAACTGAAGAACAACTGAAGCGCGTCACCGATGCCGGCTGCCGCAGTGGTCAGGGCTACCTCTTCTACCACCCGATGACCGCGGATCTCTTCGCCTCCAAAATCGCCTCACTGACCGGCGCCCAATAAACTCCGTCCGTAAAAAAGGCCTTCTACTGAAGGCCTTTTTCGATTTACAAACTACTGCGGCAGCACCCTACGCCAGTTGCGACATCACAGAGTCATAATCCCAATACGCCTTGAGCGACGTCAGTTTACCGTCGGCGTTCGCGGCGTACACCACAACCATATCGACGACAATTTTCATGTCGCCCGGCATTGCATTAACCATGTGAACCACATTGGCACATTCGTCACCCGCCGGATGCGAACTGACAATGGTGAAATCGATACTGCCCGGCGCAATGACCATATCCCAAAAGGCGGCAATGGCCTCTTTACCTTTGTGCCCCTCTCCCGTGGGGTCAAGCGGTGACACCCCAACCGGATCTTGCACCACCGCATCGTCGGCAAACAGCGATAACCACGCCTCGCGATTTCCGGCACTGACATATTGCCCCGAGCGCTCGCTGGCCTGCTGCGCTAACTTTCCGTAAGCCATAGTACTCTCCTGAGTTAAGCCGCCCCTACGGGCGGCTTAGTGACGGGGATCAAAAGCTGAGTTTTACATCAAAGCCGTAGCTTTTCGGCTCACCGAAGACGGCGGCCCGATACAAGCCAAGACTGATCGAATGCACTTTGTAATCCTCATCGTTCAGGTTGCGGCCCCAAAACGCCACTTCCAACTGGCTATCCCCCACAGACATCTCAGACAACGCCATCCGAGCATTAACAATGCCGTAGTCATCCAAGAAGAAACCCTGAATATCATCGTTAAAGGCCGTGCCATACCGCTCATCGGTCCAACTGTAATCCAGCGATGCAGTCAGCAATGCGGTGTTGCTACCGCTCCCAACTCCACGCTGATATTCAAGGCCGACAGAGTAGTTATGCTCAGGGGCATAAGGCATCTTAGAGCGCGAAGCGATGTCCTCGCCAAACCCAGGGTTAGCCATAGGGATTCCGCCGGGGCCAGCAACGGTAGTCCGTTGATCGATATACTCGACAAAATCTGCGTCGGTATAGCCGTAAGAGACCTGCAATGTCAGCCCCCGTAACAGTACCGCCATCATATCGATCTCGAAGCCATCAATCTCGGCTTCACCCACGTTATAAACGTCAGTCAGGAAGATGGTGCTGTTATCGGTGATCTGCTGCGTTTGCATATCTTCGTATTTCGAATGAAAGACTGCTGCATTGACGCTGACACGATTATCCAGCCAGCTGGACTTCACACCAAGCTCATAGGACGTCATTTCTTCTTCGTCAAAGGGGGGCTGAAATCCTGCTTCCGTACTGCGTGTATTGAAGCCACCCGCTTTGTAGGCGGTCACAACTTTTGCGTAAGTACTGAGGTCTTCTGTCCAGTTATAATCAACAGTTATGCTCGGATTGAAGTTGCTCCAGTCTTCACTGCCGGACTGCTCACCATTGGCAAAGTTTACGCTGTTCTTGCGAGCAGAGCGTTCGTCAACGGTATAACGGGCACCGACGGTGACATCCAACTTATTGTTGAGTGCTTCCGGCGTCCATGTTGCTTGACCGTAGATTGCATAAGCTTCCGCGTCGGAATCGATCTGGCGATTCTCACTCTGCACATAACCCGGAGTGACGGCGAAGGGATTAAAGTTGAAGTCTACTTCGCTCTCGTATGACTCTTCTTCAAAGTAATAGAGCCCAGCCACATATCTGAAGTTAGCGCCTATATCACCAACCAGCTGAAACTCTTGAGAAAACTGTTCCTGCTCAACTTCAACATTCGCCTCAAAGAACTGATCTCCGCCACCGTAATCCTGTCGCGTGCGTTCCTCAAGTTCACGGTAGCCGGTAATCGACTTGAACTGACCAATCGCGGAGTCCCAAGTCACAATCAACGTGTGGCCGCTAATCTCCGTGCTACTCGGATCAGCTTTATCCCACCAAGAGCCACTTTCTTGGCGAGACTCGCTTGCGGGTCCGCTAATACCAAACAAACCAGCCGTGACAGGGTCAGCCAGAATCGCGGTTTTCTGATAGAAATGCTGTGGACCGTCAATCTCAGAAAAATCGTAAGCATAATCGACGGTGACACTGTCACTCGCGTCCCAGCGCAGGGCTACCCGGCCGGCCTTTTTCTTCTCTTCACCGAAATTATCGCCAGCACCGGTATTTTTTACCCAGCCTTCGTGACTGGATTCCATGTACGTCACTTTTGCGGCGACACCCTGATGTTTTCCGGTTTCAAGCTTGGTCAGTGATTGCCAGAAATCCCGGTTGCCGAAGCTGAGTTTCTGACTGACGCCGAATTCATCACTGGGTTTTGCGGTAATCATGTTGATCGCACCACCGGTGGTGTTGCGGCCATAGAGCGTTCCCTGGGGACCACGCAAAATTTCAATACGCTCCAGGTCGGCAACATCACCTGTCAAACCGACTGAACGCGCAATGTAAACGCCATCGACATAGACGCCGATCGCCGGGTCCTGGGTCGTCTGGCTGTCGTTATTTCCCACACCGCGCATAAACACGACCATTGAACTGCGGCTGTTTGGGAACGGCGACATGGTCACGTTGGGCGCCAGGCCCGCCAGATCGCCGAGATCTCCAATACCGAAGCGTTCGAGCCGCTCACTCGAGAACGCCAACAGCGAGATAGGGGTTTCCTGAAGTGAACTCTCGCGCTTTTCCGCAGTCACGAGTACTTCTTCGAGCGCCAGCCCATCATCAGCGTGAACCAGTGCCGGTGCCGACAACGCGCCACAAATCGCCGCCGCGATAAGCGACCGACGAGCGGGAATATTCGTCATGGAGATCTCCTGTGTATACTGCTTCATTGTTGGTTTGCGCAGAGCGCTCGCTTGCTCTCTTTTATTATTCAGGCAAGTTAGCCAGAGATAGTCTCAACGGCGAGCGTTTACGAGTATAGTCCATTCGGCTTAGCAGAGATCAGACGACGAGAACATGTCCAACACAAGCGACTTCTTCCCCCCAGGCCCCTTACAGAACCCCCATGTGCAGTCGATACTGGCCTCTGCGGGTCCGCGCAAACTGAAGCTGATGGCACGCAGTCGGGAGCTGTCACGAGTCAGTAAATCCGTCATTCTTGATTGCGGCCACGGCACCCAATTGCTCGGCGAATATTGCCGTCAGGAAAACCAGCGCAGCCGAGGACTGATTACCCTGATCCACGGCTGGGAGGGCAGCTCCCGTTCAACGTACTTGCTCTCAGCCGCCTCCGCGTTTTACCGGGCGGGCTACGATGTATTCCGCCTGAACCTGCGAGATCATGGCCCCAGTCACCACCTCAACCGAGGCCTGTTCAATTCCACGCTGCTGGACGAAGTGCTGGGCGCCCTGCGCAGTATTCAAAGCAACTACCCTCACGACTGGCAGTTTCTGGCCGGGTTTTCTCTCGGAGGCAATTTCTCGCTGCGCATCGCGGCCAGAGCCAAAGAAGCCGGCATCCGCTTGAACCAGACCATTGCGGTCTGCCCGGTCGTCAATCCGATAAAAACCATGGAAGCGCTGGAACAGGGCTGGTGGGTATACGAGCAGTATTTTGTAAGAAAGTGGAAGCGCTCTCTGCGACGCAAGCTGGAGCTTTACCCCGAGCTGGATTTTGGCGAGCGACTGGCTGGCATGCGCAAACTGCGCGACTTCAACAACTACTTTGTGCCAAACCACACCCCCTTCGACGAGCCCGAGGACTATTTTCGGGCCTATGCGCTCAGCCGGGACGTTCTCAGCACGCTGAGCAGCCCGGCTCATATCGTCGCCGCACAAGACGATCCGATGATCCTTGCCGAAGACTTTGAAACCCTGCGCGGCATCGACCAGCTAAGTATGGAAACGCCCCGCTACGGTGGCCATTGTGGCTTCGTCAAAAACTACCAACTGGACAGCTGGATCGACGAACGCCTGCTCGAGCTGGTTGAATTAAGCCGCCGTCAAGCCGCTGCGCCCGCAA
>CEWF01150299.1_pt1 | contig 13954 bp, 21 predicted proteins | sample 531331 | NCBI WGS metagenome assembly CEWF01 (sample SAMEA2622676, study PRJEB7988) | marine metagenome | biome: marine biome (ENVO:00000447); feature: mesopelagic zone (ENVO:00000213); material: "saline water (ENVO:00002010), including plankton (ENVO:xxxxxxxx)" | depth 600 m | reverse complement strand
ATCTGGAACGAGAAATATGCCGGCGCCATGGACGACCAGTCCAAGACCTGGAAAGGCATGGTTTCGAACCTGAGCGACCAGTGGGCGCGGTTTACCAATATGGTCATGGCGGCGGGCCTGTTTGACCGCATGAAGGATGGCCTTGGCCGGCTGCTCGACACCATCGACCGGATGGCGGCGAGTGGTGAGCTGGGCGCTTGGGCGGATCGGGTTGGCAAGGGCATGCTGCGCTTCGCCGATGGCGCGTGGCAGGTCGGTACTGCAATGGCGAACGTGAGCAGCACCGTGGCCAATGCGGTTGGGGGATGGCAGAACCTGGTTTATCTCTTGGCCGCCCTCAAGTTCGCCCCGCTGATTTCCTCGGTGGTCAGCCTTGGCGGCGCCTTGATTGGCGCAGGCAGCGCGCTGGCTACCTTCACTGGCGCCGGAGCGACGGCCACCACGCTTGGCCCGAAGATCCTGGCAATGACCAAGACCATGGGCGGCGCGCTGGCGACGGCGGGCTCAGCCTTCGCCAAGGCCGGCCTGGTGATGGGGGGCGCCTTGAAGTCTGTCGGCATGGCCATGTGGGCTCTAGCCGCCAACCCTGTCACCTGGATCATCGTGGGGATTGGCGCAGCGGTGGCCGGGGCGGCCTATCTCATTTGGCGGAACTGGGAGCCGATCAAGGCGTTCTTCCTGGGCCTATGGGCCGAGGTTAAGGCTGGCTTCAGCGGGGGGCTCACCGGAATCCTTGGGCTGCTCGCCAACTTCAGCCCCATCGGCCTGTTCTACCGCGCCTTCGCCGCAGTGATGAACTACTTCGGCTTCGAGCTGCCGGGCAAGTTCACCGAGTTCGGCAGCATGATGATGCAGGGCCTGGTCAACGGCATCAAAAACGCCGCTGGGGCGGTCAAGAGTGCAGTGGTTGGCGCCGCCGATGACAGCATCAACTACTTCAAGGAAAAGCTTGGCATCCACTCACCAAGTCGCGTCTTCGCCGCCCTGGGCGGCTTTACGATGGCGGGCCTGGCACAAGGGCTACTAGGCAGCCAGGCCGAGCCTCTGAAGGCCATCACTGCCACAACCAAGCGTCTCACCCAGGCCGGGGCTCTGACCTTGGGGGTTGGTGCCTCAGGTGTCGGATTCGCGCAGCAGCCGGCCCTGTCGATGGATAACCGCCCCCCACTGTCAGCCGCAGCTGTTCAGCGCAGCGGGCAAGCAGTCCACCACCACAACTACACCATCAACATCAACGGCAGCGGCATGAATGAGGCCCAGCTGGTGGATCTCCTGGGCAAGAAGCTCGAGCAGATCAAGCGCAGCGAGGAGGCCCGTGGGCGGTCGAAGCTCGGTGATAACGAGTGATTACCTGTAGCGCGCCTCGCTACACCCCAAAGCAGAGGCGCAAACCACCGAAAACCACCGAAGATCACCGAAACCCAAGCCACGAGGTGAGCCATGAGCAAGACCAAATCCAAACCCGTCACCGTAAAGCTGCCGCACCCGATTGCGCGCAGCGAAAAGAGCATCGAATCCGTAGACCTGCGCGTGCCGATGGCCGGTGAACTGCGCGGCCTGACCCTGTCCGACCTGATGCGGATGGATGCTGCCTCCGCCTGCGCCCTGGTGCCACGGATCAGCTCGCCAGCCCTGACCAAGGAGGAAATGGCAGCGATGCACCCGGCCAACCTCCTAGAACTGGCCGCAACTGTTGCGGGCTTCCTCTTGCCGGAGGATCAGCTCGAAGCGGTTAACCAGTAAGCAGGGGGAGCGGCCATGCGTAAGGCTACGGCGCAGCCAGAAGGGCTGCCAAGGATGCTGTCCCGGGCTGAGGTTTCGCGGCTCCTGGGAGTCAGCGACAACACCCTGCGACGGATGATCCGGGCCGGCGAGTTGCCCAGGCCGCTCACCCTGCCGGGTGGTTCGCACCGCTACCTGGAGAGCGATATCCGCGCCTTCCAGGAGCGCCTGATCGAGATTCGAGATTCAGCCGGCCAACCGGTCGGCAGCTGAGCACGTCGCCCCTGTCCCGTTGCCTGGCGTTGGGCTGTCCTCGCGGGACAGGGGGGGCTGCACTGGGTTGCGTGGGGACGCTTTTTTCAACCCGGAGAGAACCACGATGAAGATCACTATCCAGATGACCAATACCGGCACCGAGATTAGCGAGGCTGAAATGGAGCAGCTGACCAAGGCGCTGGGCCATGCGATGCACCAGGACAATCCGGCACCGAAGGACTTCGGCCGCTTTCGGTTTCTGCGAGTGGACAAATCGGCTCAGCACTTCAACAGCAAGCCAGGTGAGGCACATGTCGAGCTGGTAGTGGTCGACGCCAATCTAGCCACCTTCTGAAGCGCAAAGGCCCACAGCTGAGCAGAGCTGCGGGCCTTCGAGGATCACATCATGAGCCGGAAATATAACACGCGCCCGAAAGGCTGCGCACAGCCTCACTCATACCAAGAAAACTGCACTGTGCCGGCCGCTGACGGCGTCCAGGGCTTCGAACTGACTGCCGGCAGCCAGCGGATGGTTAGCCTTGGGCATGAGTGGGCCAGCGCCTGGCTGGACGATCCAGAGAGCCAGCTGCTCCACCTGGAAATGCTGCACATGCGGCAGACCGCACCGCTGCACCATTGGGCCGATATCGAGACCGGCATCTACTGCCGCATTGACCAGCGCCTGCGCTCCGAAATCGGCGGCGAGCACCGGAGCCAACAGCGCCGGGAGAGCATGATTGCCTTGGGTGACCAGGTCACCATGGAACTGATGCAACTGCTGTTGAAGGCGGCTGCATTGGCAAGCTGTGAAGCCATCGTGGCGAACAGCTCAGAAGGTGCGGCACTGCTCCGGGAGATTCAGGCCCGGGCGGCCTCGATCGACGTGCTGGGGAAGGCCCAGCTATGACCCCCGCCGACAAGCTCCTCCCGCTGCTGAAAAAGGTTCGCCAGGTGAAGCCCTTGAACTGGGAGGCCTGCTGCCCGGCGCATGACGACAAGTCACCAAGCCTCAAGATCAGCGAAGCCGAGGATGGCCGCTTGCTGTTGAAGTGCTGGGCCGGATGCACTGCGGGAGAGATTGTCGGTGCCATTGGCCTGGCCTTGCGTGACCTTTTCCCAGGCAAACCAGGGCGACAGGGGCGACGCCGTGCTCCCAGCAGGGACGCCATCGAGCACGAGCGCATGATTCTGCGGATCGGCGACAACCTGCTCCGGCAGGGCCAAGAGATGAGCGAAACCGACCGGGCACGCTATGACCTGGCCCGCAAGCGCCTGGGGGTGTCCTGATGCGTCCAGACCCCTACGCCAGCGAGTGGGCGGACAACGTAGTCCCGCTCCAGGTCGAGCCGGATTTCCCCGACCTTTCGGCCAAGGGCAATCCGCTCAACACCATCGAAAACCTTTCCGCGCTGATGGCCTGTCACCGGGTGAGCGCCCGTTACAACCTGGTCTCCAAGAGCGTGGAGCTGGAGGTGCCCGGCATGGTCGGCACTGCCGACAACAAAGGGAACACTGCCCTGGCCGCGCTCTCCAGCATTGCGGCGCGCTTCAGCATGCCGCGCTCCAGTCTGGAGGAGTACGTCAAGGTTATCGCTGACCGACACGCCTATTCACCAGTCGTGGGCTGGATCCTCTCCAAACCATGGGATGGCACCGACCGCCTGCGCGCCTTCCTGGACACCATCGAGGCCGAGGACGCCAAACTGCGCGACGTGCTGCTGCGCCGCTGGCTCATTTCCGCAGTGGCCGCAGCCATGAAGCCAACGGGCTTCTGGTCGAAGGGTGTGCTGACGCTCCAGGGCGAGCAGAACCTCGGGAAGACGTCCTGGTTTCGTTCGCTTGTGCCTCAGCCGCTCAGGCATCTGATCCGTGAGGGTATGCACCTGGACGCTCAGAACCGCGACCACGTTGTCACCGCCGTCTCTCACTGGCTGGTCGAGTTGGGGGAGCTGGAGGCCACCCTGCGCCGCGATATGGAGTCGCTGAAGGCCTTTATCACCCAAACCGCCGACCGCATGCGCCGCCCCTATGACCGGGTTGATAGCGAGTACCCGCGCCGCACGGTGTTCTTTGCCTCGGTGAACTCCGACCGCTTCCTCAAGGACGCCACCGGAAACAGTCGCTTCTGGGTGCTGCGCTGCCGGCACATCAACCACGCCCATGGCCTGGACATGCAGCAGGTATGGGCGCAGGTCTACGAGCAGTTCTACCTGGCCGGCGAGCAGTGGCACCTGACCGAGGCCGAGCAGGCGCACCTGGACGGCGCCAATCAGCAGTTCCGCGAGGTCAGCCCCATCGAGGAGCTGATCCCTCTTCACTTCGACCTGAATCTTCCGGAGGAGCGGCGCAAGGAGCTGCTCACCGCGAGCCAGGTGCTTCTGGCCGTGGGCTATGACCGCCCGACAAAGCCACAGCAGATCGAGGCCGGTATCGCCCTGAAGGCCCTCGGTTTCAAGAGCAGTACCCGGCAAGGACGCACCGTTTACCACATGCCGCCCCAGAAGATTGGGGTTGGCCGATAGCAACCCAGAGGGAAGACCCCATGAGCATCAAAGTCGAAATCGAGCAACTCCCCGAAAGCCTTCGCCCGATGGCGAAGAAGTTTCAAGCCGAAGTCCAGGAGTACCAGGACGCTCAGCGGCAATTTTTGGAGGCCGTCGCGGAAACGAACCGGCTGAAAACCGCAGCCGATGCCCTTGAGGTCGAGGCCGAGCAGGCGAACCAGCAATGGAAGGCCATGGCCATGGAGCCGCGGGCGGATCAACGCAAGATCAATGGCGTGATCGAGCGCAGCGTAAAGCTCAAGGAAGACGCGGCCGCGCTGCGGCGGACGGTCGAAGTTCGCGAGCAGCTGCACGACCAGCTGACCCTGAAGATGGCCAAGGCCCGCTTCGACCTGCTGGGCACGGATCACACCATCAACATGGCATTCAGCGAGTGGCGCTTGCAGCAGTGCTTGGCGGATGAGAGCTGGATCCCCCAGGTCAAGCAGATTTTTTCCGCCAGCCGTGCCGTGTTCCTTGGAGAGCGGAATAGCTTCAATGGGTTTGAGCATGCAGCCAGCCCGCTGACGATCCGCCCCGCGCAGGATTATTCAGACCAGGTGATGTTGAACTTCGCCAAGGTACTTCTGAGCAAGCTGGGCAGCGGCGCAGGCGCTGCGGAAATCGTTGCCCAGCTGCCAGGGCCTGTTTCTGGCGAAGTCGTCGCCAGTTCTTTGGTGGCCCTTCGTAAGCTGGTCGAGAACGGCGGCAAGATCCCTAACGATATCGCCGCGGACGGCGGCAACTTCGGCCCCATCAAGGGCCTCAAGAAAACCGCCTGAGGAGGGCTGACCCATGGATCGAATCACCATCAAGGCCGAGCAACTCGGTGTGACCACCACGCTGCACCTGGCACCGGCCGACCTGGCTGACCTCTCCCTTGCACTGGCGGCAGCCAGTGAGGCGGCAGGCGCACTACCCGAGACGCGCTTCGGGAAAATCACTGTGGAGAAAAGCCGGCACCCAATGACAACCCGCTCTCTGGCTGTCGAGAAACGCAAGCAGGCAGGCCTCGAAGGCTGAGCCTCTACTCCCCACGTCCAGCCGCCTCCGGGCGGCTTTTTTGTGCCTGCTTAGTTGACGGGCAGAAGGTCGGCTAGACCCCGGCGCGCGCGCTCGTCCCCCCGCCACGCCGGCGGGCTCTTTGGGGCTTTTTTCTGCACCCCCCGCAGGGTACGCCAGCGCAGGCGGTGACTGGGCTGCACGGGGGCGCATACCCCCCTAAAAAGCCTGCGAATCCCTGCACCTAGCCCCCTTTTTTGCCGGCGCCCTCTGCACCTGGTGTTCCTCACCCCCTTTGCCACCCTCAAACCCCTGTTCCAGCTAGTGCCAATGAGTAACAGCCGGTGCCATACAGCGGAAATGCACCGGGAGCCTTTCCGAGCGCTGACACCCCCCTGATTTTCGGGTTTTTGACACCCTCCAGAGGTTCCACCCACATCCCACCCACATCCCACCTACTTGCCACCCTGCCTGAAACACGCGCCGTTACTGGTCTGCATGGGTTTTTGGGTGGAAAGGTGGGACGAAATACATAGAAAAGGGTGGGAGCTATAAGGGGGTATAGATCGGGGGTGTCCGAGGTTTTGTTTCCACCTTCCCACCCAAGAAAAGCCAGAAGCCACGGCTGGCGCGGCTTTGCGCCTAGGTGGCAAGTAGGTGGGATGCCACCCAAGTTGCCACTTTCTGCCGGGTATCAAGAAAGGGCCCTTGAGAGCCACCGCCCCGCACCCTCTGAAAACATGGTGTCAAAAATTATAAAAATGGCTTTTTTGATACCATGCCTTGAGCACATACCTTTTTTGACACCTTCAGGGGGCAGCATGAGCAGGCTTTTTGCCTATGCGCGGGTCTCGACCGCCGAGCAGACCAACGACAACCAGCGGGAGGCGCTGAAGGCTGCCGGATACGATCCCGGGCACCGGTATTACGAGGAAAAAATCTCCGGGCGCGTGCCTGCGCTAGATCGCCCGGTGTTTCGCCGAATGATCGACAAGATGGAGCAGGGTGATCGCCTGGTTGTTTTGAAGCTCGACCGGCTGGGCCGCAACGCGGCGGACATTCTCCAGACCGTGGAAGTGCTCCAGGAGCAGGGGATAAGCGTCACGCTCCTGGACGGCGGCGCCGGAGACCTCGACTCGGCAGCCGGCCGGCTGTTCCTGACGCTGCTCGCCGCCTTCGCCCAGTTCGAAAGCGACCGGATCAGCGAGCGCACCCGCGAAGGCATGGCCCGCTCCGGCAAGAAGGCCGGCCGTCCTGTTGGGCAATCTCCTGCCGTGGCGCACGTCCAGCGATGCCGACAGCGAGGCTTTACCCAGCAGGAAACCGCCACTGCCACCGGTCTCAGTCTCTCGACGGTGAAGCGGCATTGGAGCGTTGCTGCTCCTGAGGTGGTCACCGAGTAAAAAAGGCTTGCGCCCTGCTTTCGTTGTGATAACGTTATCACAACGAAACGAGACAACCAGGAGCGCCCCATGCCGTCACCCTTCGAGAAGCACCGCGAGATCCTGCTGCACGCTGACTACAGCGCTGCACAGAGCCTGCAACAGTTCGTTCTGTCCCTCTACAACAGCGCCTCGACCAAGTTCGAGGCGGATCGGATCGGCAATTACGATTCCGCCCATCTGGCCATCTTCGTCGAGTTTGCCAGTAGCTATAACCGGCACGGCGAAAACGATCCTGCGTTCATGCAGGTATGCCAGGAGATGTGGTCGCAGCGGCACCAGTGGGGCCGTGAGCAACTGAAGCGGTTGGAGGCTCACCGCCAGACGGATCCGAAGGCCTATGACGAAGGTGAACGCGCCTGGCATGAGGAGCTGCGCTGGCTTGAGGATCGCACCGAAGCGATGCGGGGCAAGGGCTGGATAGAGCAATGAAGGATGACCGCGACAAGTACACCCGCGATCTGCTCACCGGCGAGGAGCTGCGCAAGGGCGCGGCCGAACGTCAGGCGCGCCTGATTGCTCGCCGTGCCCGTGAGGGCTGGAAGCGGAAAACTATCTGGATACATGAGCCCAGCCGCGTGGCGGGCGTAGCCGCCAGCGAAGGCGGCGAGTCCTGCGAGCCGGACAAGGCCGGCGCCGAGGATCGGTTGTCCTGGGTGCTGGGCTGGGAAGAAGCGAGGAAGGATTGAGGCTTGCCGGGCAGCGTTGGAGCGCTGCCCAGCAATGACCGGAAAGCGCTACCAACGCCGCCCGGTCGATCACACGGCGACCAGTTGAGGAGACCGCCATGCAACACACCAAGAGTACCACCGTCCGTATCTATGACCATTCCGGCCGACTGCTGGGCGAACTGAGCCTGCCGACTAGCTCTCGCTTGGCCGACCTCGAATCACTGCGCGCCCTCGGCGCCGTCCGTGTGGAGGTGCGCCAATGAGCCGGCAAAGCACGGCCCAGATGGGCTATCTGATGAACGAAGACCTGCATAACCAGGTCATGCGCAGCCTCGACTCACTACGATTCCTGGAGGGCCTGGCAACTACGGCTGCTGCTGCGCCGATCAAACCTGGCTTCGACATGAACGATCTGGCGGGCTATCTACAGCTGCTGCTCGAGCACACATACACGCCGCTCAAGTCGTTGGCATATGACCGCTGGGAGCCTGCTCCTCGGGCTCAAACGTCCCCCTGCGTACCTGCCGCCGAGACTGTTCCACCTGTTGAGCTGGATCGGGCCGAGGAGGAGGAGCTGCTGCGCAACTATCGGCGGCTGCCGCTGGGTTATCGCCAGCATCTGCGTCGCTGCGCTGAGGCGCTGGCCTTTATGATTGAGAAGGAAACCGATGCCGGCTGACGGTGATCGAGACGCACCCGGGTTGTCCCGGGTGCTGACCTTCCAGGACTTGCAGCTGCTGACGGGCTATCGGCGCCGTGCGGACGTGGAGCGCTTGCTGGCTTCTCAGGGCATCCGCTTTTTCCGTGGCCGGGTCGGCCCATGGACGACCATTGACCTGGTCAACCATGCCGGAGGGTTATCCGGGGAGGAACATCAAAGCGGGCCTTACAGCCCCGAAATACTCTAAGGCCCGCGGCCTTTATTGCAGGGTGCGACAATATGTCGCGGCAGGCTTAGTGCGTCAGACGTACTTTCTCGCGCCTCCACGCGGACTCAGTGACGACCGCCAAAAGTTCCCGGTTTTATTGGGATATGGGCAATTGCCCCTTGGGCTGCTGAGGTGCTTTGTGTTCAAAACCGTTCAAAATCACACGTAATTACACGAACTTACGCGCGCTCACCCCCACGGCTAGGGTTGCAAGGGTTATGGAAGCGCAATATCTTGGTAACAGAAACGACAAAGCCCGCGTTAGCGGGCTTTGAAGCGGTACGGCGGCGCCGGCAAGCGCTCCGTACCAAGGTCTCGGGGAATTCTGGATTTAGCGACCGGAGTACGAGACCTGGTAGCCCTCATTTTGGCCTTATCTGATAAGGCTTTCAAGCTCCCAGGCCCTCACCCCGAAACCATTGGTCGTCACCAGTGGCGCAAATGCGTGGTTCGAGGGGTTGGACTTCAAGAGATTGTTACCCTCTGAACCGTGGCGACTCGGCCTAAACGGGGAAACTCAGCACAAGGCCAGCGTGCGACGCGCGTCATACCTTCCAGGACTCGCAATCCTGGGGCAGAGACAGTGGGCAAGGGGATTTACACCGGCACCACGTTAAAAACGCCGAGGGGGCACCCAGCAGGGCAGGCCCGGTCGATGCAGCAGGTCTAGGACGTGTCCGCCCAACGCGCTGAGGGGGCAGGGGTGCAAACCCTACCGATAGTGGGCGGCAAGGCGGACTTCCTGGGGCTTCGTGTTCCGGGAGGGCTTCCTGTCTTCGAGCGCAGCGAGAAGGCAGGAAGCGCGACCACGAAGGCCCTTGGGCCGACCTCCTTTCGGCCCCGCTTTTGCCTCCCAAGCAATAATCCGCTTTGGCTGTTCGAGCGAAAGGGGCCCCCGCTTGCGGGGTTGAGCGAGTGAGCGCAGCGAATGCTCTTGCTCTCCCCGAAGGGCGAACAACCTTGGCACAAGGTGTAGTGAGTACACCATGCTCCACTCCGCTCCGCACCCTTTCCGCTGCGCTCCAGGGGCTTGCGCTGGCTTTTGCTCCACCTGCACGCTGATGGTATGACCTACGCCATTCTGCGAACAGCCAAGCTCAAGAGCATGGGGGAGATTGCCGGCTCCTTATCGCACACCTACCGGACACGCGAGACCCCGAACGCTGACCCGTCCAGGGCTTCCCTCAATGAGCACCACGGCGGATCTGATCCGGCCACAGTGCGTGCTGCCATTCGCGCGCGTATCCCCGAGAAACACCGGAAAGACGCCGTGCTGTGCGTGGAGTATTTCGTGGGTGCCAGTCCTGAGTTCTTCGACAGCGGTGGCGATGCTGATGCCTACTTTGCCGGCGCGGTGAAGTGGCTCCAGGAGCGACACGGCGCCGATAATCTGGTGGCCTGGTCTATACATCGAGACGAAACCAGCCCTCACCTGGTCGGCTATGTCGTGCCGCTCGATAGCACCGGCAAACTGAACGCCAAGCAGTTCCTTGGGGGCAAAGCAAAGCTCTCAGCCATGCAGACGGACTTCGCCGCCATGGTGGGCGCTGCTGTCGGCCTGGAGCGGGGGATCGAGGGCAGCAAGGCCACGCATACGAGCATTCGCCAGTATTACCAGGCGCTCAACCGCCCAGATTTCAAGCACGGACGCCTGAGCGCGGAAACGCTTCAGCCCAAGGTGCTGGAGAAGCGGTTGCTGACCAAGACCGTGGAAAGCCCCGAACAGGTTGCCGAGCGGCTGACGCGAGTTGTGCAAGCCTACTATGCCCCCGCTGTCACGGCGGGCTCCACGGCGGCGCTGGAGAAGCGAAGGGCCGCCGAGATGGCCAAGACAGCAAAGGCCAAGGAGCAGGCGCTACGCGAAGCCAGGGCGCAGCTGGAGGCCGAACGCGCCCGGCTGGCTGACCTGCGGGCGCTGTTCCTGGACGGCCTCACCCCTGAGCAGCAACAGGCCCTGGCCGCGCAGGCTGCCAACCAGCGGCGCGAGAACTGGATTGCGGCCGAGGCAAAGCGGCGCGCCGAGGGGCTGGCCGAGCTGGCGAGGAAGGCGGCAGGCGCGGCCCTGGTGTTCGCCCGCCGTGGCGTCCGCGCCATCGAGGAGGCTGCTGGCCGATGGCGGTCGGTGGACTGGGGCAAGGTTGAGCAGGAAACCGTCCGCGAAGCCGTAACCGAGCACGGCCGTAGCATGTCCGAGACGGTTGGCGCTTTGCTCGACCACTCACCAGGGCATGCCGGCACCAGTCGCGAGCAGGCCGCCGAGATCCTGGCCGAGGTGGCGCGCCGCGAGGCGAGCAAGCCGCAACCCCAGCGGCAAGAGCCGACTCGGGACTATGGGCCACCCTTCCGGTAAATAGTCCGCACTTGGAGCGCCCCTATGATTGATCTTTTGTATTGTTAACGCATAATAACGATGCGGTTTTAATATTAAAAAAGGTGAATCATGATAGTTACAGTGGGGAATACCAAGGGCGGGGTGGGGAAAACCACCTTGGCCGTAAACCTGGCTATAGCGCGTGCACTGGCTGGCCGTGACGTCTGGTTGATCGACGCAGACCGACAGGGAACGGCGCAAACGGCAATCAGCATCCGCGCCGATGCTGGACACGCGCCGGGAATCGCCTGCGCAAGCTACCCGGACGGCCCAACCTTGCGCGCCCAGGTGATGCAGCAGGCCGGCAAGTTCCAGGACGTCATCATTGACGCAGGTGGCCGAGACTCGACAGCCCTCCGGGCCGCTTTGGTGCTTTCTGATGTGATCGTGGTTCCCTTTCAGCCCCGTAGCTATGACGTTTGGGCCCTGAATGACATTGCCGCCTTGGTGGATGAAGCACGCAGCGTGCGTGACGGGCTGCGTGCGGTGGCGGTGCTGAACTGCGCCGATCCTGGCGAGGCCTCGACTGACAACGCCGAGGCCGCCGCTGCCGTTGCTGACGTTCCGCAATTTGAATACCTGCCGACCCCGATTCGCCGCCGCAAGTCGTTTGCCAATGCGGCCGGCGCTGGCCTTTCTGTCCTGGAGCTGCGCCCGCATGACAAGAAGGCGATTGCGGAGCTGAATGCGTTAGTTTCTGTATTGTTTTAATATTGTTTAAATACCAATTTAATCTTGAGTAAACGCGCAATGACAATTACAAGGCCGAAACAGAAAGTTACCAGCGAGAAGGGCGCCGCCGCCTTCATATCGGGCGCACCGGACTCCTCCAGCGCGCCGACAAAGGGGGTAAAGAAGGGCAACAAGCAACAGATCAGCCTGACCATCACGCCGGCTTTGCTGGCCAAGGTGGATGAGCTAGCTGCCCAGCTTGGGCAGTCGCGGGCCGCTGTCATCAACCTAGCGATTTACCGGATGGTTGAGCATGGGGTGACTATCGAGCCATGAGCAGAGTTAAGTCCCAGTCTATTCGGCATGTATGCCCCCACCGCCACGGAAAGCTTCGGATCGAATTCCATCCGACCGACGACCCGTATCACTACAGGCAGCACATTCAGTGCAGGAACATACCGTGCTCCTGGTCTGCTCTGGGGGTTATCGACTTCGATAAGCGAGAGCGACAGGAGCCCTGATATGTCATCGAACAATGGCGGGTATAAAGCCCTCTGTCCTGCATGCGGGGAACGCATGCGGATTCAGCCAGGAACCTCTGAAAGTCTTCTGTCGAAGCCGATCTATGCGCAATGCAAGAACCTGTGGTGCAGCGCGACTTATGAGGGCGTCTTGTCCTGGGATGTGGTCATCCACAAGTCAGCTATTGCTGAAGTGCCCCTGCCGACCTCTGACGAGCGGCGCGGCAGGAAGCCGGCTAGACGCAAAAAAAGGGGCCAGCTGGAAGGCTGACCTGTAGCTTAGCCCGGTACAGCGCCCCGCTGCGGCGGGGCCTCCCGGTCTCCACGAGTATCTACCGGTAACAGATACTCAGGAGGCCATCATGCCCAGCCATTCCCGCCTTATCCGTTGCCCGGAAGTCCTTTCCAGGCTTGGCGTTTCGAAGACCCACCTCTATCGCCTGATCGACTCGGGCGCTTTCCCGCGCCCGATCCCCCTTGGCCGGCAAGTTGTGGCCTGGCTCGACTCCGAGGTTGATTCCTGGATCGAGCAGCAGCGCGACAAGCGTGACCAGCTGAGGAGCGCCTGAGATGGCCAATGATCTCCAGCTGAAGGTGATCCTGGCGGCCATCGACAAGGCCACCGGGCCGCTCTCCAAGATCCAGAACACCAGCGGGGCGGTGGGGAAAGCCCTCAAGGCCACCGCCGACCGCATGAAGGCATTGAACAGCCTTCAGCGCGACGTGGGCGCATATCGTGGCTATGAGGCCAAGCTGTCCAGCACGAGCAGCGCGCTCAGTGAGGCCAAGGCCAAAATGGGAGCCCTGGAGCGCGCCATCGAAAGCCATCGGGCGACCCAGCAGGGGCTTGCTGCTGAGACCAGCATCCACCGCCGTGCGGTGCTCAACCTTCAGCGCGAGATGGTGCGTGCCAAGGAGCCGAGCGCCGAGCTGTCGCGCCAGTACACCTTGGCCAAGGACAATCTGGCCCGCCTCGAAACGAAGTACAAAGGCTCTCAGAGCCAGATGCGCCGCTATAAGCAGGAGCTGGGCGACACGGCTACCAAGGCGCAGAAGCTGAGCACCCAGCATTCCCAGGTCAGCCAAACGCTGTCCACGCTGAAGACCAAGCTGGAGGGCGCAGGGATTGGCGTGGATCGCCTTGCCGACCATGAGCAGCAACTGGCTACCGCCCTGGAGCGCTCGAACAAGCTCATGGAGGCGCAGAAGACCAAGCTGAAAGCGCTGGAGAACCTCAAGGCAAAGGCCGGCAACGTCCGCCAGGCAGGCGGTCAAGTGATGGAGCGCGGGCGCTCCCTGGCCACTCAAGCGACTGTTGGCGGCGCGGCCGCTGGTTACTTCTTCAAGACTCAGTTCCTGGATCGAGCGGCTGAGTTCGAGACCTACAAGACGATCTTGAAGACCGTCACCGGTAGCGAAAAGAAGGCAGCCGAGGCCATGTCCTGGGTGAGCGACTTTGCGGCCAAAACGCCCTACGAGATGGGCGACGTGCTGGAGTCCTTTACCCGGCTCAAGGCCTACGGCATCGACCCGATGGCAGACGGCATGCTGAAGACCTTGGGCGACACCGCCAGCGCGATGGGCAAGCCCGTCATGCAGGCTGTTGAGGCTATCGCTGACGCCGTGACCGGTGAGAACGAACGCCTCAAGGAGTTCGGTATCAAGGGCAGCAAGAGCGGTGGCCAGATTACCTACGAGTACACCAACTCGGCAGGCGAGACCATGACCAAGACCGTGGCGGCCAACAATCGAAAGCTCATCCAGAGCACCCTCCAGGCCATCTGGAACGAGAAATATGCCGGCGCCATGGACGACCAGTCCAAGAC
>CEWF01013482.1_pt1 | contig 14182 bp, 20 predicted proteins | sample 531331 | NCBI WGS metagenome assembly CEWF01 (sample SAMEA2622676, study PRJEB7988) | marine metagenome | biome: marine biome (ENVO:00000447); feature: mesopelagic zone (ENVO:00000213); material: "saline water (ENVO:00002010), including plankton (ENVO:xxxxxxxx)" | depth 600 m | reverse complement strand
GTCCAGGCGGCGCTATTTGGCGCTTTTTGACGTGGCTTTGACTCGCCGTGTTCGCTGTTGCGAGAGGGTCAATGCCGCGAGTCGACTGCATCGATATCCAGTGTCAGTCTGAGGGAAAGCGATGTAGCTGAGTTGCTTGCCGTGCTGCCGATCCAGGCTGTATGGATGACTTGCGTATGGCTTGATGCGCTTTGAAGCTTCGCTACGGCGTTCAGAGTTGCAGGCGATCCGGTTGCCCGTTTCGCTAAGCATGCAGCTTGGCTGCGTTGTAGCGATTCACTGATGGTGCCCCGAGAGAGACTCGAACTACCTTATTTCCCTTCCTCACCCCTTGAAACCCTTATGTTCCGGGGGTTCTGCTGTTGCTTTGGGTAGAAATTCTGGGTAGAAATCAGGATAGAAGCCCCTAACGCGGGGCGAATGATATCAGGGAAAGGGCACTAGGGCTATGGCTGATTTTTTAGTTAACAAGGGCGGGATCTGGCACGTCCGCCTAGACATACCCAGCGAGGTGCGGGAAGCGTTCGGCGGTCGCCGGGTGCTGACCAAGAGCCTAAAAACTGGAGTGAAGACCGAGGCCCACGCCTTGAAGCTCAAATGGCTTGATCTCTGGAAGCGCCAGATCAACGACGCACGGACGAAACCCATAGACGATTTTCGAGAAGAAGCGGCCTACCGGGTCGAGCAGATCGACAGACACGCGCCGAATGCGGTTTACGAGTCCGCCAAGGTGCTTACTGACATCTATCAGCAATACAAGATAAAAAGCCCCGAATTGGGCGAAGAATTACGGCAAATCGTCGCTTTTGAGAGCGAGTATTCTCCTAAAACGCCTTTCATCAAAAAGCGCTTAGAAGATTTTGAAAAATACGAAAAAGAAACGCGAGGCGTAGCGCACCGCACTGTTGACAGTCATATCAAGCGATTAAAGTCGTTCGATAAATTCCTAAAAGATAACGAAAAGGAATTAAATTTCGACGCTGTGAGCGAATTTCTTCAAGCGCTTGATCTCTCCGCAAAAACAAAGAAACAGTATATTTTTAGCCTTAACACATTTTGGAATTTTGCAATAAAGAAAGATCGCGGCTTTCGGGAGAAATACAAAAACCTTAAAAACCCGTTTAAGGATCACGAATTTACAGAGCTGCGCAGAGGCACATCGAGCGACAAAAATCGCAGAGCATTCACAAAGCCGGAAATTGAGCGACTTTATAGCGAAGCAAAGAAAGCAGATCGGCAGCGGCTCGCTGACGCAATAAAAATTGCTTCGTATACAGGCGCGAGAATTGAAGAAATTTGTCAATTGCGTGTCGTTGATGTGATCAAAGAAGACGGCATTGATTGCTTACACATACGAGAAGGAAAAACTAGCGCAGCAGTTCGGCACGTTCCAATTCACCCAAAAATCATTAACGACATAAAGCGGCTCGTAAATTCAAGCGCCGATGGTTTTCTATTGAAGACAGCGGCGGGAGGCAAATACGAGACGAAATCGAAAGGGATTTCGTCAGAGTTTTCAATTTTCAAAAAATCGCTAGGTTTTGATCGCCGTTGTGTTTTCCATAGTTTTCGGAAATCGGTTATTACGATGCTTGAACGAGCGGATGCCAAGAACCTCGTTATTATGTCGATTGTCGGACACGAGCCGGGAAAATTCCTCAATATGACTTTTGATCGCTATTCTGAGGGTCCAACCCCCGCCGCCAAATTGATCGCACTGAAACACCTTGATTTCGATTTCGCTGTATAGATTGATGTATAAAGCGAGGTATGTTTTCGATGTATAGATTGATGTATGGATCGCGGTATGAATTTGACATCATATTTTAATATGATAAATATATATGTAGGCTTAATGAAAAAGAATGCGAGCAATACATCTATACCTTAAAAACTTCGTTTTTGCGGTATGTCTTCGAAACCACTTCGTGGCTTTCTTGACGCGATGTTACTCGAAATTTTTAGCACTTCGTTTAAAATTTGGAAAAGCAAAAGGAGCCTAAAAAATGAACTAATAAAATGAGGTATTGTATGAGTATAAATAGTTATTTAATTAAAGAGGTATTGAAGAGCATAAAAATTGAAGTGGAAGATTTGGACGATAGATTCGACTATGTTTATAGTCACACTTTCAACGTGAAACTAAATCTTCTGTTAAAGCTTGATGATCTACCATATTTGAGATCTATAGATAACTTCAATAAAGAAATAGACGAATTCAAAGATGTTTTCCAAGAATTTAAATCGTTTATTAAGTTGTGTGATGATGAGTATGTTGAGGAATGGATAGACTATGGTCTTTTTTCTGCTGATATCATAATAGCTAAGCTTGATTATATAATTTCACTTGGCGAGGTGGAATTATGAGACAGAACAGAACTAAAAAAACAAGTCTAGTCTGGACGCCAGCCGAACACGAAAAAATCATAAAGGCAAAAGAAGCGGCGGGCGAAAAGTCAATCGCTGATCTTGTGCTTCGGTTGATTGATGATAGTCAAACAATCGTAATCAAAGAATTAAAATCATACGACGATATTTATGCGAAAGCCGGAAACCTCGCAAATCAGATCGCTAAGGCTTTGCACTTAATCAAAGCAGACCCTAAAAAATACTCCGCGTTGATTGCGTATCTTGAAAAAGATAATTCCAGAGTTTTAAACGCAATCGCTGATTTTTCCGAAAAATTAGACGAAGCGGTTGATGCATATTTTCAGTATGAAGAGAACATCGAGATCATTGCGCAGCAACAGATAGCAAAAGCGAAAAAGGAGAAGAATAAAAATAAAGGTGCGTTATGAAATTCAAAATACGCACACGACACCAAGGCGCACGCTTCACAGTCAAATATATTCAGAAATACGCAAAACCCGGATCGATGAGGTCTACGATTCCGAAATTCGACGGAACGAGCGATTGGGACTATGCCAAGCTCGTAGACAAGAAGCTTGAACAAGGCCGAGCGAAAGGCCAGCAACGCCTTTATTTACACCAGATTGTTGCTTTTCACCCTTCCGACGCACACAAGTCAGATCAAGAACTTTTAGACATAGCCGAGGAATCGCTACAACAAGCGATGCCCGGTAAGCGTCATTTCGTTATGTCAGTCGAGCGCAACACCGAACACCCGCACGTCCATATCGTTGTCGCCCTTCGCTCACTCGACACGAAGCGCGTCCACCGCGATTTCGTTGACTACATCGAAATTGGCAAAGAGTTAGAGATCAAGCACGGTCTCTACAACGCCGACCGCACGCAGAAGCCAAGCCCCTATGCCCCAGCGCCAAACACCGTTCAGATCGAGCGTAGAACGGGCAAGAAGAGCCTTAAAAACGATTTAAAGGACAAGGTAGCCACGGCACTCGAAACAGCCAAGGATACGGCTACTTTCCTCGATACGCTCGACGCGTTCGGCGTGCAAATCCTTCCAGGACTAAACGCCTCGGGTCTCTACGGTGCGAGTTTTGCGCTCGATGGGGAGATCTTCAAAGGCTCGCAACTCAACATTTCAGCGAAGAAAATCAAAGATAAGTTTTCAGTCGATCCGTTCTTTCTATTGCTGATGCAAGACGCAGAGAAAAAAGCAAAGGCATACGCTGAAAAAAACACATTAGAAGCGCACGGCTCAAAGCCAAACCTTGCTACAAACCTCAGAAATCGCACATTAGACAAGCATTTCGAGAGCGCAGACGATAAGACCTATTTCTATAAAAACACGAATAAAAAGGCGTTCAACTACGACGCAGAAAAAAACGCTGTTGCGTTCGATCATTCGAACTACAAGAACATAAAAGCAGGAATGCAGAAGATGATTGAAAACGGAGCGGAGAAAATAGAAGCAAGTGGATCAGAACGCTTCAAGCGTCAGGCTTGGATTGTGGGAATCCAGAACGGCTACCCTATGGCTGACTTTTATCAGCCAAGCCTAGACGACTACGAACAAGCCTTAAAAACTTGTATGAACGAGAAGAAGCGCGAGAAGATCAAAGAAGAAATGGAGAAACAGAAACAAAAAGAAAGAGAGAAGCAAGAACAAGAAAAACCAAAAAATCGAATGAAATTAAAAATATAAATGCAGCTTTTTAGCTGCAATTCATATTTGCAGATGCTTGGCGCTCTTGAATATATCGATTGTCGCTTTCAATTTCAGCGTTTCGAATAACGTCAGCTTCGTTCCCAAAAACACTAAAATCCTTATTTTTCGCGCTGTATTGCATACGTCTCGCAATGTCAGCTTGTGCCTGCACTTTTCTATTCTGACAGTCTTTCAGCATAAACGCTTTTAAGCGTTCTTCTTTCTTTCGTTGACTGTCTTGCTTTCGCTGCTCAATAGCGATTTGCGTGTCTATTTTGCTTTGCTTGTCAAATTGTCCATAACCTAAAATTAACGCAACTAATCCACCAAAAAAAAGAACGTGGGCAGCGCTCCACGTCTTTTGTACGGCGCTCATAAGCAAGCCCCATAAAACAGATATTCAACTAAAACGCTTTCGCCGTATCTTGTCATATTAGTATTATGAAAATGACGCTCAAAAGCTTCACGCTGTTCAAAAGAAAACGTACAACCAAAGTCTTTTGCAATCGGATAATTCACAACAACTGAGCCTGATCTGCTTGCAAAAGTGATTGAGGCATCGCCGAATGAATTGATCGTTTCGATGATCTGGTCGTCAGTTAAAACCATAGGAGCAGGCGCGGGCGCTGGTTCATTCTTAACGATTTGAATTGATCCATTTGGAAGACTACCGCCGCCGCTCGCTTCAAGCGGAATCTTGATCATATATTCAGCATTCGCAAGTGCTGACACTGTTAAAATTGCTATTGTAAATATTGTCTTTTTCATAATTAAATCTCCTTTTGTTTTCTGTTGTTTAATTTCTTTATAAAGTCCTTTAAGTGTAAATGCCAGATCACAACGCTAAAAATAACGTAGGGCACAACCTTAAAAAATATCTGTAAGTAAAAATCTAAATCGTTCATCTTTTTTTCTCCATTTTGTTAGTTAAAAATTAACGCCCACCTTTTGCAACGTGTCGAGAAACATCGACGCTGTGTGCGGTAAATCAATGATTAGAGCGGACGAAATCATCGTTATAATGGGCTTGCCATAACCCTCGTCTTTTGTTCCGTTGCTGACTTGCACAAGCCCCCACGTTCCGACCATAAAATAAATCACGCCGATAACTTGAAAAAGTCCGATAATTGCGCGGAAATTATTCATAAAATCATCTTTTACGGAATCGCCTGAAAGCTTCCCAACACGCTCCGCTAATTCTCCGCTGATTTCGCTCATTTCATCGCTATAACATTGTTCGTTTACGCCTGCGTCATCCGCCATAAAGCAAATACGTTCATCGCCTGCTATTTTCCAGACTGATACGAGTTCATACGCAAGATATGAATTGAAGAAAAACGTGCCCGCAACAAATGTCATAATTACGCCGAAATTTTTCGAAGGGTTTTTCTCGTCAACCCTCATTTTTAATTTCAAGCCGGCGATGATAAAAAGAAGAACGCCCATAAAAATGCTGAATTTATCAAGCACATTCAGCATCATACTTATTAAAGCGATTCGATATTCGAATGTCTCGCTCGCTGCAATTTCTCTATCTATCGAATCAGCGAACGCAAAAACTGGAAGGGAAACGAGCAATAGAAAAATTACTCTTGCTACTCTTGTATAGTTTGCTTTAGTTAAAATGCCATTGCTCATATTTCCCCATTGTTTAAAGTTTATTTTTATTTTTCAATCTGCTTTTCTGCTCTTGCTCCAACTCAGCAATAGCTTTTTCAAGCTGTGCTTTTGCAGGTGCAAAGTCAATTTCGTCAATCAGAACAACATCGCTTTTTGTTGTGCCTGATTTACCATTTTTGATGATCGTTTGATTTTGTTTAGTCAAAACATCATCAACGTGCGCTTCAACGTCTTTAATAATTCTTAACGCTGCGTCTAAATCGCAATCACTGTTTAGCGCCTCAGTAAAATCGAGCATTTTCGTCAGTGCGTCTTTCAATAATTGGGAATTGATCATATTGATCTTGCCTTTAACTCTCGCAACTGCTGAGTTAATGCCCGCCATCGTTGTTTTAATTTGCTTCGGTTTTTTCATTGTCTAACCTCCTAATGTTTAGTTGATGTTTTTTCTCTAATGCCTTGAATTTCTTCGCTTCAAAAGCGATAAATCCAATTCTTTCATATCCATTATTACTGTAATTTCTAACCCAACTCTCAATAAGACTATTCAATAAAGCAGATTTGTTTATGAATTCGCTTCTTGTTATCTCGTCGAATTGTTGCGCTAGTTTCTTATCAATCGCATAAGTTGCATTCTTTGTTTTATTCATCTCTATAATCTCCTTACATATACAATTATCATGTATTTAACTAATTGCAATAGTTAAAGCGAAATATTTATTGAATTAAATCGCCGCCATTAAATAATTAACTTGAAGTATTGCAATTAACTAAATTGATGATTTAATAAAAAGACAGACAAGAAAAAACCGCCCGGAGGCGGCCAAAAGAAATTAAAATTAAATCATCAACAATTTAATTATACATCGAATTTCATAAAGTCAAGCATTCTATGCGGTTTTTTCTTCTTACTAACTATAAGAAGAGGAACTATGGGATGCTTAAAAATATTTGAGGATACATTAACGAAAAAACCATATTGCACAGATGATTTTTCAACCGGTATCGCTCCCCGCATTAAATCAATAGCAGTTAAAAAGCGTCATATTCAGCCTAACGGGCCTACTCATCTACGTTGGCTTACGTTCGACATAGATCAGCCCGCCAGCGGCCTCCTATGGGACGATGCAGGGCTTCCAGCGCCGAACCTAACGATAATGAACCCCGCCAACGGGCATAGCCATTATCTGTATTTGCTCGATACGCCTGTACGCACAGCCATAGACGGGAACCCCAAGCCGATCAAATACGCAGCCGCTGTACAGACGGCGATGCGCTCGCGTCTCAACGCAGATCCCGGCTATTGCGGGCTAATCGCGAAAAATCCGCTAAATGCTCACTGGAAAACCAAAATCTGGACAGACCGAGCCTATTCGCTTGGAGACCTAGCCGACTATTTAGATCTAAGCGAAAAAGCTGCAAATCGTGAGCGTTTCGATAATTATGGCCTTGGTCGCAACTGCAACATATTCAACGATCTACGCGAATACGCATATTCAGCGATAAGACAAGCCAGCGGCTTCGAGCAATTTCATAGCGATTGTTTTGCTTATGCTCTTAATCTCAATGTTGCTTTAACGTCTCCTTTGTTGCTCAGCGAGATCAAAGCGATAGCGAAAAGCGTCGCACGCTGGACTTATGCGAATTTCGACAAGTCTAAATTTTCGGCTTTACAAGCAGAACGCGGATCGTTGAAAGGAAAAGACAAGAGAGACCAGGGGATTGAAATGCTAAAAAGTGGCTATTCAGCAAGAGAAATTGCAGAAGCGTTGAGTGTGTCAGATAGAACAATAAGAAACTGGAAAAAGTAAAAGCGGAAAAAGCCATATCAGATAATAGCCCGGTGGTTGACATTTTCACTTGCCTTTTCCAATCGCCTGATTTATAAAAAGACTCTATCAGTGCAAAGGAATGTTCAACAAATGAAAAAAGCTTTTCTTGTTCTGGCAATGCTCGCCGCTTCGTCCGCGTTTGCGGCTGGCGGCGATACGCAGATCGAGCTGGATCGCGACCGAAGCAGCTCTGAATATAAGAAAGAAATTTTCGCAACGCTGAGCAAGCTAGAAAATAAAAAGTGGAGTGATGGCGGCGCTGATGGCTATATCATCATTCACGACACTGAACCACGAAACTACAATTGGAATGAGCCGTATTACGTTGATGGCGTATTCGTTAAGGTGCAGCGATTCCATTACGGAAAGCTGTTGAAGGAATACCCTGGATATGTCCGCCAAAGTCCGTGGAATGGCTACATAGAAATCTACAATGAAGAGAACCGCGCTCAGCAATTGCATATCAAAATGCTTGGCGATGATGCGTTCAATCTTTATCACCATACCTACGAAAGCGAAGAGCGTTTCACTCTGAAGCGCGTGGATGAGTTCAATACCAAAAACCCAAATGAGAAGAAAAAATCAAAGTCCGCGAGAGATAAAGGGATAATCTTTTGAGGCTCTTATTTTTACTAATTTTAGGTGAAGAAAATGTCGAAACTGCTCGCACTACTCACACAGCAAAAAGCACTCGAAGCACAGATCAAAGAACTCGAAGCGAACGAGCAAGAAGCGAAGGTTCTTGAAGCAGTAAAAGAAATCGAAGCGATACGCAAAAAATTCGATTACAACGAAAGCGATTTCGTTGATGTGCTTTTGACTTTCTACAACGTAAACGCTACGCCCGCAGCTAAGCCCGCAAAAGCAACAGGCACGGCAAAGCCTGCGGCCAAAAAAGCGCCTAAATATGCTGTAAAAATCAAAGGTCAAGAAGTGGTCTTGAAAGAGAGCACGCGGGGCTTGATGGATGAGAAGTTGAAGAAGGTCGTAAACGCGGCAGGATTTTCTAAATATAGCGACTATCTTGATCGCTTGATGCTCGACAACAAGGCCGACAATTTTAAGCAGTTGATCGAGAAATTGAAGGGCGTTGAAGTTCAATAGAATTAAGCCCTGCAATGGGGCTTTTTACTCGTATATATTAAAGTCCGAGTTTTTAGGTATCGCTAGCTGCGCCTTAACATAGTCCCGCAGATACGGGCCTTGGGCTTTGTGGTATATGGATTCCAGAGGCTGGTTCTCTGAGAAATACATTATCTCATTTAAAACTCGCTCTATTCTCTCAATAGCTTTGTCGATGCATTCAACGTTTACCGCGATACTTTGGCCGTGAAAGAATATATCGCCACTTCGTGGCGGGCGTTTTAATGAGATGCCAAGGCAATAGTTAAGGTCCGCTATTTCGATCAGCAGTTTGGTGATTTTTCTGCCGTTTTTGTAGTCGGTAAGAAGTGCCGAAATTTCTTTATATTTCGCGATGCAATCTATGATGTCGTGAAATCTAGTCCCTTTTTCGGCGTCAATCGATAGCCTGAAAGTCGTTTCGCGGGGCGTGTTCATATAGAATAATGAGCTGTAAACTCGATCACGCTCGGGAAAATGTATTTCGCCATTGTATTCTTTTGATAATTCATTGAGCTTGTCGAAAAACATCATTCGATGATTTCGGTATTGCTCGAACGCAAGAACATCCATCTGTTGAATTATTAGTCGTTCGTGTTTCTCCCGGCTTTGTTCGTTTCTTTGCTGCTGAATTATTAAGAATAGTAAAGTGCCGATTGTCCCGACTGCTGCTAGGTAAGTGAATAAGCCACCTAACAACGATCCAAACGCCCCCCAATCTTCCGGGTTACTGGAATAAGTTCCTAGGTGGGCGTTGTATTTCAGCAGTGTGATTAATATGGGAGATGTACCCAAGACAACTAGAAAAACAGTGTAGATTTGCCATTTCTTTTGCATTTTATATCCTTGATATGAAAAGGATTAGCATCCTGTGCGATTCCTTGGCTTGTTATATTTGCGAATCACCTGATAGTGCTTACTTACCTGTTTTGCGATGAGTCATCGTTGGCTTGCTGGATTTGAGAGTTTTCCATATTCTCAATATTTATCGTATTGTAGGTGATGCTTTGGGCTAGCTGCTGCTCGTATTTTGTAAACGTGATTCCCTGGCCTAGTATTCCACGGGACTCCAAATCTAAAGCGAACTCCATTACCTTAGTTCTTACGGTGTCGAGTATTTTGACCAATTGATGAAGTGTTATGTGCAGTTCTGGTTGGAAGTTCTGGCCCATAAGCTGCATAATCATATTTGATAGGTCGCCCGGATATTTGAATTTAAAATACCCCCCTTCGCTGGTCTCCAGAAGGTTTGAAATCTGACTCACGGAGACGTTGAGATATGTATAGCAGAGCTTTTCCTGCCACTCGCTTGAAAGCATTACCGGAATCCAGCCGTTATATGGGTTCAAAGCTTTCAGTTCGCCCCGGACCTGCCTGTATTCTGGCACGGTTGTGTTCATATAGCCGTTAAGCTCAAAGTTGAGCCATTCTTCGATATCTTTGATTTTTAGCTTTCTGGAAACTAACAAAGCTTTTCGTAGTAGATCCGTTATACGTATATTTGAGTCGAGAGCGTCTCTCTGCAACTCTAGAACTAAGCCTTCCATACGAAACCCTATAGGCAAGCAAGCAGGGAGCAAACGGCAGGGAGGTGAGAGGCCAAGACGCTTCCTGCTGCACCCTCCAGAACATTACGAATCGAACTTAAGCACTCCTTAATCACACTTTTTTTAGGGCTGGGTGAATCCATTTGCCGAGCAATCGTCTCCGCATCGGCAGAAAGTAGCCTCGCTGTCGGCTCATCTGCGATTTTAGATATTTCGGGGATGAAGGATTGTAAGAATTCCCTGATATCCGAATCAAAGTCGCTTTGCTGCAATTTCTGTGTTGAATTCGTCGTGTCTTGTTGGATCTGTGAATTTTGCATCGAACCAACGTTGATGCTGTTCGATTTCGTCATTTTCTAAACCTCGCAGCTCTGCTTTGAGCACGCTGCTCTACAAAATTAGTTTGGAGATGATGCCCGGATTCGATTATTGATGATTAAGGTGTCGATATTCGGATCGCCTGCAATTTGCCGTAGGACGATGAAGACAGCATCCCGAGCGTGAATGCCTCGGTTTCGGTAGTCTGCATAAAACTCATCCAGCCCATCCCGTATCTGCTCGGTACTGACGTTTTGCATATACTTATCGGCCGCAACGATAAAATTGCTTTGTACTTCTAAGCTGCACGCTAAGCCATCTGGGTTCTCGTGCAATTTGCTCCCATAGCACCCCATCGAGGTCAGATCTCTGCCCAGTTGACTCCCATCCAAGATACCAGCCAAGAAGTAGAGCTTTCGGTCCTCCGCCAAAGCTCGCCAAAAATTCCCGTTGCGTTGTAGCCCTTCGCTCATTGCAGCGAAAGGCGCTGAAAGAATAGCCACCAACACGATCCATCGAGTAAGACTCATAGCAGTTCCTTAGCTGAATTAGCGGTAGTAGGGCCTTGGATCAGATATTCACCCGAAGGGGAAAACGTTACAAGCAGGCGCAATGCCTCCAGCCCCTATCCGCACGGATGCAGAGCCTCCGCACGTCCAGCGGCTCGGATCAAGGAAAAGGGGGGCAGCAGGGGAGGGTAGGAAGCAGAAATTTTGGTGCGGAAAATGGGATAGAAAAAGGGGTAGAAATTTCTTTCTACCCCTTCTCTAATTCCTTGATAAACAAGGGAAACTGTGGTGCCCCGAGAGAGACTCGAACTCTCACGTTGTTACCAACGGCGGATTTTGAATCCGCTGCGTCTACCGATTCCGCCATCGAGGCACAGTGGGCGCGCAGTATAGGGATGCGCGACGGGGTGGTCAATCGCTTGGCGTGGTCAGGTCGACGTGTTTCGGATAAGATTTGCCCCCTTTCCGCGTCCCGACCTCCGATCCATGCAAGTTGCCGATTTTTTCTTCCAACTGCCCGATGCCCTGATTGCACGACATCCCCTGGCGGAGCGGCGCGCCAGTCGTCTGCTGGTGCTCGAAGGCGAAACGGGAAAGCTCTCGCATCGCAACTTCGCTGATCTGCTGGACTATGTGCGGCCTGGCGATCTCATGGTGTTCAACAATACCCGGGTGATTCCAGCGCGCCTGTTCGGTCAGAAGGCCACCGGCGGCAAGCTGGAAATTCTGGTCGAACGGGTGCTCGGCAATCGCAGCGTTCTGGCGCATGTCCGTTCCAGTAAGTCGCCCAAGGCCGGATCGAAGATCCTGCTGGACGGCGGCGGCGAAGCGGAAATGATCGCCCGGCATGATGCGCTGTTCGAACTCGAGTTCGACGAGGATGTCCTGCCGCTGCTCGAGCGTATCGGGCACATGCCATTGCCTCCTTATATAGACAGGCCTGACGATGACGCCGACCGTGAGCGTTACCAGACTGTCTACGCTCAGCGCGCCGGGGCCGTGGCAGCGCCGACCGCAGGGCTGCATTTCGATGAGGCGCTGCTGCAGGCGCTACGTGAGTCTGGCGTGGAAACGGCCTACGTTACCCTTCATGTCGGCGCCGGCACCTTTCAGCCGGTGCGCGTGGAGCGTATCGAAGAGCATCACATGCATCGTGAATGGCTGGAGGTCAGTCAGGATGTCGTCGATGCGGTGGCGGCCTGTCGCTCCCGTGGCGGTCGCGTCATCGCCGTCGGTACCACCAGCGTGCGCTCGTTGGAGACGGCAGCGCGCGATGGTGAATTCAAACCGTTCAGTGGCGACACCGACATCTTCATCTACCCGGGCAAGACCTTTCATGTGGTGGATGCCCTGGTCACCAATTTCCATCTGCCCGAATCCACGCTGCTGATGCTGGTTTCCGCCTTCGCCGGTTACCCGGAGACCATGGCGGCCTACGCCGAAGCAGTGGCTCGGCGTTATCGCTTCTTCAGTTACGGCGATGCCATGTTCATCACCCGCAATCCCGCGTCCCGCGGTCCCGAGGAAACCCAATGACTCGCTCTTGCCATATGTCCTTCGAGCTGCTTGCCACCGATGGCAAGGCGCGCCGTGGGCGTCTGACCTTTCCGCGCGGCACCGTCGAGACGCCGGCGTTCATGCCGGTGGGCACCTACGGTACCGTCAAGGGCATGTTGCCACGTGACATCGAGGCGATCGGGGCGCAGATCATTCTGGGCAATACCTTCCATCTCTGGTTGCGTCCTGGCGTGGAGGTGATCAAGCGTCATGGGGATCTGCACGACTTCATGCGGTGGCAGGGGCCGATCCTCACCGACTCGGGTGGCTTCCAGGTGTTCAGCCTAGGGGCGATGCGCAAGATCAAGGAGGAGGGCGTCTACTTCGCCTCCCCGGTGGATGGCGCAAAAGTCTTCATGGGGCCGGAGGAGTCGATGCAGGTTCAGCGCGACCTGGGCTCGGATATCGTGATGATCTTCGATGAATGCACGCCTTACCCCGCTGACGAGGACGTGGCGCGACGTTCGATGGAGCTGTCGCTGCGCTGGGCCAACCGCTCGAAGGTCGCCCATGGCGACAGCCCGGCTGCGCTGTTCGGCATCGTTCAGGGTGGTATGCACGAGTCTTTGCGCATGCGCTCGTTGGAGGGATTGTGCGAGATCGGTTTTGACGGCCTGGCGATTGGCGGCTTGTCGGTTGGCGAACCGAAGGAAGAGATGATTCGTGTGCTGGATTTCCTTCCGCCACAGATGCCAGCGGATAAGCCCCGCTATCTGATGGGGGTGGGTAAGCCGGAGGACCTGGTCGAAGGTGTACGGCGCGGCGTCGATATGTTCGACTGCGTGATGCCGACGCGCAATGCGCGCAATGGTCATCTTTTCGTCGATAGTGGCGTGATCAAGATCCGCAATGCCGTTCACAAGCACGACGATTCTCCGCTGGATCCGAGCTGTGACTGTTACACCTGCAAACATTTCTCCCGCGCTTATCTGCATCATCTGGATAAATGCGGCGAAATGCTGGGTAGCATGTTGAATACCATCCATAACCTGCGGCATTACCAGCGGGTTATGGCTGGTTTACGCGACGCCATTCAACAGGGTACATTGGCGGCCTTTGTCGACGCCTTTTATGCCAAGCGCGGTCTGCCAACGCCGCCGCTTGCGTGACGTGCCAGAACAAAACAATCCTTTCTGCAACAGGAGTGCTACATGAGCTTTCTGATTCCCGCCGCCTATGCCCAGGAGGCTGCTGCTGGTCCTGCTGGTACTGGTTTCGAGTGGGTTTTTCTGGTCGGTTTTCTGGTCATCTTCTACCTGATGATCTGGCGCCCCCAGTCCAAGCGTGCCAAGGAACACAAGAACCTGATCGCCGGCCTGCAGAAGGGCGACGAAGTGGTCACTTCCGGTGGTATCGCTGGCAAGGTCACCAAGGTCGCCGATGACTTCGTGGTAATCGAGGTGTCCGACAACGTTGAGCTGAAGTTCCAGAAAGTGGCGATCGCCGCAACGTTGCCCAAGGGCACACTGAAAGCCATCTGAGCTGACTTCATTCAATATCGACGGGGCGCGCAAGGCGCCCCGCGTTCATTAAACGGGCTGCGTCATGCTCAATAGATTCCCTCTCTGGAAATACCTGCTGATTCTGGCAGTGCTCGCGATCGCC
>CEWF01028626.1_pt1 | contig 14199 bp, 10 predicted proteins | sample 531331 | NCBI WGS metagenome assembly CEWF01 (sample SAMEA2622676, study PRJEB7988) | marine metagenome | biome: marine biome (ENVO:00000447); feature: mesopelagic zone (ENVO:00000213); material: "saline water (ENVO:00002010), including plankton (ENVO:xxxxxxxx)" | depth 600 m | reverse complement strand
TTCGAATCGCAGCTGCGCGAAAGCCTGCAGATGGGCTGCGTGAGCTACACCCAACGCTTCTTCCGCGACGGCAAGATCACCCCGGCACGCTACGCCCAGGCCTACACCGCCGCGCGGGTCGAACTGATGGGCATCGAGCATGGCCTGCGCCGGCTCGGCTGGCAGGAATCCATCGGTGCGTCCGGCACCATCCGCGCCGTCGGTCTGGCGATCAAGAGCGGCGGCTTCGGCAACGGCGAAGTCAATGTCGAAGGGCTGGGATGGCTCAAGCGCAAGCTGTTCAAGCTCGGCGACGTGGAGAAGATCGACATCGATGGCGTCAAGCCGGACCGCCGCGGCGTGTTCCCGGCCGGCCTGGCGATTCTCGAGGCGATCTTCGATGCCCTGGAGATCAGCAGCATGACCCACTCCGAAGGCGCATTGCGCGAAGGCGTGCTGTACGACCTGCTCGGCCGGCACCATGACGAGGACATCCGCGACCGCTCGCTGAGCTTCCTGATGGAGCGCTACCACGTCGACATGGAGCAGGCCGCGCGAGTCGAAGCCAAGGCACTGGAGGCGTTCGACCAGGTGGCGCAAGCCTGGAACCTTGATCAGGACTGGCACCGCGAGCTGCTCGCCTGGGCCGCCCGGGTGCATGAAGTGGGCCTGGATATCGCTCATTACCACTACCACAAGCATGGCGCCTACCTGATCGAACATTCCGACCTGCCCGGCTTCTCACGTCAAGATCAGCTGATGCTGGCGTTGCTGGTACGCGGCCACCGACGCAACATCCCGCAGGACAAGTTCGGCGAGATCGGCACCGACGCCGATGCCCTGGTGCGCCTATGCATCCTGCTGCGCTTCGCCATCCTGTTCCACCATATCCGCGGCGCCAATGCCGTTTCCGAGGTGCAGCTGGAGGCCAGCGAGCGCGGCCTCGAGCTGGTCTTCCCGGCTGGCTGGCTGGACGCCAACCCGCTGACCCGCGCCGACTTCGAGGCCGAAGCCGCCTGGCTGGCACGGGTTGGTTACACATTGCGGATGAAATGACAGGGGACGCCGGTTCGGCACGATTCCGACAGGAGCACCGAGGCCCTGCACTGTGCTGGAACTAACTGTGCTGGAACTAAAGGTAGGCAGTAGCCGCCCCTGCGGCAAATACCGGCAAAGCGTGTGGCTCAGCAGTGGTACTGGATGGCGTCCCCGTGATACAGCAATGAAAATCGCCTAGCGCCGGTCCAATCGGTGATGACCCGGCGCTGGGGTTTGGAGCCTGCTTTTAACCTTTAGAACGACGTGCTGACGCTGGTGAAGAAGGTCCGGCCCGGCTCGTTGTAGGTGTAGGCGCCGGCCTCGCGGGCGTTGCCTTCGCGATACAGACGCTTGTCGAACAGGTTGTTGACGCCGGCGCTCAGGCTCAGTTGCTCGCCGAAGGCATAGGTGCCGCTGAGTCCAACCAGCGCGTAGGGCGAAATCTGCCGACGGGCGTCGCCACTCAGGACGTTGCCTTGGTAATCGTATTTGCCAGGCTTCTGCTTGCCGTACCAGGTCACCGTACCCTGTAGCGATAACGGCTCGCTGGCCTGCCAGTCGAGCGTCGAATTCACCGTATATTCCGGGATGATCGACAGCGGCTCGCCGGTTTCCTTGTTCTCGGACTGGAGCATGTAGGTGAAGTTGGTACGCCAGTCCAGGCGCGCGGCCAGCGGCACCTTGAGCGTGCCTTCGAGGCCTTCGACCACGGCCCGCGGCACGTTTTCCCAGCGGAAGACGTCGGCATCGGCGTAAACCGGGCTACTGCCACCGGCGGCACTAGCGACCGGAGTACGGCCGGCCTCGATCTTGTCGCGGTAGTCGTTGCGGAACCAGGTGATGCCGGCGACCCAGTCGTCACGACGGAACTCGATGCCCAGTTCCTTGTTGATGCTGGTTTCCGCATCGAGCCCCTCATTGCCCTGCAGGTAGCAGCTGCCGTTGCCGCCCCAGCAGCCCGTGCCACGGCTGTAGAGCAGATAGTCGGGGTTGAGCTGGTAGAGGTTCGGCGCCTTGTAGGCGCGGGCGATGCCGGCCTTGAGGACGAACTCGCTGCCCAGGTCCTGGGACAGGTTGAGCGACGGGCTCCAGTTGCTGCCGACGGTGCTGTGATGATCGAAGCGCAGGCCGGGGGTGAGGATGGTGCCGGGGCGCAGTTCGATGTTGTCCTCAATGAACAGCGACGAAATGCGCGCCGAGGATTCGGTGGAGCGACCGGCATCGGCGATGCCCGGCACCGAGCCGGCCTCGCCAGTGGTCTGGGTGTTGGAGAAGGGATCGTCCATTTGCTGCTCGACCCACTCGGCGCCTAGGGTCAGCACCTGTTCGACGGCGCCGGACAGCGGCAGGTTGATCTCGCTGTGGGCGGTGGTGCTTTCCAGTTCGGTGGTGCCGAAGTTCGCCCCGCTGAAGTTGCCCTCGGTGGCGCCGGCGAGCCCTTCCTCGATGCGCTTGTTGCGCGTCCGCTCGTACTGCAGGTAGTTGAGCGTGGTGCCGAAATCCCAGTCGCCGCGGTGGGTGAGCGCATAGCTCTGCCGGTACAGGGTGTTGGTTTCGCGGCCGAGCCAGGGCGTGCGATAGCCCACGATGAAGTCGGCGCCCACGTTGTTCATCGAGTCGCCCGCATAGATATTGCCCTGCCGGCTGAAACCCGCTTCCAGCTCCAGGGTCTGCTGGTCGTCCAGGCGCCAGGCCAGCAGGCCGTTGACGTCCTTGTTGCGCACACCCTCGCGGCCGGAGGTGACGAAGGTGCCGATGGAATGGCCGGCGTTGATGTCCTCATCGTCCATGTCGGTCTTGTTCAGGTTGCCGTACAGGCGATAAGAGAGGTTCTCCGTCAGCGGGCCGTTGAGGCCGAAGTTGATGCGTTTGCTGGCGCCTTCCTCGCCATGCTGCGGCATGTTCAGGTACAGCGTGGCGTTGCCGTGGTGCTCCCCTGCGCCCGGCGCCTTGGTGATGATGTTGATCACCCCGCCCGCCGCGCCATTGCCGTAGCGCGCCGCCGCCGGACCACGCAGCACTTCGATGCGCTCGATCTGCTCAGCCGGAACCCAGTTGGTGTCGCCGCGGGTATCACGGTCGCCGCGCCAGCCGTAGCGTACGGAATTGCGCGAGGTGACCGGCTTGCCATCGACCAGGATCAGCGTGTTCTCCGGGCCCATGCCGCGGATGTCGATCTGCCGGTTGTTGCCGCGCGCGCCGGAGCCGCTGTTGCCGGTCAGGTTGACGCCCGGCTGCTTGCGGATGATCTCGGCGATGTCGTTGGCCGGCGGCGCCTTGCGGATGTCCTCGGCGGTGATGATCGAGACGCCGGGCGCCTGCTTGAGTTCCTCCTGCGCCGTAGCCAGGATCTCGACATCCTGCAGCTGCAGTGCTTCTTCCTCGGCGTGGGCGACCAGCACCGGCAACGCCAGCAGCGTGGCGGCGGCGAGACGGCTGAATGATGGATACGGTGATAAAGACACGGCGACAGCTCCCCCTGCACAAGGCGCCCTCTCGGCGCCATGCGCACAAATGCAAATGATTTGTATCAGCAGTTTTCGGCGCGTAGTCTTGCACGTCTGCCTTATCGAAGGTTTTGCGCAAAAGGCTTTGTTCTTTGCGCAACGCGTTTCGCTTCAATCCGAGGAGCCCAGCGATGTGCAATACCCAGGTGATCAAGCACAGCGACCTGACCAGCCTGATCGGCCCGTCCGTCAAGCTGGTGGAGAATGAAGGCGCGTCGGAACAGCTGTTCCACGGAAGTCTCACCTGGAGCCGGCTGCGTGCCGGTTTGTCGCTGCACTGCAGCGACTGTCGGGAACTGCACAACTTCACCACCCAGACCGAAGTCGCCCCGCATCTGGCACTGCTGATCTTTCTCGAAGGCCGCAGCGATGTCGCCTATGACCAGCACCGGGTCAGTCTCGGCTGTCGCAACGTCGGCAATCGACGCCCGACCGCCGAAGGCGTGGCACTGACGCTGACCGAACCGGTGCTGTTCCGGCGTCGTGCACGCCGCGGCGCACAGGTTCGCAAGGTCTGCGTCAGCCTCACCCCGGAGTGGTTCGAAACCGTGGGCGGCGATTACGCGGCCGCCTGCGAACTGGCCGGTCTGGGCCGTCAGCATCTGGCCATCCGCCACTGGCAGCCCTCGGCCCGGCTGCTGGCACTGGTCGAACAGATGCTCAGCCCGCCCGACTACAACCCGCTGTTGCAGCATCTGTACCTGGAGAGTCGCGCACTGGAGATTGCCAGCGAAGCCATGAGCCTGGCCAGCGGTCAGTTCGCGCCGTCCCAACCCGGTTTGCGCCCGCAGGAGCATCAGCGCATCCGCCGCACCCTGGAACTCCTGCAGAGCGACATCGCCGATAACTGGTCGCTGGAGCGCATCGCCCAGGAAATCGGCGTCAACGTCAGCACGCTGCAGCGCCAGTTCCAGGCGAGCCAGGGCATGTCGCTGTTCGAGTACCAGCGCCGCCGCAAACTGCTGCAGGCACGCGAGGCGCTGGAACGCCAGGGCGTCAGCGTCAGTTACGCCGCGTGGCAGGCCGGCTACAGCAGCGCGGCGAACTTTTCCACGGCATTCAAACGCGCCTTCGGCCTTACGCCGAAACAAGCCCGGGCGCGGATCTAACGCGCCTGTTCTACCTGGCTTTGCGGAGCGGTCGTCGTCAGCGTCCAGACCCCATCCGGAGCGGTCCTGCGCAGGTGCCGGGCGCTGAGGCGGGCCAGCCAGGCCAGCAAGCCAGCACCAAGCAGCGCCACCAGGTCCACGGCCAGGCTCGCCCAGTCGCGGTGCACCCACCAGGGGCAGTCCGGCCAGAGCCAGGCGAGCAGGCTGGCCAGCGGAATCAGCAGCGTCGACAGAGCGGCCAGACCGAGCAGGTCGATCGCGGCACGTGGCGCACCGCGCCATAGCGCCCAACCGACGCAGGCCAGAAAAACCACGTAGTAAGCGCTGATATGCCAAGCCTGTGACGGCAGATTCCAGCCGTGCAGCCATTTGGCCGAAGCCAGGCTCAGAGAAATACCGCTGACGCAGCCGAGGCAGACACCGACACTGAGCGCACCGAGCATTCGACTGCCGCGCGTCTGCTCGGGCTGCTGCCCAGCCTGGCGGGTGCGGCGTCGGCGGGTCTCGATCCAGAGCAGGTTGCCGGTATAGAACAAGGCGGCGCCAGCCAGGCCGAGCAGGAAATAGCCCCAGTCCACCCAGTGGCCGCCGTAGCTGGCGAAATGCAGGGCGAAGAACAGACTGATCAGGCTGTCCCATAGCGGGCCCTGGCCCGGCACGTAGCTGTCGTTGAGGGGCGCCCCGGTAGCGGCCACCAGCACCAACAAGCCACCTTCGACGGTGCGCTGCGGGTATCGTTCGTCGAGCCCGCGAACGATCACGCTGGCGCCGCGCTTGCCGGCGTGCTGGTAGGTCAGCGTGTGCGGCTGGAAATGCGGCGCCGCCTGCCGGGCATGGACCAGCAACTGCTGCGGCGAAAGCATCGGCGCCGGCTCCGGGCCGCGCTCGAGGCCGGCGAGCGGTCCTCCGGCATCCCAGTGCTGCTGCAGGTTGCCACCGTAGACCAGGCGATCCTGCAGGGCATAGAGCGGATCGTGGAAGGCGAACACCAGTGCCGACAGCATGATCACCAGATGGAAAGGCAGGCTGACGATGCCCAGCACATTGTGGCTGTCGAGCCAGAAGCGCTTGCGGTTGCGTCCCGGGCGCACGGCGAAAAAATCCTTCACCAGCGTGGGCAACAGCACCACGACGCCGGAGATCAGCGCCAAGCCATAGAACAGGCTGACCACGCCCATCAGGGTGATGCCGATCTCGAGATCGCCGGGCACCAGGCCGGCGGTCTGGTGCAGCAGGTCGACCAGCTCACCCACCGCGGTCGGCTGCTCGCGGTCGGTCTCCAAGGTTCCCTGTGTGTCGAAACGGGCATAGTGCTGTTCGCGCTCCCCACGCGGCTGCCAGGTTAACGGCCAGGGGTGTTGCGGATGCTGCTGCAGATGCAGGGTGAAATCCGTGACGCCCGTGGCCACCACCTGCTCCACCAACCGCGACGCCTCGTCCAGCGTCAGCGGCACCTGCGCAGCGGGCGGCTGGGCCCAGCCGTTGAGCGGAGCCTTGAATAGGGTCAGCGCGCCGGCATAGAAGGCGACGAACAGCGCCATGCCGGTGAGCAGACCAGTCCAGGTATGTACGCCCTTGTACAGACGGATCGTCTCGCTGCGCATGACATCAACTCCCGATCTGCCGGGCCAGGGCCAGGCCCGCCCAGGCCAGCACTGCCAAACCGCCGAGCCAGCCCCAGGCGCGCCATCCGCTACGGAATGCCCAGCATGTCCCAAGCGCCGCCAGCCACAGCGGTGGCACCAGCCACATGGTCACCTGGTACTTGTTCAGCGCCGCGCTACCGCCCGGCCCGAACCAAGCGAACCAGCCGCTCAACGCCAAGGCCAGGGCCAAGCCGGCAATCAATCCGGCGAGCAGCTTGGCCGGCCAATGCCGGCCCGGATCGACGCGCCGACTCATCGCGCCGACCGCCCGCCGCACAGGCCGAGGAAGGGCACTGCCGTCCAGGCGCACATCAGCAACAGGCTCATCGCCAGTACCGCGGTCGGCGTCGGCAGCGCCTGCGACCAGGCCGGCAACGCCAGCGCCAGGCAGCCCGCGGCCCCGCCCCGGGCGGAACGCGGCCAGGGACGGGCGAGCAGGCGTTGGTGGGGTGAGGCGAGGTAGAGGGCCAGCGCGCCCAGCAGGCTCAACGCGGCACCCAGGGTTGCCCACATGCGGGCCTCCGGCGTGAATGATCGGGGCCACGAGTCTGCCATGGCCCCGGCTGGCAAAGGTTTGCCGCCGCCGCTAAAACCTTTGCGCGATCATCTCCGGGGCCGGCCGCACCGAAACGGCAACCGCCTAGCGGGTGCTCATCACCGGCGCGGTGAGCTTTTCCAGCAGTATGTTCTGCACGTTGCGCGGATGCTGGTTGCCAGTCGGGCTGTTGCGCACGTAGCTGCCATCCGGCTGCAGGATCCAGCTCTGCGTGTTGTCGCTGAGGAAACCCTCCAGCTCCTTCTTCACCCGCATCACCAGCTTCTTGCCCTCGACCGGGAAGCAGGTTTCCACCCGCCGATCGAGGTTGCGTTCCATCCAATCGGCGCTGGAGAGATAGAGTTTCTCGTCGCCATCGTTCTGGAAATAGAACACCCGACTGTGCTCGAGGAAACGGCCGATGATCGAACGCACATGGATGTTGTGCGAGACCCCGGCGATGCCCGGGCGCAGGCAGCACATGCCGCGCACGATCAGGTCGACGCGCACGCCGGTCTGGCTGGCCTTGTACAGCGCCTTGATCATCTTCGGATCGGTCAGCGCGTTGACCTTGAGGATGATGTGCGCCGGCCGGCCCTCGGCGGCGTGCTGGGTCTCCAGCGCGATCAGGTCGAGCAGCGTCTTCTTCAGGGTGAACGGCGCGTGCAAGAGCTTCTTCATGCGCATGGTCTTGCCCATGCCGATCAGCTGACTGAACAGCTTGGAGACGTCCTCGCAGAGCGCGTCGTCGGAGGTCAGCAGGCTGTAGTCGGTGTACAGCCGCGCGTTGCCGGCGTGGTAGTTGCCGGTGCCCAGGTGCGCGTAACGGCACAGCTCGCCGTTCTCGCGGCGCAGGATCAGCATCATCTTGGCGTGGGTCTTGTAGCCGACCACGCCGTAGATCACCACCGCGCCGGCCTGTTGCAAACGGCTGGCCAGCTGCAGGTTGGATTCCTCGTCGAACCGGGCGCGCAGCTCGATCACCGCGGTGACTTCCTTGCCGCTGCGCGCCGCGTCGACCAGCGCATCGACGATCTCGGAATTGGCGCCGGAGCGGTACAGCGTCTGTTTGATCGCCAGCACGCAGGGGTCCTTGGCCGCCTCGCGCAGCAGGTCGACCACCGGCGTGAAGGACTCGAAGGGATGCAGCAGCAGGATGTCCTGCTTGTTGATCACGCTGAAGATCTTGTCGCTGTTCTGCAGCAGTCGGGGAATCGACGGCGTGAACGGGCTGTATTGCAGTTCGGGGTGGCTGTCCAGGCCGGTGATGCTGAACAGCCGGGTCAGGTTGACCGGGCCATTGACCCGGTACATCTCGCTTTCGCCGAGGTTGAACTGCTTGAGCAGGAAGTCGGCCAGGTGCTGCGGGCAGGTGTCGGCCACCTCCAGGCGCACCGCATCGCCGTAGCGCCGTGAGATCAGCTCGCCACGCAGTGCGCGGGCCAGGTCCTCGACGTCCTCGGTGTCCACCGAGAGGTCGGCGTTGCGCGTCAGGCGGAACTGGTAGCAGCCCTTGACCCGCATGCCATGGAACAGGTCGTCGGCATGGGCGTGGATCATCGACGAGAGGAAGACGAAGTTGTCGCCCGCGCCGCCGACCGACTCTGGCACGCGAATCACCCGCGGCAGCAGCCGCGGTGCCGGGATGATCGCCAGGCCGGAATCGCGGCCGAAGGCGTCGATGCCTTCCAGCTCGACGATGAAGTTCAGGCTCTTGTTCACCAGCAGCGGAAACGGGTGCGTCGGGTCGAGGCCGATCGGCGTGATGATCGGCGCGATCTCGTCGCGGAAGTAGCGGCGCACCCAGGTCTTGAGCTTGGCCGTCCAGTGGCGGCGGCGGATGAAGCGGATCTGATGTTCGGCCAGCGCCGGCAGCAGCACGTCATTGAGGATCGCGTACTGACGGTCGACCTGCTCGTGCACCAGCTCGGAAATGCGCGCCAGCGCCTGATGCGGCTGCAGGCCGTCGGCGCCCGCCTGTTCGCGGGCGAAGGTAACGCGCTTCTTCAGCCCGGCAACGCGAATCTCGAAGAACTCGTCGAGGTTGCTGGAAAAGATCAGCAGAAACTTCAGGCGCTCCAGCAGCGGGTAGGACTCATCCAGCGCCTGCTCCAGCACCCGGATGTTGAACTGCAGCTGCGAAAGCTCACGGTGGATGTACAGCGTGCTGTCGTCCAGATTGGTCACCAGCGCGGCCGGCGCCTCCTCGACGACGTCCAGTGGCGCAGACACCACCTCGGGCAACGTCTGCTCCAGCACCTCGCCGACCACGGCGTCCTGCAGATCCTTTTCGCTGAGTCCCTGGTTGATCATCGCTTTGCCTCGAAAGGGCTCACTGGCCCCGTTTTAATTGTTGTGCCGCCTGTTTGGCGAAATAGGTGAGGATGCCATCGGCCCCGGCACGCTTGAAGCCGACCAAAGATTCAAGGATGACGGCCTCGCTCAGCCAGCCGTTCTGGATGGCGGCCATGTGCATGGCGTATTCGCCGCTGACCTGATAGACGAAGGTCGGCGCCTTGAAAGCCTCCTTCACCCGCCAGACGATGTCCAGGTACGGCAGGCCGGGCTTGACCATGACCATGTCCGCGCCTTCGGCCAGATCGGCGCCCACTTCGTGCAGGGCCTCGTCACCATTGGCCGGGTCCATCTGATAGGTGTTCTTGTTGCTCTTGCCGAGGTTGGCGGCAGAACCGACCGCATCGCGGAACGGGCCGTAGTAGGCGCTGGCGTACTTCGCCGAGTAGGCCATGATGCGCACGTTATGGTGTTCGGCCACTTCCAGCGCCTCGCGGATCGCCTGGATGCGGCCATCCATCATGTCCGACGGCGCGACCACCTGAGCGCCAGCTTCGGCGTGGGACAGCGCCTGGCGGACCAGGGCGTCGACAGTGACGTCGTTCTGCACGTAGCCGTTGTCATCGAGAATGCCGTCCTGACCGTGCGTGGTGAAGGGATCGAGGGCGACGTCGGTGATGATGCCCAGTTCCGGGAAACGCGCGCGCAGGGCGCGGGTGGCGCGCTGCGCGATGCCATCCGGGTTCCAGGCTTCGGCCGCGTCGAGGGACTTCTTCTCCAGCGGCGTGACCGGGAACAGCGCCAGCGCCGGAATGCCCAGCGCCACCAGTTCCTCGGCCTCCTCGAGCAGCAGGTCGATGGACAGGCGCTCTACCCCCGGCATCGACGGCACCGGCTCGCGGCGGTTCTCGCCGTCGAGCACGAACACCGGCAGGATCAGATCATTGACGGTCAGCACGTTTTCGCGCACCAGGCGGCGGGAAAAATCGTCACGACGATTGCGACGCAGACGAGTAGCGGGAAACAGGCGGCTGGCAGGAACGAAACTCACGACGGACTCCTGGCCCGCAGAACGGGCGAATATGACGTTTATAGGCCCGGCACATGACGAAATGATGACAACGCCAGACTGCCGAACCTCCGAAATCGCCCCATTGTCGCCAGCCATGCCGACGACTGCCAGTGCTTTGATCAAGCGCAAACCGCCGCGCCAGACCTGCGGCAATGAACACTGGCGCACCGCGCGAATCCAACGGAACGTGTAGGGCTTACCTGGAACCGTTCCAGGTATTAGCATCGAACGCATCCGCCATGCCCTACGCAGGGCCGCTGAACTTGACCAGGAGTACCACCATGAACAAGAAAGTCGCCGTGATCCTCTCCGGCTGTGGCGTCTACGACGGCTCGGAGATCTACGAGAGCGTCATCACCCTGTTGCGCCTGGACCAGCGTGGCGTCAAGGTGCAGTGCTTCGCACCGAACATCGCGCAGATGCACGTGATCAATCACCTGACCGGCGAGGAGATGCCGGAGTCGCGCAACGTGCTGACCGAGTCGGCTCGCCTGGCCCGCGGCGAGATCAAGGACCTGCGCGAGGCGCGCGCCGAGGACTTCGACGCGCTGATCATTCCCGGCGGTTTCGGCGCCGCGAAGAACCTCTCCAATTTCGCGACCGAAGGCGCCAGCAGCAAGGCACTGCCGGATGTGGTGGCGTTGGCCCAGGCCTTTGCCGAAGCACGCAAGCCGGTCGGCATGATGTGCATCGCACCGACCATGGCCGCGCAGATCTTCGGCGCCGGCGTGGTCTGCACCCTCGGCAGTGACGAGGCCGATGCCGCCAAGGCGGTCGCGCAGATGGGCGCCGAGCATCAGGCGTGCGAGGTCAGCGACATCGTCGTGGACAAGCAGCATCGACTGGTGACCACCCCGGCGTACATGCTGGCGCAGTCCATCAGCGAAGCCGCTTCGGGCATTTACAAGCTGGTCGACCGGGTACTGGAGATGACCACCGAGGAGTGATCCGAACGCCGCCGAACGATCCCGGGTCCGCCCGGGATTTTTTTTGCGCGAAAGTCGCCAAAGCCGCGGCTGCTCGTGCCGCAGCCCTGTTCAGCACGAACATCCTCGGGCAGCTTGATCGCTCATCCACAGGAACGCCGACCATGAACCACGACGACGCACTGCTCGCCGAGCAGGCCCAGGCGGTACGCCAGATGTTCGAACGCATCCCCTTCAACCAGGCGCTGGGCATCGAACTCGACGAGGTATCGACCTCCCAGGTCGTCATGCATCTACCGATGAAGCCGGAGCTGGTCGGCAACTTCGTCCACGGCATCCTGCATGGCGGGGTCATCGCCTCGCTGCTGGACGTGGCCGGCGGGGCGATGGCGATGCTCGGCGCCTTCGACAAGCATCGCCATCTGACCACCCAGGAGCGCGCCGCACGGCTTTCCCGGCTGGGCACCATCGACCTGCGCATCGACTACCTGCGCCCAGGTCGAGGCACGCGCTTCAGCGCCAGCGCGGTGCTGCTGCGCTCGGGCAACAAGGTCGCGGTGGTGCGTTCGGAGCTGCACAACGAACTGGGCACTCTGATCGCCGTGGGCACCGGCACTTATCTTTGCGGCTGATCGGTCGATAGGAGATTGGCGGCCAGAGTGACCTCTCGTACACTCTGGCCGAAGATGGCAATGAGCCACTATCTCCACGAGGCAGGACGCCCGAACTGTTCGAGTGCCGCCGCGTGTCCAGACTCCTGTTTTCCGAGCTTCCCGCCGACCAGATCGCTCTGCTTGGCCACAGTCACGACCCGCTGCTGGTCGTTCTTTCCTACCTGGTCGCCAGCGCGGCGGCGTTCACCGCCTTGGCGCTGGCCAAGCGGGTCAGCCGCAGCGGCAGCCCGCGCGGTCGCGAATTGTGGCGTTGGGTCGGTGCGTTCGCCCTGGGCGGCGGCATCTGGTCGATGCATTTCATCGGCATGCTGGCCTTCAGCGCACCGCTGGACATCAGCTACGACCATCGCATTACCCTGCTTTCGCTGCTGATCGCCATAGCCGTGTCCTATGTGGTGATGCATCTGCTCGGCCGCGATCGCCTCAGCATTCCGCAGTACGCGATGGCCGGAACGGCCGCCGGCATCGGCATTGCCGCCATGCACTACACCGGAATGGCGGCGATCCGCTCGCTGGCCACGCTCTACTACGCACCGCTGGCCTTCGCCGCCTCGGTGCTGATCGCCATCGGCGCCTCGATCGCCGCGCTGGTGCTGGGGTTTCACTTCCGCGCCAGCCAGAGCCGGCATCAGCACTGGCAGCGCCTGCTCTGCAGCCTGTTGATGGGTGCGGCGATCGTTTCGATGCACTACACCGGCATGCATGCGCTGACCTTGGCAGTCCCCGCCCACATGCTGGAGCACACCGCCCCATTCGGCAGTCACGGCGGCCAGCATGCCGTCCTCGCCTCGGCAATCGGTCTGGTCGCCCTGCTGGTAATCGTCACCGGCATCGCCGCCAGCTGGGCCGAACAGCGCTTCAGCGAGCAACGCCAGGCACTCGACCAGGCCGAGCACCAGCTCAACGCGATGACCCATTACGACCCGCTGACCAATCTGTTCAACGGCCGCGCCTTCACCGAGATGGTCACCCAGGTCCTGGCCGCGCGCGAGGAACGCCAGGCGCTGGCCGTGCTGGTGGTGGACCTGGACAACTTCAAGCGGATCAACGACAGCCTCGGTCACCGCAGCGGCGACCTGGCATTGCAGCAGGCGGCGCATCGAATCCGCGCGGTACTCGGACAGCACGATATGCTGGCGCGCTTCTCCGGCGACGAGTTCTGCGTCTTGACGCTCGGCCAGTGGGAGCATGCCCAGGCGCTGGCCAACCACATCCTCGAACAGCTGCGCCCGCCCTTCACCCTCGGCGACACTCAGCTGCACCTGACTGCCAGCATCGGTATCAGCCAGTACCCCGAAGACGGGCTCAGCTTCGACGCGCTGTTCCGCCACGCTGGCCTCGCGGTAGGCCAGTGCAAGGCCAGTGGTCGCAACCGCAGCCTGCGCTTCAACCCGGCGCTCGAACTGCGCGCCCAGGAAGATCTGTCGCTGGAACAGGACCTGCGCCGAGCGCTGAACGAAAACCTGCTCAGCGTGAACTATCAGCCCATCGTCGACGGTCGCAGCGGCGAGCCGGTGAGCCTCGAAGCGCTGGTGCGCTGGCAGCATCCGCAGCAGGGTTTCATAAGCCCCGAGCGCTTTGTCGGGCTGGCCGAGCAGCACGGTTTCGTCGCCGAACTGGACGCCTGGGTCGCGCGTCGCGCCTGTGTCGACCTGGTCACCTTGCTCGATGAGGGCTACGACCTGCGGGTCGCGGTCAATTGCTCGGCGCTCAACCTGTCCAATCCACAGATGCCGGAGGTCGTGGCGCACATTCTTGAACGCACCGGCCTCGACCCGGCGCGACTGACCGTGGAAGTCACCGAGAATGCGCTGATGAACAGCCTTGGCGCGGCGGTGCGCACCCTCAATGCCGTCCGCGAACTCGGGGTGAAGGTTTCCATCGATGACTTCGGCAGCGGCTATTCCTCGCTGGCCTACCTGCGCAAGCTGCCGGTGAACACCCTGAAGGTCGACCGCGCCTTCGTTCAGGAAATCGCCGAGCAGGCCAATGACCGTGCCATCACCGCAGCGATCATCGCCATGGCGCACAAGCTCGGCCTCAGGGTAGTGGCGGAAGGTGTCGAGGAGGAGGTGCAACTGGCCTATCTACGCGAGAACGGCTGCGATTACATCCAAGGCTACTACTACAGCCGCCCGCTGCCACTGACGGAGCTGCGCGGCTGGCTGGCCGCGCGGCGGACCCTCAGCGCGGCCGCGACAACCGCGTGAGTAGGCGGTCCAGGGCGTTGGCGAAGGCCTGACGGTCACGCTCGCTGTAGGCCGCCTGACCGCCGCCCATCTGGCCCTGATCGCGTAGATCGGTGAACAGGTTGCGCACCGCCAGCCGCTCGCCCATGTTGCGCTCGTCGAACTCGCGACCGCGCGGGTCGAGCGCCGCGACGCCCTTCTTCACCAGTCGATCGGCCAGCGGAACGTC
>CEWF01013535.1_pt1 | contig 14296 bp, 10 predicted proteins | sample 531331 | NCBI WGS metagenome assembly CEWF01 (sample SAMEA2622676, study PRJEB7988) | marine metagenome | biome: marine biome (ENVO:00000447); feature: mesopelagic zone (ENVO:00000213); material: "saline water (ENVO:00002010), including plankton (ENVO:xxxxxxxx)" | depth 600 m | reverse complement strand
GCGACCGCCTGCTGGCGCTCGACGGCGAGCCGCTGGCCGACTGGCAGGACCTGGTCGATCGCGTGCGCAAGCTTCCCGGCGCCGATGTGACCCTGCGCTACGAGCGCGCCGGTCAGGCGCAGGACGTGCGCCTGACCCTGGCTGCGCGGGGCGAGGGTGAGGCGCGCAGCGGCTACCTGGGGGCTGGCGTGCAGGGTGTCGAATGGCCGCCGGAAATGCTGCGCGAGGTGCGCTACGGGCCGCTCGAAGGCGTTGCCGAAGGTGTCCGCCAGACCTGGGCGATGAGCCTGCTGACCCTTGATTCGCTGAAGAAAATGCTCTTCGGAGAGCTCTCGGTAAAAAACTTGAGCGGGCCGATAACCATTGCTAAAGTGGCGGGCGCTTCGGCTGAGTCAGGGCTGGGGGATTTCCTGAAATTCCTTGCATATCTGAGTATTAGCCTGGGGGTTCTCAATCTTTTGCCCATTCCCGTACTGGATGGTGGGCATCTGCTGTTCTATCTGGTCGAGTGGGTGCGTGGTCGCCCCTTGTCCGAGCGGGTTCAGGGTTGGGGGATGCAGATCGGCATCAGTCTGGTCATCGGGGTCATGTTGTTGGCGTTGGTCAACGATCTCAGCCGTCTGTAAGCATTGCTGGATTGCGTTCTTGAGATTTACAAGAAGTGTCGCCTCGAGCGGCAGCTTTTATCGTCAGTTGGAATAAGAAAGGACTTCATGAAACGTCTGCTGCTACCTGCGGTACTGTCCGCATTGATGATCGCCGAAGTTCACGCCGAGTCCTTCACCATCTCCGATATACGCGTCAACGGTCTGCAGCGGGTCTCCGCCGGCAGCGTGTTTGGCGCGCTGCCGTTGAGCGTGGGCGAGCAGGTTGATGATCGCCAGTTGGTCGACGCCACCCGTTCCCTGTTCCGTACCGGCTTCTTCCAGGACATCCAGCTCGGTCGCGATGGCGATGTACTGGTCGTCACCGTGGTCGAGCGTCCTTCCATCTCCGGCATCGAGATCGAGGGCAACAAGGCCATCACCACCGAAGACCTGCTCAAGGGCCTGAACCAGTCCGGCCTGGCGGAAGGCGAGATCTTCCAGCGTGCGACCCTCGAAGGCGTGCGTAACGAACTGCAGCGTCAGTACGTGGCCCAGGGCCGCTACTCGGCCGAGATCGAGGCCGAAGTGATTCCGCAGCCGCGTAACCGCGTGGCGCTGAAGATCACCATCAACGAAGGTACCGTTGCGGCGATCTCCCACATCAACGTGGTCGGCAACACCGTCTTCTCCGACGAAGACCTGAGCGACCTGTTCGAGCTGAAGACCACCAACTGGCTGTCGTTCTTCAAGAACGACGACAAGTACGCCCGCGAGAAACTCTCCGGTGACCTCGAGCGCCTGCGCTCGTACTACCTGGACCGCGGCTACATCAACATGGACATCAGCTCCACCCAGGTATCCATCACCCCGGACAAGAAGCACGTCTACATCACCGTCAACGTCGAAGAGGGCGAGAAGTACAGCGTTCGCGACGTGAAGCTCTCCGGGGACCTCAAGGTGCCGGAAGAAGACGTGCGTGCGCTGCTGCTGGTCAAGGAAGGTCAGGTCTTCTCGCGCAAGATCATGACCACCACCAGCGAGCTGATCACCCGCCGCCTGGGCAACGAGGGCTACACCTTCGCCAACGTCAACGGCGTGCCGGAAGCGCATGACGAAGACAACAGCGTCTCGATCACCTTCTTCGTCGATCCGGGCAAGCGCGCCTACGTCAACCGTATCAACTTCCGTGGCAACACCAAGTCCGAGGACGAAGTGCTGCGCCGCGAGATGCGCCAGATGGAAGGTGGCTGGGCCTCGACCTACCTGATCGATCAATCCAAGGTGCGTCTGGAGCGCCTCGGCTTCTTCAAGGAAGTCAACGTCGAAACGCCGCAGGTACCGGGCACGGACGACCAGATCGACGTCAACTACAGCGTCGAGGAACAGCCTTCCGGCTCGATCACCGCCAGCGTCGGTTTCGCCCAGAACGCCGGTCTGATCCTGGGTGGCTCGATCAGCCAGAACAACTTCCTGGGTACCGGTAACAAGGTCAGCATCGGCCTGACCCGCAGCGAATACCAGACCCGCTACAGCTTCGGCTTCGTTGACCCCTACTGGACCGTCGACGGTGTCAGCCTGGGTTACAACGCCTTCTACCGTACCACCGACTACGATGAGCTCGATGTCGACGTGTCCAGCTACTCGGTGGACAGCCTCGGTGCAGGCGTCAACATCGGCTACCCGATCAGCGAGACGTCGCGCCTGACCTACGGCCTGACCATGCAGCAGGACAGCATCGACACCGGTCGTTACACCGTCGACGAGATCTTCGACTTCATCGACGCCGAGGGCGACAACTACCTGAACTTCAAGGGCTCCATCGGCTGGTCCGAGTCGACCCTCAACCGTGGCGTGCTGGCCAACCGTGGTCATTCGCAGAGCCTGGTTCTGGAAACCACCCTGCCGGGCAGCGACCTGTCGTTCTACAAGCTCGACTATCGCGGCCAGGTATTCACGCCGCTCAGTGACAACTACACGCTGCGCTTCCATACCCAGCTGGGTTATGGCGACAGCTATGGCAGCACGGCGGAACTGCCGTTCTACGAGCACTACTACGCCGGTGGCTTCAACTCGGTACGCGGCTTCGAGGACAGCAGCCTGGGCCCGCGCAGCACGCCGAGTACCGGTACCAAGCCCGGCACGCTGGCCGATCCGGACCAGGATCCGCTGCCGTTCGGTGGTAACGTGCTGGTGCAAGGTGGCGTGGAGATGCTGTTCCCGCTGCCGTTCGTCAAGGACCAGCGTTCGCTGCGTACCTCGCTGTTCTGGGACGTGGGTAACGTGTTCGACACCAATTGCTCGTCGAGCCAGAAGAAGATCAGCGACAGCTGCGATATCGACTTCAGCAACCTGGCCAGCTCCGTGGGTGTCGGCGTGACCTGGATCACCGCGCTCGGTCCGCTGAGCTTCAGCCTGGCCATGCCGATCAAGAAGCCGGATGATGCCGATACTCAGGTATTCCAGTTCTCCCTGGGTCAAACCTTCTAATCTGTTTCACCGAAAGCCAACAGTTTTGTTGCAGGAGTGCATTGTGCGTAAGTTGACTCAACTGGTTCTGTTCACCGCCGCCCTGATCGCCACTCCGGCGTTCGCTGAAATGAAGGTGGCCGTACTGAACTATCAGATGGCGCTGCTCGAGTCGGATGCGGCCAAGCGTTACGCCGTCGATGCCGAGAAGAAATTCGGCCCGCAGTTGAACAAGCTCAAGACCCTGGAAAGCGACGCCAAGCGCATCCAGGACCGCATGGTCAAGGAAGGCGAGAAGATGCAGCAGGCCGAGCGCGAGCGTCTCGAGCTCGAGTTCAAGCAGAAGGCCCGTGATTTCCAGTTCCAGTCCAAGGAACTGAACGAAGCCAAGGCCATTGCCGATCGCGAGATGCTGGCCAAGCTCAAGCCGAACCTGGACAAGGCGGTCGAAGAAGTCATCAAGAACGGCAACTTCGACCTGGTTCTCGAGCGCGGTGCGGTGATCGATGTCAAACCTCAGTACGACATCACTCGCCAGGTCATCGAGCGCATGAATCAGATGCGTTGAGCATGGCCGTGACAGTTACCCTCGGCCAGTTGGCCGAGCGCCTGGGCGCCACCCTGCGTGGCGCCGAAGGCAAGGTCATCTCGGGCCTGGCCACCTTGCAGGAGGCCGGGCCCGAACAGTTGAGCTTCCTGGCCAACGCCCAGTACCGCAAGTTCCTGGCCGAGAGCCAGGCCGGCGCGGTGCTGCTGACGGCTGCCGATGCGGAAGGCTACGCGGGTGACGCGCTGATCGTCGCCAACCCCTATCTCGCCTACGCCCAGCTGTCCCATCTGTTCGATCGCAAGCCCGTGGCCGCGCCCGGCGTGCATGCCACTGCCCAGGTCGCAGCGGATGCGCAGGTCGATCCGAGTGCCAGTATCGGTGCCTTTGCCGTGATCGAAAGTGGCGCGCGTATCGGTGCGGATGTCAGCATCGGCGCGCATTGCGTGGTCGGTGCGCGTAGCGTGATCGGTGACGGTGGCTGGCTGGCACCGCGCGTGACGCTGTACCACGACGTGCGGATCGGCAAGCGCGTGGTGATTCAGTCCGGGGCGGTGATCGGTGGCGAAGGCTTCGGTTTCGCCAACGAGAAGGGCGTGTGGCAGAAGATCGCGCAGATCGGTGGGGTGACCATCGGCGATGACGTCGAGATCGGCGCCAACACCACCGTGGACCGTGGCGCGCTGTCCGATACCCTGATCGGCAACGGCGTGAAGCTGGATAACCAGATCATGATCGCGCACAACGTGCAGATCGGCGACAACACCGCGATGGCGGGCTGTTGCGGGATTTCCGGCAGCACCAAGATCGGTCGCAACTGCATGATCGCGGGTGGTGTCGGCATGGTGGGTCATATCGAGGTGTGCGACAACGTGTTCGTCACCGGTATGACCATGGTGACGCGTTCGATCACCGAAGCGGGTGCCTATTCTTCCGGAACCGCCATGCAACCGGCAGGCGAGTGGAAGAAGAGTGCGGCACGCATTCGTCAGTTGGACGAGATGGCCAAGCGTCTGCGAGAGCTGGAAAAGCAGCTGGCCGCCGTGACCCAGACGGCGAATGTCTCATCTGATGCCTGAGCATGGCGTGCTGCCGTGCTCTTTTCTTTTCTTACAGGCTTAACCGGACATGATGGACATCAACGAAATTCGTGAATATTTGCCGCACCGCTATCCTTTCCTGCTGGTGGATCGTGTGGTGGACCTGGACGTCGAAGGCAAGACTGTTCGCGCCTACAAGAATGTCAGCATCAATGAGCCGTTCTTCAATGGCCACTTCCCCGAGCATCCGATCATGCCGGGCGTGCTGATCATCGAGGCCATGGCCCAGGCTGCCGGGATTCTCGGCTTCAAGATGATGGGCGTGAAACCGGCCGATGGCACCCTGTATTACTTCGTCGGCTCCGACAAGCTGCGTTTCCGCTCTCCCGTCACGCCGGGCGATCAGCTGGTACTGGAAGCCAAGTACCTGAGCGACCGTCGCAGCATCTGGAAATTCGAGTGCCGCGCCACTGTCGATGGCAAGGAAGTCTGCTCCGCTGAAATCATCTGTGCGGAACGCAAGCTATGAGTTCGATTGACCCTCGCGCGATCATCGACCCCAGTGCCAGGTTGGCCGACGACGTCGTCGTCGGCCCCTGGAGCATTGTCGGGCCCGATGTGGAAATCGGCGAGGGGAGCGTGATCGGTCCGCACGTGGTGCTCAAGGGACCGACCGTGATTGGCAAGCACAACCGCATCTACCAGTTTTCCTCGGTTGGCGAAGATACCCCCGATCTGAAGTACAAGGGCGAGCCCACGCGCCTGGTGATCGGTGATCACAACGTGATTCGCGAAGGCGTCACCATTCACCGTGGCACCGTGCAGGACCGCAGCGAAACCACCATCGGTGACCATAACCTGATCATGGCCTATGCCCATATCGGTCATGACAGCGTCATCGGCAATCACTGCATCCTGGTCAACAACACCGCGCTGGCGGGGCATGTATGGGTCGACGACTGGGCGATTCTGTCCGGTTACACCCTGGTGCATCAGTTCTGCCGCATTGGCGCGCACAGCTTTTCCGGCATGGGTACCGCCATCGGCAAGGACGTGCCGGCGTTCGTCACCGTATTCGGCAACCCGGCCGAAGCGCGCAGCATGAATTTCGAAGGCATGCGCCGTCGTGGCTTCTCCGCCGAAGCCATCTCCGCGCTGCGCAAGGGTTACAAGCTGGTCTACCGCCAGGGCCTGACCGTCGAGCAGGCGCTCGCCGAGTTGGCCGAGTCCGCGGCCCAGTTCCCGGAAGTCGCGATATTCCGCGACTCCATTCAGGCGTCCACACGCGGCATCACTCGCTGAATCCCATGACTAGACCTCTTCGCGTCGCACTGGTCGCCGGTGAGGCGTCCGGCGATATTCTCGGAGCGGGCCTGATGCAGGCCATCAAGTTGCGCCACCCGGACGTCGAGTTCATCGGCGTGGGCGGTGCACGCATGGAAGCCGAGGGCCTGACATCCTATTTCCCGATGGAACGCCTGGCCGTGATGGGGCTGGTCGAGGTGCTCGGTCGCCTGTTCGAGCTGCTGGGGCGTCGACGCCAACTGGCACGCGACCTCATCGCGGCGCAGCCCGACGTGTTCATCGGCATCGATGCGCCGGATTTCAACCTGGGCCTGGAGCTCAAGCTGCGCCGTGCCGGGATCAGGACCGTGCACTACGTCAGCCCGTCGGTGTGGGCCTGGCGGCAGAAGCGCGTGTTGAAGATCCGTGAAGCCTGCGATCTGATGCTGACCCTGTTTCCGTTCGAGGCGCAGTTCTACGATGCGCATCAGGTGCCGGTGCGCTTCGTCGGTCACCCCCTGGCCGATGCCATACCGCAGCATGCCGACCGCGCAGCGGCACGCGACGCGCTGGATCTGCCGCATGACGAGGCCGTCGTCGCGCTGATGCCAGGCAGTCGGGGCGGCGAAGTGGCGCGTCTTGGCGAACTCTTTCTCGACGCGGCGATTCGTCTGCGTGCGCTGCGCCCGGGCATCCGTTTTCTGCTGCCATGCGCCACCCCGGAGCGCCGTGAGCAGCTCGAGCAGATGCTGGCCGGGCGCGACCTGCCGCTGACCCTGCTCGATGGTCGCTCGCACGAGGTGCTGGCCGCCTGCGACGCGGTGCTGATCGCTTCCGGCACGGCGACCCTGGAGGCCCTGCTGTACAAGCGGCCGATGGTGGTGGCCTATCGTGTGGCGCCGATGACCTATCGCATTCTCAAGCGTTTGGTGAAAAGCCCCTATATCTCGCTGCCCAACCTGCTGGCCGAGCGTCTGCTGGTGCCCGAGCTGATCCAGGATGCGGCGACTGCCGAGGCGTTGGCGCAGACCGTGGCGCCATTGATCGATGGCGGTCAGGTGCAGACCGAGGGGTTCGATGTGATCCACCGTGCACTGCGGCGCGATGCTTCGGTGTCGGCAGCCGATGCGGTGCTCAAGCTGGCAGGGCGCGGCTGATGCAGCTGGGCCTGGACTTTACCCTGGTCGAGGAACTGGTCGCCGGCGTCGATGAAGTCGGCCGTGGCCCGCTCTGCGGCGCGGTGGTGACGGCGGCGGTGATTCTCGATCCGGCCCGTCCGATCCTGGGCCTGAACGATTCGAAGAAGCTCACCGAGGCCCGCCGCGAGGCGCTGTTCGACGAAATACGCGAGAAGGCCCTGGCCTGGTGCATCGCCCGTGCCGAGGTGGAAGAGATCGACCGCCTGAATATCCTGCATGCCACCATGCTGGCCATGCAGCGTGCCGTGGAAGGCTTGGCGGTGACGCCGAAGCTGGCGCTGATCGATGGCAATCGCTGCCCGAAACTGGCCGTGCCCAGCGCCCCGGTGGTCAAGGGGGACAGTCGGGTGCCGGCGATCGCCGCTGCCTCGATCCTGGCCAAGGTCAGCCGTGATCGCGAGATGCTCGAGATGGACCGTCTTTACCCCGGCTATGGTATCGCCGGGCACAAGGGCTATCCCACGCCGGTGCATCTCGAGGCGCTCAAGCGCCTGGGGCCGACGCCCATCCACCGGCGCTCCTTCGCTCCGGTCCGCGCCTTGCTGGAGTCCGTGTAGGCGCAGCAGCGTAGCCCGGATGCAATCCGGGGCATGGGCGACGAGCTTGCAGCTTGCAGCTTGCAGCGCACTCTTGCTGCTACAATCCGCGCTTTGTCGTTTTCACCTGCAAGGCCGCCCATGACCCAAGCTTTCGTCCATCTGCGTCTGCACACCGAATATTCCCTGGTCGATGGCCTGGTGCGGGTCAAACCGCTGATCAAGGCCGTTGCCGGGGGCGGTATGCCGGCAGTGGCAGTCACCGACATGAGCAACATGTGCTCGCTGGTGAAGTTCTACAAGACCGCCATGGGCGCTGGGGTCAAGCCGATCTGCGGCGCCGACATCTGGATGGCCAGCGCCGAGGAAGATGGCCCGCTGAGCCGCCTGACCCTGCTGGCGATGAACGCCAAGGGCTATCGCAATCTAACCGAGCTGATCTCGCGGGGCTGGTCCGAAGGGCAGAGCAACGACCTGGTGATCATCCAGCGCGACTGGGTCAAGGCCTCTGCCGATGGGCTCATCGCCCTGTCCGGCGCGCGCGAGGGCGAGGTCGGCATGGCCTTGCTGGCTGGTGACGAGGCCCAGGCCGAGGCGCGCCTGCGCGAGTGGATGCAGGTGTTCCCGGAGCGCTTCTACCTGGAAGTGCAGCGCACCAGCCGTGTTGGTGACGAAGAGTACCTGCACGCGGCGGTGGCGCTGGCCGATCGCGTCGAGGCGCCGCTGGTGGCCACCAACGACGTGCGTTTCATCAAGCAGGACGACTTCGAGGCCCACGAAACCCGCGTCTGCATCGGCGAAGGCCGCACCCTGGACGATCCGCGCCGGCCACGGCACTACTCCGACCAGCAGTACCTGAAGAGCCCCGCTGAAATGTGGGAACTGTTCTCCGACTTGCCCGAGGCGCTGGAAAACACCGTCGAGATCGCCAAGCGCTGCAACATCGAGGTACAGCTCGGCAAGTACTTCCTGCCGGACTTCCCCACGCCGGGCGGCATGGGCATCGACGACTACCTGCGGCATGCGTCCTTCGAGGGCCTGGAAGAGCGCCTCGAGGTGCTGCTGCCCAAGGACACGCCGGACTACGAGGCGAAGAAGCAGGTCTACATCGACCGCCTCAACTTCGAGCTCGACATCATCATCCAGATGGGTTTCCCCGGTTACTTCCTCATCGTGATGGACTTCATCCAGTGGGCGAAGAACAACGGCGTGCCGGTCGGTCCGGGCCGTGGTTCGGGTGCGGGCTCCCTGGTGGCATACGTGCTGAAGATCACCGACCTCGACCCGCTGGCCTATGACCTGCTGTTCGAACGTTTCCTCAACCCCGAGCGGATCTCCATGCCCGACTTCGACGTCGACTTCTGCATGGATGGCCGTGACCGGGTGATCGACTACGTGGCCGAGAAGTACGGGCGCAACGCGGTGAGCCAGATCATCACCTTCGGTTCCATGGCGGCCAAGGCGGTGGTGCGCGACGTCGCGCGCGCTCAGGGCAAGTCCTACGGCCTGGCCGATCGGCTGTCGAAGATGATCCCCTTCGAAGTGGGCATGACCCTGGAGAAGGCCTACGAGATGGAGGAGCCGCTGCGCGACTTCCTCAAGAACGACGAGGAAGCCCAGGAAATCTGGGACATGTCGCTCAAGCTCGAGGGCGTGGTGCGTGGTACCGGCAAGCACGCCGGGGGTGTGGTCATCGCGCCGACCAAGCTCACCGACTTTTCGCCGATCGCCTGTGACGAGGAGGGCGGCGGCCTGGTGACCCAGTTCGACAAGGACGACGTCGAGCAGGCCGGCCTGGTCAAGTTCGACTTCCTCGGCCTGCGTACCCTGACCATCATCAAGTGGGCGATGGAAACCATCCATCGCGTGCAGAAGCGCGACGGTGCCTCCGACGAGGAACTGGTCAACATCGACTTCATCCCGCTGGACGACAAGAAAACCTACGACATGCTGCAGAAGGCGGAGACCACCGCGGTCTTCCAGCTCGAATCGCGCGGCATGAAGGAGCTGATCAAGAAGCTCAAGCCCGACTGCCTGGAAGACATGATCGCACTGGTGGCGCTGTTCCGCCCGGGGCCGCTGCAGTCCGGCATGGTGGACGACTTCATCAACCGCAAGCACGGCCGTGCCGAGCTGTCCTATCCGCACCCCGACTACCAGTACGCAGGCCTGGAGCCGGTGCTCAAGCCGACCTACGGCATCATCCTGTACCAGGAACAGGTGATGCAGATCGCCCAGGTCATGGGTGGCTATACCCTGGGTCAGGCGGACATGCTGCGCCGCGCCATGGGCAAGAAGAAGCCCGAGGAGATGGCCAAGCAGCGCGGCGGCTTCATCGAAGGTTGTGCCAACAACAATATCGATGCGGAACTGGCCGGTAACATCTTCGACCTGGTGGAAAAGTTCGCCGGTTACGGCTTCAACAAGTCGCACTCCGCAGCCTATGGCCTGGTCTCCTACCAGACCGCCTGGCTCAAGGCGCACTACCCGGCGCCGTTCATGGCGGCGGTGCTCTCGGCGGATATGCACAACACCGACAAGGTGGTGATCCTGGTGGAAGAGTGCCGCAACATGAAGTTGCGCATCGACCCGCCGGATGTGAACGTCTCCGAGTTCAAGTTCACCGTCAACGACGACGGTCGCATCGTCTATGGCCTGGGTGCGGTCAAGGGCGTCGGCGAGGGGCCGGTGGAGGCCATCGTCGAATGCCGCAGCGAAGGCGGGCCGTTCAAGGACCTGTTCGACTTCTGCAATCGCGTCGATCTCAAGCGCATCAACAAGCGCACTCTGGAAGCGCTGATCCGCAGTGGCGCCCTGGATCGTCTCGGCCCTTACTACCAGGACGAGCTCAAGGCCTACCAGGCCAGCGTCGACAAGAACCGCGCCGTGCTGCTGGCCTCCATGGAGGAGGCGGTGCAGTCGGCCGAGCAGACCGCACGCAGCGCCGAGAGCGGCCACATGGACCTGTTCGGCGGCCTGTTCGGCGAGCCCGAGGCGGACATGTACGCCAACCACCGCAAGGCGCGCGAGCTGCCGATCAAGGAGCGCCTCAAGGGTGAGAAGGACACCCTGGGCATCTACCTGTCCGGTCACCCCATCGATGAGTACGAGGGCGAGATTCGCCGCTTCGCCCGTCAGCGCATCGTCGAGCTGAAGCCGGCCCGTGATACCCAGACCATCGCCGGGATGATCGTCAACCTGCGGGTGATGAAGAACAAGAAGGGCGACAAGATGGGCTTCATCACCCTCGACGACCGCTCCGGGCGCATCGAGGCCTCGCTGTTCGCCGATGCCTTCGCCAGCAACCAGGCGCTGCTGCAGAACGATGCACTGGTGGTGGTCGAGGGCGAGGTCAGCAACGACGATTTCTCCGGTGGCCTGCGCCTGCGCGCCAAGCGCGTGATGAGCCTGGAGGAGGCGCGCACCGGCCTGGCCGACAGCCTGCGCCTGAAGGTCGCCAGCGCCGCGTTGAAGGGCGATCGTCTGCGCTGGCTGGCGGACCTGTGCCGCAAGCACAAGGGCGCCTGCCCGGTCACGCTGGACTACAGTGGTGAAGAGGCACGCGCCTTGCTTCAGTTCGGCGACGCCTGGCGAATCGACCCGGCTGACACTTTGATTCAGGCATTGCGTGACCAGTTCGGGCGCGACAACGTCTTTTTGCACTACCGCTGATTGCGAGAGGGGAAATTCCCCCTGGCATCGGCAAAGGCACCTGCGGGTGTCGACCCGCTGCGCCCTATCCCTTAAGGTAGGGCGCCTAATGGATACAGCTCCCCGGCCACTTGGCCGTCGACGCAAGACGGATGACTATGAACCCGAATTTCCTCGACTTCGAACAGCCGATCGCCGACCTGCAAGCCAAGATCGAAGAGCTCCGCCTGGTCGGTAATGACAACTCGCTGAACATCGGCGACGAGATTGCCCGCCTGCAGGACAAGAGCAGCGCCCTGACCGAAAGCATCTTCGGCAACCTGAGCAGCTGGCAGATTGCCCAGCTCGCCCGTCATCCGCGCCGCCCCTACACCTTGGACTACATCCAGCACATCTTCACCGAGTTCGACGAGCTGCACGGTGATCGTCACTTCTCCGACGATGCCGCCATCGTCGGTGGTGTGGCGCGCCTGGGTGATCAGCCGGTGATGATCATCGGCCACCAGAAAGGCCGTGAAGTGCGCGAGAAGGTGCGCCGCAACTTCGGCATGCCGCGCCCGGAAGGCTACCGCAAGGCCTGCCGCCTGATGGAAATGGCCGAGCGCTTCAAGATGCCGATCCTGACCTTCATCGACACTCCCGGTGCCTACCCGGGCATCGATGCCGAAGAGCGTGGGCAGAGCGAGGCGATCGCCTGGAACCTGCGCGTCATGGCGCGCCTGAAGACCCCGATCATCGCCACCGTGATCGGTGAGGGTGGCTCCGGCGGCGCACTGGCCATCGGCGTCTGCGATCAGCTGAACATGCTGCAGTACTCCACCTACTCGGTGATCTCGCCGGAAGGTTGCGCCTCCATTCTCTGGCGCACGGCCGAGAAGGCGCCGGACGCTGCCGAAGCCATGGGCATCACCGCCGAGCGCCTGAAGGACCTGGGCATCGTCGACCAGGTCATCGCCGAGCCGCTGGGTGGCGCGCATCGTGATCCTGCCGCCGCGTCCGAGTCGATCCGCCAGGAACTGACCAAGCAACTGGCCAGCCTGCAGGAGCACGACACCGAGGCGCTGCTCAAGCGTCGTTATGACCGCCTGATGAGCTACGGCATCGCCTGATCCATCCTGTGCAAATCACAACGGGCCTTCGGGCCCGTTGTTGTTTTAAGCTGCGTCGATGACTGCTCTCGATAATCGCCTGCGCCAGGCCCTGGCGCCCTGGCGCACCGCCTCGGCCTGGTGCGTTGCCTTCTCTGGCGGCCTGGATTCCAGCGTGCTGCTGCATCTGCTCGCCGAGCTGGCCCGGCGGGAGGCTGTGCCAGCGCTCTCGGCCATTCATGTGCAGCACGGCCTGCAACCGGTCGCTGCGGCCTGGCCTGAGCATTGCCGGCAGTTCTGCGCAGCGCTGGGTATTCCTTTGCAGGTGGTTGCGGTGCAGGTGGTGGCGCAGGCCAGTGTCGAGCAGGCGGCGCGGCAGGCGCGCTACGCGGCCTTTGCCGAGCACCTGCAGCCGGGTGCGGTGCTGTTCAGCGCCCAGCACCGTGATGACCAGGCGGAGACGCTGCTGTTTCGCCTGCTGCGCGGCGCCGGTGTGCGAGGCCTGGCGGCCATGCCAGGGCAGCGCCCGTTGGGGCGGGGGACGCTGCTGCGGCCGCTGCTCGATTGCTCGCGGGCCGAGCTGCAGGGCTACGCCGAGGCGCACGGGCTGAGCTGGATCGAAGACCCGAGCAACGCCGACACACGCTTCAGCCGCAACTTCCTGCGCCAGCGGGTGATGCCGTTGCTGGCCGAGCGCTGGCCCCAGGCTAGTGTCGCTCTCGCGCGCAGCGCGGCGCACCTGAGCGAGGCCGAGCAGCTGTTGGGCGAGCTGGCCCGCATGGATCTGCAGGCTGCACGCGGCGAACCGCTCTTTCCCTGGCTGGCGCTGCCGTCACTCGAGCTGTCGCTGGTAATGCAACTGAGCGATGCGCGGCAGCGCAATCTGCTGCGTCATTGGCTGGCGCCGTTGAGTCGCATGCCCGACAGCGATCACTGGGCCGGTTGGCGGGACCTGCGCGACGCGGCCGGGGATGCGTCGCCCGTCTGGAAGCTGGCGGATGGCGAGCTGCACCGCGCGGATGGCCGTCTGTACTGGCTCAGCGCTGACTGGCTGGCGCCGCCCGTGCTGCCCGATCCTGCCGTTGTGCGCGTGCAGGGCGCATCCGAACTGCCTGGCAACGGCCAGGTGCAGATACGGGGTGAGTTGCCTGCGGGGCGCTGGCACCTGCGCTACCGCCTGGGCGGCGAATCGCTGCACCTGCCAGGGCGTGGCAGGCGCGACCTCAAGCGCCTGCTCAACGAGTGGCGTGTGCCGGCGTTCGTGCGTCCGCGACTGCCATTGTTGTTCGATGGCGACGAGTTGATTGCCGTGGCAAATCTGGCGCAATCAGCGTCGTTACAGGCGTGCGGCGTGCGTCTTCACTGGTCGCCGCCGATCGGCGCGCAAGGTTTGAGCTGGTAAGGCGTTTCGGGTAGACTACGCTCCCGTCTTAATACAGCTTTTGCCGACTCCCCCAGGGAGCTTGGCGGGCTTGCCATTGTTTGTTGCGAGTAATGGCGCTCCTTCGCTTTCCCCGGCGGCACTGACCGCTTAAACGCAGACTTCTAGGGTTTTTCATGACGCGCTACATCTTCGTCACGGGTGGTGTTGTTTCTTCATTGGGGAAAGGCATTGCCTCGGCTTCACTGGCGGCCATCCTGGAGGCGCGGGGCCTGAAGGTCACCATGCTCAAGCTGGACCCCTACATCAACGTCGATCCGGGCACCATGAGCCCGTTCCAGCACGGTGAGGTGTTCGTCACGCAGGACGGCGCCGAGACCGACCTCGACCTGGGCCACTACGAGCGGTTCATCCGCACCACCATGACCCAGAACAACAACTTCACCACCGGCCGCGTGTACGAAGACGTACTGCGCAAGGAGCGCCGTGGTGACTACCTGGGTGCGACCATCCAGGT
>CEWF01048176.1_pt1 | contig 14403 bp, 15 predicted proteins | sample 531331 | NCBI WGS metagenome assembly CEWF01 (sample SAMEA2622676, study PRJEB7988) | marine metagenome | biome: marine biome (ENVO:00000447); feature: mesopelagic zone (ENVO:00000213); material: "saline water (ENVO:00002010), including plankton (ENVO:xxxxxxxx)" | depth 600 m | reverse complement strand
GGCCGTACGCTTAACGTACGATTTTTTCCGTTTTCTCTATCGTCCCCATGACGCTCGAATCAGCGTGCTCCGACGCCGCAACTCTTCTCCGGGATAGGGCATCGGATTTAGTGCAACTGTGGAAGGTTGCCAGAGTAGGGGGTTCCTGAGGATATCCTCCAGCCGCTAGGAGCTAATGAGGGCCGCGGGTGGTGTTGTGCAAAGCAACCACGTATGCGGCCAGTGCAGCATCACCCCCCGGAAGTAGCCAATGTGCAGTTGCTTACGTGGTTGCGGGGCTAGAGAATTCGGTTGACATCGGAGATTATCCTTCGCGACTTGAGCCTTCACTGTAACGGCACAAGGGGAGACTGTGCCAGATGCCGGCTAACTGGCATCATTCGGCTCGGGCGTTATGGTTAACGGGGTGCATAAACCACCCTGGGCCGCCAATAACGCAAATAGGCGATCAACAAGTAAAGGATGATCTCGATGCAACTTCGTGCAGCAGTCTCCGGTCTGCTTCTGGCCCTCCTGGCCGGCCAAACTGTGGCAGCAAGCTTTGACTGCTCCAAGGCCAGCAGCTTCCCCGAAACAGAAATCTGCCGTGATGGCTACCTGTCCGGGTTGGACGAGTGGTTAGCTAGATCCTATAAGACCGCCCTGGAGGTAAATCCTGGCCAGTCTGATGCGGTCCGTCAGTCGCAACGTGAATGGCTCGCGACAAGGAATGCGTGTACTGACCAGCAGTGCCTCGACAGCACTATCGGCGCCCGCATCCAGGCGCTTGATCAATATGTGACGGCGGAGAAGGGTAAGGCTGCATCGGCTTTAGCCCATGCCCAGCTGAACAAGCACCAGGAAGCGGAGGCCATCAGGCAGCGGCAAACTGCGGAGCGTCTAGCGACTGAAGAAGCAGCTCGACAGGCGCAGATCGAGAATCAGCGCCAGTTGGCAATCATCGAACTCCAGCAGCGTGCTCAGGCCGCCCAAGCGCTCGAAACTCAACGTGCTGGAGAGCACCAGCAGGTACCAGCCCAGATGCCGCAGTACCAACCCCCTCAAAAGGTTGCGCCAGCTTCGAGTGCAACCTCGTCCTCGCCGTCATACCGCTCGCCGGAGAAGACTCTGTGGCAGCAGTTCAAATCTAGCCCGGCCTGGAAGTACTTGCTGCTGGCGGGGGCACTTCTGACAGCTTGGGCGATGTGGAGACACCATCAGGGGCAAACAACCATCTACAACGACTACACGGATGCCGCGATTACGAACCTCTTGCCGGCTGCAGGCGTGGTACTGGCCTTCTTGATGAACTGGCTCGAGCTGCCTCGTCAACTCGCAATGGTGGCAGGCCTCACGGGTTTCATGTTTGCATTGATGTTCGCGGTGTATGCGTCTGTGCGAACCAATCAGGGATGGATGAGCATCAGCTTGTCGCTCATCGCCAAGATGACTCTGGTGTCAGTATTCTATGCAGTAATAGGCGTACTGGTGGCATCGCTATTCTTAAGCACCAAGTACAAAGGGGAGTCCCAGGCGAGAGCGAATGCAAGGAACCGACGGGAGAAGAAAGAAACGATGGCCATGATCTCCGTGCTCACTACTGCCTACACCTTCCTTTCGGCTTGGCTGTGCCGACGGCAAGAGTTCATCTCTGTTTCTGAATGCCTAGCTTTTGACTCGACCGCAAGCGTTGCTTAAGTCAACTCATGAGGCGCGGTCATCGCGCCTCATGCTGATTCAGCCTCGGCGGCATCAATGTCTTCCGCATCCCACAAATCAGTTTTATTGCTCAGTATCCTGCAGCCCGGATTGGCTTCAACCTTTCCCTTCTCTAGTTACACTTCACTTTGGAGATTCGGCCCTGAATGGACGAGTGTGGGACCTCGCTTCATGCAATCCAGGCTTACTTTGCCTGCACATAAACCAAGGAATAGGCGACCAGAATTGAATCAATCCCTCAAGCCCGGCGAGAACACCACCATCAACCAGTCGAAAGGTCAGGTGCTGGTAACGCATTCTGCCGGCGCAAACCTCGACGTGAACCTGACGGCCTTCCTCATCACTGACTCCGGAAAAGTGGTCGATGACAGTGGGATGGTCTTCTTCAATGCGCCGGAGCATGCGTCCGGCGCGGCCGCATTCTCGCCTCCCATCATCCAGGCCGGCTCGATCAGTCACAGCATCAGCTTTGATCTGAGTCGCCTGCCAGCCGCTATCTCGAAGATCGCCATCACCTTGACCCAAGATGGCACCGGAGGAGGTTTCGCAGGAGTACCAAACCTCAGCGCACGTGTTCTTGCCGGCGACCAGGTGCTGGATCTTGCGCCTGGGGCATTTGAGCGGGAGACGGGCATCATCGTACTCGAGCTCTACGTCCGAAACGGTCAAGCGAAGGCGCGCTCTGTCTGGCAGGGTTTCGCCTCGGGCCTGGTCGGGCTCTGTGGCATGTATGGAGTCGAGGTCGACGATGAGCCGGCAACTGCCCCGATCCCAGCCGCGCCCCCTGCGAAACCGGTCAGCATCACCAAGACGGTGATCACCTTGGACAAACCCGGGAGCACGCACAAGGTCTCTCTGGAGAAAGGCGCGGCCGCGCCGAAGGTCATCAAGGTCAGCGCCAGGTGGGTGGACAACGGAGACGGTCGAGACAACGACGACCTTGACCTGCGAATCGGTATCCTTCGCCCAGACGGTCGGATGTCCATCATTCAGGCGCCTGACAAGCGCGGTTCCTTCGAGGCTGACCCCTTCGTGTTCCATACCGGCGATGTGGTAAGCGCGAGCACCTCTGCCCCAGGGATCGAAACCGTCGAGATCAATGCAGCCATCTCTCATCTTATGGGCGGCAAAGTCGCGCTGGTCTGCAGCGTCTATTCCGCCGTCGACAACGGAGCAGTGTCGGTTGCCTCCCTCAAGCCGAAAATGCGGATGGAGTACGGGGACGAGGTCGTAGAGTGTGCCTTCGAATTCAAAGGAGGATTTTTCAGTAGCCTGGTTTACACCTACGTCTTGGGGATGATCGAGATCGATGGCGACGAAATTCGCATCAGCCCCAGTGGCGTTACCTCCAAAACTGGATCGGAAGCCACGCCTTGGCTAACCCGCAAAGGGGACAGGGTCGAGTTGACGATGGACGGCCCGCATGTATTTAAAGGCCGTCCGCTTGAGCGCAAAGGGAACAAGCATTACGTGTGATGGCGATAGCCCGGTGCCCAGGCGTTCGCCTTGCACCGGGCTCGTGCTACTTGACCCTCCAAGGGGACTGGTAGGTAGGGAGATCGCCGCGGGATCGTTGACGACAATGCCCCCATGCGCGGGCAGCTCATCGTAAGGTAGCGATTCCGCTATTTCACACTTTCAACCTTCAACACCGTGCTCATCCATTTTGGTAGTTTGCAGGCCAGCAACTTGACAAAGTCTTCAGGTCTGAGTCCTTTCTTGATCGCTGCTATGCATTCCGGAGTGGAGCCTTCTTTGCCGAGATAATACAGTGCGCTGATAGCCACCCCTACCTCAGTTCCTGCATGCTGCATGACCATCGTTGTCGCATGTATTAGCCTGATTTCAGCGTTTCCTATGAATACTGAGCGGCTGGCGCCGTTAGTGTAAAAGATTGGAATAAGCGGCATCTGGGTACTGAGCCCAAACCTCCTGACGGCATTGGCACCATGGATTTGTAAAGACAAGTGCTTCTGCCTGGCAATTACGCTGATCAATTGCCAGTGGTTGGGACGAGCCCTGGCAACGTAAAGTCCGGGTTTCGGGCGCATATAAATCCCACGATACACCCGTTCGAGTTCGCCTCGTTTGACCAGTCGAGCTATTGCCTTGGATACGGCATTTTTCGTTCCAAACCCTGTGAAACGGCTAATGCTGAACGGCTGCCCTTTAGGTAGTCGCTTGACTCGTTGCGTAATCCGGGCGTATACCGACTGGGCTTGATCAGTGCTGAGCATCGTGGCATTTACGCCTATAGCGTGAAGTCTAACGACGAACTGAAAAGTGGCTGATGGAACGCAATCACCCTTCGCCGATATTCATCATCTTGAGCGTCATTTACTAGGCACTCTTCGAGGCGCCCCAGCGAGAAAACTTGATCGGCTGAGGGGTAGTGTCTAAGCAGGCTTTTCGCATAGCTGCGAATGTCATCAGGTAGCTCAGTGTTACGAGAGAGGTCGCGGAGAAAAGCTTCGGTCTTGACGACACTCCGGGTTCTTTCATGCGGAAGGGTCAAAGCGGCTACCTCCTTATTCGGTTATTCCAATCTACGAGACCAGAACGGGCAAGTCGCGCGCTTACCCCTAATTTGTCCGCGATTCGACGTGGTGCGGCTGATGGATTTTCAGCCCTACAATCAGTTTTTTTCCCAGTAGTTATCTTTGCTGACCAGACCAAAATCTTCAGAAGCAAATGGCTGATCATCATCGAACATACCATTGACCATGCGCTCCCGACGCAACCCACTCAGCACCCTGAAAAAGCAGGGCTCACAGAGATGCACCCGGTAGTGCTGCCCATCATGCGGGGAGCCATATCCCCATTGGGCTTCAAGCTTGCCGTATTGGGGACCGTAGCCGGGAATACCCGTGCCAGAGCGGCACACGTCGCAGATCACATCCTCAACGACATCGACCAATGCCTGCGACTTAATCTCCATGTACACCTCACGATTACGTTCCAAACGACGCCGGCCGGGTATGGAATCATGAACACCAACATCATTGGATCTGCCTCGACTGGCTGAGCATCAAAAACAAGCCAGTAGCTGCTGCCGATAATGCTGGGAAAAGCTGACCTGGTAAGCGGGCTCAATTGCAAAGCCATCCAGCGAAATGATGTCCGTAGGCTGCGATCCAATACCCGGTTCTGCACTACCTAACCCCGCACCGCCGAAACCTTCGACATGACCCAAAGTGCCCATCGGCTCAGGTTTGGACCCTGGAGTAAAACCAGGCATCTGCACATCGCTCAAAACTGCCAGGTCATCAGGCAAGTCATTCGATATTCGCTCCGCAAAGCCCTGAAGCGTTGACTCCGCTAACATGAATAGCCACGCTTGGTCGTCGGACTCACCTGTGCGCCGCAGCACTCGTCCCAGCACTTGCCGGTAATGCAGTTCGGTGCGGATACGGCTGAGATAGCAGCACACTTGCAGGCGGGGAATGTCGGTACCTTCGCTGATCATTCCGACGGCCACAATCCAGCGGCAGGCGCTGCTCCGGAATGCATTGATCACCTGCTGCGCATCCGGGGTTTTGTTGGTCACGATGCGGCACTCTTCACCCATTGCTTCTAGAGCCAGTGTAACTTGCTGGGCGTGTTCGATGTCTGTGGCCACCACCAAACCAGCGGCATCAGGTTTGATCTGGCGTAGCTCGTTCAGCTTGCTGCAGCCAAGATCGAGGATTGGATTGATCACCTCGTCATGACGCAGAAGTTCCTCATAGGTGACAGGTGACTCCCCTAAAAGCTTGGCGATGCTGGGAAACAGCCTCACGGAGCTATTCGCGCCAAGCTCTTCCGTAAGTTTCACCTTCTGATTGTCGAGCAACACAATGCGAGGTGATCGGCACACGTCGTCGGCAATGGCATCTTTCAAGCCATAACGGTAATCACAGATCAGATGCCCCTCGGGCGAAGAGTAGCGAGCCAATGCGATGGCCTTGTCGTCCGAACGCCAGGGCGTGCCAGACAGGGCCAACGTGAAGGCAGCCCGATCCTGTATCCGATGCAGTATCTGCTGCCCCCAGGCATTGCTGAGCAGCGGATCGTGGCCGGCGCAATGGTGGATCTCATCGAAGACCACGAACACCCGGTAGTCATCAAGCAGCTGCCAGAATCCCTCATCACGGTATTCCATGGCCTGATAGGTATAAGCCGCGCCCACGGCACCTATCTGGCCGTCGAGACGCCTGCCTAGCACAGCCGCAAAGGTCGAACGAAAACCCTCCACGACCTGGCAGGACGGCGCAAAGCACAGCACCAAATCGATTCTGTCCTGCTCAAGCAGTCGGCTGGCCAGTTCTGCAGCCATGCGTGTCTTTCCGGCTCCCGGCGTAGCCTGGCAGAAGAAGTGCGGCGTGACGGTAAAGTGCTCCAACGCCCGAGTGATGCAGCTGTCCTGCCAGCTCCGTAGCGAACTGCTCATCATGGTGCAGCGAGCGTTTTGAGGGCCTTTTCGATGGCGCGCAGATGCCCCAAGAGGCGAGAACTGCGATCCCTGGCTTCCAGGTAATCGCCTTCAAGCTTGTCCCGGAAATGCGGCATTTCGTCCAGAAGCAGTTTGAATCGCTCTGCCTCGCCTATTGAGGTGAGAAAGTCCAAGCGGATTTCCTTGTGGAGCGCTTCCAACTGCAAATCCGTATTGGCTGACGACTTAAGTGGCAAAGCTTCCACGTCGGGTACTGCCGTGTCTGGTTCGGGCACTCCGGCAACCATAAGGCTGTTCTCAAAACCGTTGTCGATCAGTTCCAGTTGCAGATGTACTGGAATCGGCTGCAGGTGGTAGACCTGTCCTCGAACACGACGATCCTTATCCAGCACAACCCAGCCTGCGCGCACTAATCGGCGGATCTGCTCATACACATAGCGGCGCACATCGGCGATACGGAAATGTGTGCCACTCAAGCGAGCGGCATAAGCATCGCGCAGTTCACGGGTCGTAAACGTTGTACGCCCTGGCTCCTGAAGCAGCTCATACAGACGCCTGTCGAAGATAAGCGAGGCCGATTTCATTGAGGCACCAGAAGAATTAGCGCGAAAATGCGGATTATAATCCGTGGCCTCTGCGTCCGCAAACGCACGATAGTGCCGCCTCAAGTTGAATTGAGACGGTCATGGATAAGTTGGCGAAAGCGTTAGGGGAACGCATCCGAATGCAGAGGAAGGTCTGCCGGATTTCCCAAGACGCATTGGCGCTGGCGTGCAGTCTCGACCGCAGCTATGTAGGTCGCATCGAGCGTGGCGAGGTCAACATTACCGTCGAGAAGCTCTACCGCATCGCAGGCGAACTCGCCTGCGATCCTTCAAGCCTTCTGCCACCGCCATCTGAGATTCTGAGCTGATCAAGTAATACTGGCGCTAAGCCGAGTACGTCGGCAAGCGCAAGCAGATCCGCAGGGAGCTGTTTCTGATTGAGATGGGCCTGGTGGTATCGTGGAAGAATCTAATTGCCCTGATCGATTCGCACTACCCAAAGGGGAAGGGCATTCGCCCGGCGTACCCGTTGATGGCAATGCTGAGCGTGCATCTGATTCAGAACTGGGCTAGGTGTCTCTACTGTCGGTAAGATCTTCTGAAAGAGTCGAGCGACTGGAGTTCTGTGTAAGCGAATAGCTGGAAGGTGGTAAAAGCGTTACAGAATAAAAAATGATTAGAATCATGCACTTATATTTGTAACATGTTACAACCGGCATATTTGATGTGTTCCCACTCGATACGCCGAGCGCGATTGGCGTTCTTGCGCGGCGTGTAGCCGCAGGAGTGCAGGTCCACGCGATTGCCACTGTATTTGCAGCCGCAATAGAACTCGGTCGACTGCTTGGCGTACAGCGGCCAGGCCAGGCGCTTGGCCTCGGCAAAGGTGGCAGGTGCGGCGTGGAGGGAGAGGCTGGCGAAACAGCAGAGCAGGGGGAGTAGGCGTCGAATCATGGTGCGGCAGAGTAGCCGCCGACATGTCTCGTGTGAAGATTAAAAACGATGTTTTTCAATGGCTTATGTAGTGGCAAAGGGCCCTTCCATACAGTGAGGGGCCCTGCGTTCTTCAGGCGTTGCTCGAGGCTGCCGCTGTGATGCCTTGCACGCTCTCGCCGCGATCACGGCTGAACTGCGGTATCAGCGAGCCCACCACCATCCCCAGCAGGCTGAGCAGCAGACCCGCCAGTTGCGGCGGCCAGAAGTCGGTTTCCTGATAGGTCAGTTCCAGGATGATCCAGCTCGCCAGGCCCAGGCCGATGGCGAACAGTGCGCCCTGGGTCGTCGCACGCTTCCAGAACAGACCGGCGAACAGCGGCACCACCGCGGCCACCAGGGTCACCTTGTAGGCATTGCCGACCATCTCGTAGATGCTCGCCGTGGAGTGCAGGGCGAACACCGAGGTGGCGATGGTCATGGCCACCACGCTGATACGCATGGCCAGCAGGAACTGGCGGTCGCTCATCGCCGGCACGAAGTTCTTCAGGATGTTCTCGGTGAAGGTCACCGACGGCGCCAGCAGGGTACCCGAGGCGGTGGACATGATCGCCGACAGCAGGGCACCGAAGAACATCACCTGAGCGAACAGCGGCGTGCGCTCCATGATCAGGTGCGGCAGGATCATCTGCGCATCCTCGGCCAGCCAGCGCTGCACCATCGCCGGGTCGATCAGCGAAGCGGCGTAGGTGAGGAAGATCGGCAGCATGCAGAACGACAGGTAGAACACCGCGCCGGCCATGGAGGCGCGGGCGGCGATGTTCTCGGTCTTGGCCGACATGACGCGGGCGTACACGTCCTGCTGCGGGATCGAGCCGAGCATGAGCGTCACCGCTGCCGCGATGAAGGCAACGATATCCCGTGGCTCGAAGGCATGCATGAAGGTGAACTTGCCTTCGGCCGCTGCGTGGCTGATCACCATATCGGCGCCACCCGCCATGTCGCCGATCAGCCAGGTCAGGTAGACCAGCCCCAGGACGATGATGATCATCTGCATGAAGTCGGTCAGCGCCACCGACCACATGCCACCGAACAGGGTGTAGAGCAGCACGATGCCGGTGCCGATCAGCATGCCCTGCGTGGTGCTGATGGACCCGTCGGAAAGCACGTTGAACACCACGCCCAGGGCGGTCAGCTGCGCTGCCACCCAACCCAGGTACGAGCCGATGATCACCAGGCTGGTGAAGATCTCCACGTGCGGGCCGTAGCGCTTGCGAAAGAAGTCGCCGATGGTCAGCAGGTTCATGCGGTACAGCGGGCGGGCGAAGATCAGGCCGACCAGCATCAGGCAACCGAAGGAGCCGAACGGGTCTTCGACGATGCCGGCGAAACCGTCTTCGATGAAGGTGGCGGGAATGCCCAGCAGGGCTTCGGAGCCGAACCAGGTGGCGAACACCATGGCCGCGACCAGGGGGAAGGACATGCTCCTGCCGCCGGCGGCAAAGTCCTTGGCGTTCTTGACACGGGTGGATGCATAGAAGCCGACACCGACGGTGAACAGCAGGTAGATCGCAACAAACCAGATCAGCATGGGGTGGATACCAGTGGCTCGCCCGTCGTCCGGCGTGGGCAGTGCCCGCTAGGCCGCCTGGACCGACAGAATTGTTGTTTTCATGGCGTGTCACGGCTGGCGAGCGAAACCGCCACGGCAGATGCCGCTGCGGGTTCGCGGCCACTTGCCGCAATGGGCGGGCAGTCTGCCAAAAACGTAAAATATGTCAAACAGATAAAGGTCTGCTGAGCAGAAAATCGACAAACGATGAGCCCCAAGAGCGGGCAATACAGGCAATCAAGGGGGCGCGTCGGTGCTGCCGGGCAGGCGTTGTTGATATTTTACGAAACGGCCAGTCGCCGTCGCTGAAGGCTCGGGCAGGCGTGGCGGGTCCCCTTGACTGGCGCGCCCACCCCGCGTCATCAGTTGGGCCGTTGTCCGCATCGCTTAGCTGAACCGGGGCAACCGCTGATCGTCACGGGGCTCACCGTCATCGACCTGCTGCGGCGTGCCGGCGACCTTGATCACTGGCGTGCGTTCGCCCACCAGGCGCAGGTCGCGACGGGGCAGGGCAAAGCGCACGTCCAGGTCGCGCAAGGCATCGAGCAGTTGCAGGTTGATCTCCTGCTGGATGTCCATGTACTGGTTGTAGTCCGAGGTCAGGACGATGTAGACCACTTCGAAGGTCAGCTGGCTTTCGTCGAAACCGAGGAAATGCGCGCGGTCGAACCTGGCCTTGGGCGTGGCCCGGACGATATCGCCGATCGCCTCGGCCACCTGGCGGACCTTGTCGCTCGGCGTGTCGTAGTTGATACCGAACTTGAAGACGATGCGGCGTGTGTCCATGCGTTTGTAGTTGTGCACCACCTGGCGCAGCAGATCGGCGTTGGCACAGACCACCTGCTCACCGCTGAGGGAGCGGATGCGCGTGGTCTTCAGGCCGATGTGCTCGATGGTCCCGGCTACCTCGCCGAAGACCACGAAATCGCCGATTTCGAACGGCTTGTCGACGCCGATCGACAGCGAGGCGAACACATCGCTGAGCACCGTCTGCACTGCCAGTGCCACGGCGATGCCGCCGACGCCCAGGCTGGCCACCAGCGCCGTGATATCCACGTCCAGGTTGGCCAGGATCGACAGCAGCATCACCGACCACACCACGATCAGGACCATAATGCTGATGATGGTGGTCATCACCGGGTTGTAGTGGCCGCCGTTCTTGCTCATCAGCAGACTGCGCGACCACAGGCGCACGCCGCTATCGACCCACAGCGCCACCTGCAGGGCCAGGGCGACGAACCAGGTATGACTCAGCGCGCTCTGCCAGCCGTCGGGCAGCTCCGGCAGGCGTAACGCCAGCAGCAAGGAAAAGGCCAGCAGCAACGAGCGGCTGGTGCGGCCGATCACCGCCGCCAGGAAGTTTGGCCAACTGCCGTCCTGCCCTTTCGACCAGGCCTTGAGTCGTTTGTGCAGCGTGCTGACCAGGGTACGCAACACGCTGTAGATCAGCGCGGTGGCAACCACGACGATCGCCACGTTGAGCCAGAGCTCTTGGTCCAGCCAGATATTCCATTGCTCCATCGCCAGGGGCCTCCAGAAAAAGACACATAGTTTTCTGTAGGCCCTGGGGGGCAGAAGTTCCCATGAATGGGGAGGGCCGTCGCTTCTCAGCAGTCTGGCTACATGGCAGATGGCAGGAACGCCTAGGACGTACTTCGCGAATCTATCGCTGCTCCGGTGATGAACTGGATTTCTGCAGGCTGTTGGTCAGTGGTTCAAGCGACCAGAAAAACAGCAGCATGATCATCGCTGCGAGATTGCTCCGCGCCGCAGAGTACTCGTTGTGCCAAAGCTCGATGAGCACCTCGCATCCGCTGTAGATGGCCAGTGTCAGCAGGATCAGACGGCACAGATGGATACTGCGTCTGGTGAGGAACTGGCGATCGTTCATGAGGAAATTCCATTTCTTGGCATGCGGTAACGGCCGCCATCATATCGAAACAGCAGCGACGACTGGCAGCGTCGAATATCCTCCAGGTCCCTGGCCGTCATTTGTGCGTGAGGCTTCACACGCCTTGCGCGATCAGTGCGGAATCTTCCTTGCCCTTCGCCATTTTTGACACGGGGTGGCTAGACATGTCTGGCTGCTATGGCTAGCGTCGCTTGCTGGGGTGGGCTGAAGCCTGCCCCTTAACCAAACGTTAGGTATCACATGGACTCGTGGCGTCCCTTAATTTTCCGACTAGCCATTTCACTGGCTTACGCATCTATTTTCCCAATCAGTAATTTGCTCGGTGGCGGGATCATGATGCTCGGCATACTTGTAAGCATCCCTTTTCTGCCTGTCGCATGGATAGCTGGTATTTTTTTTGTGCAGATATTTGGCACCGAAACTGCCTATTTACCAGGAGCATTTTCTGCAATTTTCATTCAAGCCTCGGCGCTCGCAAGTTGGCTTGCCAGCAGCAGGAAGCCCGAGTTAAAACCTAACTAGCGGTTCAAATCGTTCACTTCGCTCACTGGGACCGGCTAAAAACAGCCCCTTAATCAAATGTTATGCGCTGATCAAAATCGAGCAATACCATGAATTTTAGAATTTTATTAATTTCCATCTTGCTTTTGTTTGGCTGCTCTGAAGAGACTGAACGTTCAGCTTTTTTGATGCCTGATGTTGCGTGGTCTTTTCGTGAAGGTTCTTATGAAAATCAAAAGTTATTTGTTGAGGCTGTATATCAATATAACGACGAATTAGATTCGCCTATCCCAGAGTTTTATTTTCAAACCTCTCTGCCAGTTAGTAGGGTGAGTGTTTCATATAGTTATTGGGTCGAAAAAGATGACGATTGGGCTGAATTTAGGGAAGTTGTTACGATAGATTCAGAAAGCGGGATGCTTTCCCTTGGTGAATTGCTTTTTAAGTTGCACGAAGCAGTAAGGCCGAACTTGGCTGACCAAGATAGATCGTATTTCGAGGGCTTAGAGTTTACCAGCTCAGGATCCACAGATCAGGAATATTCTTTCAAATTAGTGCTTGGAAGTTAGAGCTATCAGATATTAGCCTGTAATTGGCAGATTTACGCATAGCAGGAAAAGGGGTGGATTTATTTGTGGTGCAGCGCCACTGGTCTAAAAATAAATCTGTCCCCTTTTTTCTTTGATCACGTGTGAAATATATAGGCAAAAAATGCACGCTGATATAGTCAAGGATTGGTTTGGGACGCAATTTAAAGAGCTTCACCCACTACTTCAGGAACTACATTTGACAGGTGGCCAGTTGTCTGGCGACGTCCACATATCTTATGGGACGGGAGTTGCTGGCTTAATCGGTCGTAGATTGGCGAAAAAGATGCGTTTTCCGGAGGCCGGAACACACCAGTTAAAGATTAATATTTCGCATGCTGTCAATGGTTTGTCTTGGGGGCGTTCATTTGACAGCCAAGCGCCAGTGATCTCGCTCTTCAAACCCGTTGGAAAGATGGGCTCTGGCTATTGGGTCGAGTCAACGGGACCTTTGGAAATGAAGTTGACGGTAGATGTTATCAATGGGGGGTGGTTTTGGCGCTGCTTGAGCGTTAGTTTTCTTGGTGTACCAATACCCAAGTGGCTGGTGCCGCATACAAATGCATATAAGGTAATTGAAAATGATTTATACCGCTTTCACGTGGGGTTTTCCTTGCCACTCATCGGCTCGCTAGTCTCCTATCAGGGCTTGCTGGGTCTAGAGACGACTCAATGAGTCTCAGGAAAAGGGGGGAGATTTATTTATGGTACAGCGCCGCTGGTCTAAAAATAAATCTTTCCCGTTTTTTCTTATGGATGGTTGCACCCTGCAGTGCGTAGCTATACCGCCGGCTCTACTAATGTGTTAGTGAAGAAGACTATCTAATCACTGTTATATGGCTTTGCCATGAATATGATCCTCACAAAATTCAAGGAAAAACTCCCCAAAGGCTTTTCATACCCTATTGGCGCAGAAAAAATCAGCTTAGGTCTTGCGCGCACACCGCAAATAAAGATGTTTGAGCTTTGTTTTTGGCACAAGGATGAGTTCTGGGCCTCTTCATTTAATGAAAGAGTGAAGCAGAAAAAGCCTTTGAAAGTCATTGAAATTAGCTACCGAAACCCAAGTGTAGGAATTTCATCTTCGCAATACATGATTGAGGCAGGCTATTACTCACCATCATGGAAGATCAAAGTTTTCTCAGTGCCAAAAGAATATTTGGCAGATGTCAAAGAACAACTAAATTATGTGGCCATTCCTGAATTTGAAAAATGGCTTACCCGAGTCGGACTTACCGATAGCCGCGACAGTATGCTCAAATGCTACATTTACGATCCGCATTCAAAAAAACTAACAGAACGCACTTAGCCATATAACAATTGGTTCAAACCGTTCGCTGCGCTCACTGGGACGGGCTAGAGCCCGCCACTTAATCAAACGTTAGGCATCAAGCCAAATTCCTATGCTCATCCGGTTTACCACACTCGCAACCGACTCCGACTCAGGTCATACAAGTGGAATTCTAGTGTCCGCACATGACCTCCGAGACAACGGAGAGCTCACAGTTAACGAACACTCGGAGCTGAGAGTCTCTTTAGTTTGGTTCAATGAGAACTTGACTGTACCCGGCATCCTTAAGTCAAAAGAACATCGTCGCGCCATATCTTGGTTCAAGCCGGCAGCGGTTGAGGCTATTCAACGTATGTGGCACCTAAAGGGTATCCTAGAGCTTCACGGCCTTTACATCGAAGTGCTCCGGACATCAGATCCTGGCTCCATCGTCTATGAGGACGAGTGGCAAATCATTGCCAAGCCTAGGAAAGGGCAACGTTTTTAGTTACAGGAAAAGGGGACAGATTTATTTATGGTACAGTGCCACTGGTCTAAAAATAAATCTGTCCCCTTTTTTCGAAGAAAGACTATCTAATCACTGTTAGAGGTATCTATGAAATACACTGAGCTTCTGAGTATCCCTATTCGAGTGCTTGGGGTTTATATATTTTACTCGGCATTTCTTGCTGTGATACGCCATTATTTTGCTTTGGGTCAGGTAGCCGAAACAAACCCCGACGCATATAAGACCTATGCTGTCACTGCAATTCTAGAAGTAAGCATAATGGTGATCACGGCTTTCTTGCTAGTAAAACTACCATTGACAATTTCAAAACTTCTTTCCCCAGCAAAAACTGAAAGTAGGCGGTTGCAGGAGCTGAGTGCAACACGGTCATTGAATTGAAACTGG
>CEWF01039567.1_pt1 | contig 14411 bp, 27 predicted proteins | sample 531331 | NCBI WGS metagenome assembly CEWF01 (sample SAMEA2622676, study PRJEB7988) | marine metagenome | biome: marine biome (ENVO:00000447); feature: mesopelagic zone (ENVO:00000213); material: "saline water (ENVO:00002010), including plankton (ENVO:xxxxxxxx)" | depth 600 m | reverse complement strand
GGGGGGGAGTGGTCACACCGCGGAGGCCCGGGCCGGGTAGGATTGTGCCCATAGGGTTTAGGTCACACGCAGCGCGATTGGCCGGGGTTTGGTTGTGTCCATAGTTGTGGTCACAGATCCTGGATGGCCAGGCGCAGGCCTTGTGACCAGTTTCCATTGTCCGACAAGAGAACGTCGGCTATTATTGACCGCAGTGCTGCCTTGCGTAGCGCTAATGTCCATAAGCCAGTGTACCCTGGCTTATGGCCGGTGGTGCACCTCTACCTAAAGGGGTTGAATGATGAATCGAGATAAAATCCGATTGATAGTAGTGCAGAAGGATGGCTCAAAGTGGATGCAAATTCATTTTTGCCAGATTCTGCAACGAGGGGCTAAGGTTGTTGATGCTTCTCCCGGCGGAGCCTTGGGCGTGGTCGATGTGGCTGATTTGTGGTTTCCGGTACCGGCAGGTACCGACCTATTTGAAGCCGTCGAATACATCCTGACAAGCCATAAGGTGGCTCACCACCTGGTTCATCTGAACCGGGTGAATGAGACTAAACCTTCAGGCGCGGTTTGCACTGATTGGGAAGCTACATTCTGCCCAATTCAAGCAGCCACTGTTGGCGTTATTGCTGAGGGCGAGTAAGATAGTTCCTCATGTAGGGTGGGCTTCGGCCTGGTACCTGCTGCGCTTTCGCGCAAGACGCGCCTCGGTCTTTCAGGGGTTGGAGATAGATATGACTACAGTTACTTTCATGGGCATAGATTGCGAGATTGATAAGCGTGCTTATCCTCACAATAAGCAACCTGCTTTGCAGTTGTTCGCCGCTGATAGCCCTGGTAATCGTGAAATGGGTATCCATCACGGTGCGCCAGTTCTGACCGCTACAGCCTGCCTGCCAGATTTCCCTTTTCAAGAGGGAGAGACGGCAATTAAAGACTATAGCGAAAATGAGGGAATACTTGATGTTTTGGTTCAAGCCAAAATCATTGAGTTAACCGGCAAATCGGCACGAAGCGGATTCTGTAACTTGCCTGTAGTGAAGTTACTCGTTTAGTGGGGTGGGCTTCGGCCTGGTACTCACTGCAATCGCGCAATTTTGCGCAAGGCGCACCTCGGCCTATTCAGGGGTTGGATGAAGCTATGCAAAACGCAGTAAAGAAGCCTGTAGATGTTCTGAAATTCAAACTTGGTGCTGTCGTTATGACTCGCGGTGTTTCTGAGTTGATGAAGGAGCATGGTCTTGAACCCATTCAATATCTTCGTCGTCATGCTCATGGCGATTGGGGTGATCTGGATGACCAGGACAAGGCAACAAATGAAGAGGCGGTTATTCACGGAGGCCGTATCTTCTCAGCCTACAACCTTTCGGATATGCCGGAATCAAGGTTATGGGTTATCACTGAAGCAGATCGGAGCGTGACTACGTTTCTTCTGCCAAGTGAGTATTAAGGTTAGCGTCCCGTAGTGGAATTTAACCTTCAAAAAAGCCACCTTCGGGTGGCTTTTTTATTTCTTTTGCTTTGTCAATTACCCCTGTTGTGATTTGTCAAAATGGGGTATATTCAGGCGGTTTGGCAGGAGGGTTCAATGGCTATAACCATTCGATTTAGCGGGATTCCCGAAGACCTAATCTTTGAAGTTGGTTCCCGGACAGAGTATGCAAATGCTGTTTATGAAGCCTGGAAATACGCCAGGGTAGGGGTGCAGGCGATGACATGCCTTGTTGAGTGCCCTGAAAATCTACCGCAGGAGTGGGCTACCGTGCCAGATATGGCGGTGCCGCCGTACTGGGGCAACCTGGTAGAGCTGTATCGTCAGTGGCCGCAGGTGGTTGAGTGCGCGAAACGTCTTGAGGATCTTTCAGCAATCGTGGAGGAAAGCAGGTTCATCGAAGGTATCATTGATCTGCCTGAAGACGGATTACCGATCAGGCAAGGTGTGGTAGTACCATTTATTCGGGCCATCAAATAAAGTATATTTGATTTATCAAAAGTGCTTGCTTTGATTTATCAAAAGGCCTATACTGCAATCATCATACAGCGCACCTCGGCAAGGTCAGGGGTTGTTGGTAATCCAACTGCTGTGTGGGGTCGCTAATCAACATTGAGGACTTTCACAAATGGCAAAAATTGCAGCGGTATCAAATCAGAAGGGCGGGGTTGGTAAAACTACCGTGACGGTTAACCTGGGCAAAAACCTGGCCTACATGGGCAAGCGGGTGTTGCTGATCGACAATGACCCTCAAGGTAATCTGACGATGGCTATTTTTGGAGATGAGCTGCCGTCTGAAATTGTTGAGTGGGATGGTGCCGGGGCGTCAGCGCCGGGCGGCTCGCATAGCTATAACCTGTACATTGAAGGGGTTGAAGTTAAGCCGGTACCGGCTATTGAAAATCTGCATGTCATTGGGGCAAGTAAGCACCTTGCGGAGATTTCTACGAAGCCTTTTGAGGTGATTTTCGATTTCAAAGAGAAGATTGAAGCCCTTCGTGATCAATACGACTACATCCTGATCGACTGCTTGCCGGCATTTGGCTCCTTGCAGACAGCGGCACATATGACAGCCGACTACCTGGTAATTCCGACGCACCTGGAAGATTTTAGTGTGACTGGTATTGATGCGCAGATGAAAACGGCGACTCAGACCAAGCGCCGTCTGAATCCAGGGCTGTCTTTGTTGGGCATTTTGGCGAACGAGGTCAGCAGCCAGCGGGTGCTTGTCGAAGAGCATTTTTACAACCAATTGGCTGAGAAATATGGTGAATATCTTTTCAAGACGAAGATAACCAAGTCGGCGAAAGTGAAAGAGTCTCACGCGATGCGTAAGTCTATCTCGGAATACAAACAGAATTCCGACCAGGCGCGTCAGTACATGGCTTTCACGAAGGAATTTATTGAGCGTGTCGAGGTTGGTAATGACCAATAAGTTTTCTCAGCAGGTGAGCAAAGGCAAGGGTGGCCAGAAGCCAAAGGTCGATATTACAGACCTATTGGCCGATTCTGGTACTGACGAGCTGGTAAACCGCGCAAAGTCTGAGGGCCGTTATTTGTCGTTGCCTGCTGAGGCGTTCGTGCCAGATCCGAACCAGCCTCGCAAGACTTTCGACCAGGAAAGAATTGATGAGCTGCGGGTAAGCATTGAGAGCAATGGCCAGCTTCAGCCGATACTGGTAGGTGATCGCCTGCCAGATGGTACCTATCCGATCATTGCGGGTGAGCGGCGGTGGCGAGCAATCCGGGATTCGGAAAAGGTCAGCGTTGTTGATGCAATCATTCGTAGCGGTGATGTTGACGAGCTGCATTTGCTGTTAATGCAGATCGACGAGAACAACCAGCGGGAGCAGATCCCAGCAATTGAAAATGCAATGGCCATGAAGCGGGTAGCCGATATATGCCGAGCTGAAGGTAAGGATCAGGCGTATGCAGCAAAGCTGTTGAATGTCAGCCCTGGGCGGCTATCAAAGCACCTTGCATTGTTAGATGCGCCGTCTGTGGTTACAGGGCTTTCTACGCATGGTGAAACACAGGATGTTGACGTGCTGTACAACCTGGCTAAAGCCGCCGAAAGCAAGCCCGAAGAAGTGGCTGAACTGATTGATCAGTGGCGTAGCGGGGAGCTTGAAACAAACCTTCGTAAGGCCAGCACAGAGCTGGCTGGCGAGGCAAAACAGGCCAAGAAGGAGGCCAAAGAGAACCAGGACAGCGGAGCCGGGGCAGAGGGTAAAAAGGGAGGCAAGCCGCCCAAGGGTGATGATGTGCCGCCCAAGCCGAAAAAGGCCTCAGCGGTGCGCCTGGAGCTGGATAAGGACGAATTCATGTTGACCGTAGAGCTGGGCAATAAAAAGCTGAGCTTCAGGGTTGAGGCGGATACAGTCGTTTCGTTGAAAGACGATATTGCGAAGAATTGGAGCAAGTAATGTCAGAACAGAATGCAAGTTATGGTGAAGATAAACCGGCGGACAACAGTGTGAGCTTAGGGAAGTGCTGGGCAGCACTGCGCAACGAAAACGTTGTGGGCATCATTTCCATGCGGGTACCCAGTGATGTGGATTTTGATGCGTACCGCAAAAAAGCCACAGAATGCCTGGAAATGCTTGGCCAGGTGAAATCCGGTGAGCTGATTGAACGTGACGGGGAGCGTTACTTTATCCAGCGACCGACTCATGCGAATCGCAGCAAGAAGCCGCGCCAAGCGAAGGAATACCTGGTTTTTCAGCCGCGCAATGTGTGACGAATTTGAACCGATAGAGCAACGCCTTTTCAAGGCATTGCTGATGAATGTGAAAGCGAAGCCGGCAGTCATTCTGAAAGGCACACCAAGTGGCTTTGAGGTGTTAGTGGAGCAGGGTAAAACCCTTTTCAAGTTGTACACACAGAGGAAGTCGCCAAGAGTTTTCCGATCACCTAATACGGCGATTAACTTTCTGGCGGAATTGGGTGCTGAACGTGTTGTGATTGATGGTTTGGGTAACTGGAAACCCGACACATATGTGAACCAAAGCAGTCGCCCAAAACGAAAAGCGGCTGCAAAAAGTAAAGCAACCTAAATAGGAGTAAGACCAAAGATGAACGATATGAATCAGCCCCCGATTGACGCCTATGACGACTTCCCGGAAGTGGGTAGCCAGCCTCAAGCGGGCGAACAGCAACAGAAAAAGGATGACCGGAAGGGTTTTCAAAATCCGGTTTTTCCGAATGACTCAGTGACTACCTGTAGCGGGTTTATCAATGAGATCCGCAGTCATGTAAAAGATAACGACACGCTGTTTTTTGTTCGGGCGGGATTGATACAAGGGTCGCGTCGAAATGAACGGGGTGAATGGGAAGGCGACATTACGAACTGTGATCTGCTGGTCGGTTCTACGCTGAAAAAGTGGGCAGAGTCAATGAAGCAATTCAAAGACCCGTTTTCTGGTATCCGGGTGACTTTCGTGATTCGTAATCTGAAATTCACACCTGGTATTTATGAGGGTAAGCCGGTTCTCAGCAGTCGCGGAGTGCTGGAGGCCATTACTATCGGTCATCTTGATCAATAGCGGTGGACAGCTCGTTGAGGCGTATGGGTTTAGTGTGGATGGCCTTCGGACGTATGGACAGACTGATGGACAACCGTGGACGGTAAACCGACCACTGGTTGACCACAGCCATGACCACACTGCCAACCACATCAAGCCCACACTCTGACCACCGAGGAAGCTGGCAACAATAAACAACAAGTCAGTGAGTTTTTATGAATGATTTTAAAGCGGTAATTCAGCTTGCAGTAGCGTTGAGAGAGGTGTTCGAGACGGCTGTAGTGTTGATGGTTCTTTACGGTGTGGCTACGGCATTGATTGTTGTCGATATGTATATGGTTTATTCGCAGTTACTGCCATTTGAACGCCTGTGGACGAGCCTCAGTGTACTTGATCAGGGCCGGTTAGTTCTTTTGCCGGTAATGTTTGGTTTGGCCACCTGGTACGGTTTAGGAGCGTTTTGCTCATATTCTAATCGCTATGTGTTCCGCTGAGTTAAGCCGGATAAAAGCGATGGAGGTTTATCATGCTGAAGATTGCAATATTTTTTGGTCTGTTCCTGGCATTCATGCTTTATCGCGTGATTGTTAATTACCAGGGGCGGGAAGTAACGGCCCCTAGCCGGGCCAACGTCAAAGATGACGACAATGTTGTCTATGACCCCAATATGTTCTGGCACCCTTTAAATCACTACAACGATTGAAGGTTGGAACATCAAGCGTATGGATGGCGGTTTTGATGGCCTTACAGGTTTAGTAGTTGCCGCTTGGTTATTATTTCTTTATGGAATTTTTTAAATGAAAAAAACTACCTTGGCATTGATTATTTCAATGGCGCTAGTGGGATGTGGCGGAGGCGGCAGCTCTGATTCTACTTCAGCTCCACCTAGCGCCGGGAATCCCCCTGGTAATCCAGGAGCAGAGAATCCGCCGCCGTACCAGGCTCGTTCCTGGACACCGGGTTTCCAGTTAAGCAACCCCAACAGGCAGGCCCACAACCCTACTGTTAGTGTTTTAAATAACGGCACTGTGTTGGCCGCATGGGCTGAAGCCGCGACAGACGACAAGCCTTCGGCTGTCTTTGCTTCGGTGTTGCGCGCTGATTTGCCGGAGGCTGAACGTCAACGGGATGCCCTTCAGATTAGCCAGCTCGATGACGGCATTGATTCGGTGCTCGTCAATACCCGTTGGAACTTCACTGGTGAAGTGGAGCGGTTTACACCATCACCTCAATTGGCTGTATCGGCAGACGGTGTGGGCCACGTTGCCTGGTTGCAGAATGATGGCGTTACGACTTCGGTTTATGTTGCTGATTATGTTCCCCAGGGCGGATCATGGTCTGCCGCTTTCTCTGTGGAATCAACTGATGAGCCATGCAGCGAAATTAAATTGATGGCCTTGGAAAACGGCGACGCGGTGTTGCTGTGGAAGCAAGCAGGCGTGGACACCATAGCGTTGAAGGGGGTTGCGTATTACGCAAATACTGGTAGCTGGGGCGCTGTGTTTGACGTGGCAGGGGATGTTAAGGCAGACGCAAATGTCGCTATTTGGGAGCGTGATGGCTCTGTATTCGTTGGTTATCTGGCCTCAGTAGACGCTGAGAATGACCGCCTATCTGTCGCAAACCTGGATCTAACCAGTTTGATGGCCACGACCAAAGAGGTTGATTCGGCTGGGCTGAAAGGCAGTGTGGTTGGTACTGCATTTGACGGTAACGATGTACTGGTGTGGGCAGAGCTGGATGAATACGGCTATTACTCGGTTATGGCAGCGGCCAGCTCGGGTAGCGAGTGGCAGGCAGTACCTCAGATTGAAGACCTTCCTTATGATGTTGGCCATATCGCTGTATCAGGCATTGATGATGAATTGCATATCGCCTGGCGCCATAAAGAACAATCTTCCGTGGCCGTATTACACGACCTGAAAAGCGTCACATACAGCGCCACAGGCATAAGTGACGTGCAAACGCTTTTTGATTCAGGGGCTGCAAACCCTGTCCTGGTTAATGGCGGTGACGGCAAAATGTATGCTCAGTGGTTCACCAGTCATACCAAGTATTCAGAGTATGTTCCTGGAGAGGGGTGGAAGTCAGTTACTCAACCATTCTGTATGCCGAGCGCAGTCATTAGCGGATCGTGCTTCAACTCAGGTACCGAGCATACGATGGCTGTTGCCGGTGACTATGGTGTTTCAGCCTGGCTTGAAAGTGTTGATGATACTCGCAGTGTGGTGATTTCGCTGAGTGATTAGCGGTAATGGATTACCGCTCGCCCAGGCCTAGCGGTAGCGACACCTGCCTAGTGGTGTGACTCGTCGGGGAGAGTACCGGCCTAGATTACGAAAGAAGGAGTAGGTCATGTTCTATGGGTTTGTTAAGAGTCAGTGGGAAGCAGGAAAAGTATCAGTTGGTTTGCCTGCTGTAGGTTTTCCAGGAAAACCGTCATTGCACGGTGCCGGTTTTAAAGTGAGTTCAGCAATCGCATTTCTTTCTGATAAAGAGAAGGCGGAGATAGTGGAGCTTGCAAAAAAGGATGCAAGGGGGAAGTGTGAAGCGTGATTTTAATGGGTTGCTTAATCTGCTGATAGGTATCTTCCTGGTATTGATTGTTGGTATTTATCAGTCCTCGATGCCAGTTTTCGTCCTGGTTGTTGTTTCTGTCTCCGGGTGCGTACTGATTGGCCGTGAAGTGTGGCTCCATGCCGGGATGCTACGTTGGTCACTCACACCAAGGGCTGCTGAGAAAGGTGGGTTGGCCAGTTATGACGGAATGCAAAAATGAATAGAAACAAAATAATTGATACTGCCCATGAGTTTTTTTACGGGGGCGATAGTTTTGCCGGTAAGGCCGGTTTAGCAGTTGGTAGTACCATTCGAGCAACCTTAAAGTTTTCGGCTATTGCTGTTTTGTTATTGGTTGTTGTTGTTATTGGCCAGATGACCCAATACATCAAATCTGTTGACAGTGTGCGGGAGGCTTATCTTTCTAATTGGGCAGGTAGTGACCCGGCCCGGTTAGAGCAGGTGGCCGGTTATCGCAAGGGTTGTCATGGCCCTTTGGATGAGTCTATGGAAGAACCGTTAGAGCGGATTCGTTCTATTCACAGTTGCGCAGAAGTGGCCGGTTCCAAAGCGGTGGCAGACGTATTACGAGCTGCTGATAAAGCTGTTGAACCTGTGGCACCGATGAGCTGGTTTTAATGGTTGGATGACTGTTAATGGATATGTTTATGTTGTTGGCCGCATTGTTGATCGCGGCCATTTTTTTTCTTGTATTCCTTATAGCAACTTCAGCACGTTCCAGTAGCTACCCTTACGAAGCTGCTGGCCCTTTGCTGACCGCCGCTGAGCGATTTTTCTATTCGACCCTGGAGCAAGTTATCCCAAGCGGATACGTGGTAACGTTTAAAGTGCGTATTGGTGATGTGCTGAAGGTGCGCAAAGGCCTTGAGAAAAAGCAGGCTTTGATCATGCGAGGAAAGATCCAGCAGAAGCACTTTGATTTTGTGGTTTGCCGGAAAGATGATATGAGCGTTGCCTGCTGCATCGAGTTGAATGACGCTTCGCATAAGAGAGCAGATAGGGCTAAACGTGATGCGTTTGTCAGAGCCGCTTGCCAGGCGGCAAACGTAACATTGCTGGAAGTGAAGAACAGCCGAAGCTATGTGGTAGACGATCTGCGCTCCCAGGTTCTCGCCGCCATTGCGGGCAAGCCTGCACCAGTGCCCGCGCCAGAACCCACGCCAGTGGGCACTATGGGTAAACCAGTATATCCACCTAAAATGGACAGCACACCGGAGCCTTCCAAAATATCAACGTCGAAAATGGCAAAAAAGCATGGTTGCTCAACTGATGAGTTCATGCAGAAGCTGGTAGATTCAATGTACGTTGAAAAGATTGGCGACGAATACCGGCTCACTGAGTTCGGGGTAAACATGGGTGGAGAAGAAAAATCTCACCAAAGGTTCGGTAAGTTTCTCGCATGGCCGGAAGACTTACCGCTATCAAGCTGATCTCCTAAGAGGATGTTAGGCAAGAGGAACATATGAGCGACTGGGACTTTCTGCACGATATGCATAATGAGGGCTATAGCCCAGAGCAGATAGCGGATGCTGCTGCCTGTGGCTATAACCCTTGGGAGCATCGCGATTGGGATAACATCGAGGATTTTATTGACGATGAAGCGGGCTGGGATTCTGATAGTGAGCCAAAGAACCCGACAACTCTAGAGCTTTGGGAGTTGTTAGGTGAATTGGTTGAAAGCGCCCGAAATTACTTCGAAGTAACAGGTCGGCATCTGCCAATTTATGGAGAGCTTGGCGAGCTATACGGTGAAGCTAAATACGGAATCAAGAGGCATAAGCCATATACACGAGGCTCTGATGGCAAATTGGGAAACGATTTCGTCGAAATCAAAACAATTAGCCCATTTAAGTCCGACAATGCTGTGCTAGTGAAACGGGCCGGTAATTTCAGCAAGCTTCTCATTGTGAAAATCAGCAAAGACTTCGAGTTTAAAGCAAAAATGCTCGATCGAAAGAGCTTTGGAAAGGGCTCGGGCAAACACATTAAGGCCAAGTGGAGTGAATGAAATTGCCTAACAAGTACATGTTGGCGGACTGGTTTTCCGCTGCGCTCCAAACCAGCCGCAAATGTAGGCGTTGGTATGTCTAAAGAAGCTGTGAAACTGACTTTGCAGGTTGTTATGCCTGATAATCCAGAACACAAGCTTTTGTGGCAGCAGTTGGCAAAAATCCGCATTAATAAAGGTTTGCCCGATCCTACTGTTGCTTTAAATACAGAAAGCGATCATGAGTGTTGGATGTATATGTATACGACCGATGAGCGTCACCGCTTTCTTTGGTTTACCTGGACCCGGTATGTCCATGTTTTTCGCCACCGCTGTCACCCTGCAACAAAATGTGAAGAGCGCGCAGCCATACCCGTCAGAAGAGGGTTTGACTTTAGCTCTTTGGTTACAACATGGACTGGCGGGGGCATTTGAACCGAAACTTACCGTTTTGCCCTCACCGGGCCACCCTAAACAAAAGCCACTCCTTCAGCTCACTCCCAAGCAGCCCTTCCTGGTCAACTCGATCAGCCACGCCGGTCTTTGTGTGGCGAACCTAGCCGAAACTCGATCCAGCGCAAGGGACGCTACGCTTAAACCCTTGCCCTGGTTCGCGCCCCGGCTGGCCGGTTGCCACGACCGACGCGACCGACCGAGCAGCCCAGAACCGCAGAATAATCCATTAAAAATAAATGGTCACAATATTAATAACCTGGTTGCGCTTTGTGTGACCAATGGCTATAATGGTCACAGTTTTTGTTGAGCTCTTTTTTATTTGTGACCAGCGGTGAAGCATGAAAGTCTTAAAATCATTAGCATCAATACAAGCTCAGTACGAAGCGGTTGTTAGGGAAATCGAAAGCCTGAAGGTTAAGCAAATGGCTTTGAAAAAGGCCGGTATTGATTACGGAACACCGAATTACAAACAGGGCCGGTACCTTCGGATAGTAAGACCCGCGACCGATGAGCGGGGGCGGCAGTTCGAGTACATTGGTGCTGATCCTGAAAAGCAGCAGGCTGTGCTAAGTGCGATTGAACGGGGTAAGGAGTACGACGAGCTGGATGGGCGGCTGGTATCGCTGGAAAAGGCGCTGAGGCGGCTTGATGATGACCTGTATCACTTGACTAATACTTTCAAGTGGTCACATGGGTTGGCCATCGAGGACGCCTAACTGTGATCACCTAACCTTGGTCACAGATCCAGCTTGCCGGCGAGCTGCTTCAGTGACCAATGCGGATTGTAAAGTTAACGACCGTTTGTTTTACGTTTTGAGCCGGAGAGAATATTCCGGTTTTTTTTACTTGATTATTGTAAAGTTTCGCGTAAAGTTATCTATGCAAAGTATAGGTGCCTTTTCTTTACGTCAGCCAACAAGGAAAGCGTCGATGAATAATTTTCCAAATATGACAGAGTACAAATACAACATACTGCTTAAATTTATGAACTCGGAAATCGAGAATCAAATTTTTCTCAATCGGGGCAACATTAGTCATGGAGAACTGTTGTCGGCTTATCTTGAGGCTGACCCACAATTCATGGAAACAGTAAAACGATTTGGCTTTGACAAGTAACTAGGGTACAGGAGGCGTGGCCATGACAAGAAACGGTGTGGTGTCTGAAAATACACAAAGTCTTGTGGACTTCATTCGTTCTTTGCCGTCAGCAAAGAATGTCCGGGTTTACACCCAGGAACAGCAACAAAGTATGAACGTGGACGGTGAAACTGCGGCTGTGCGCCGTGCTGTGATCAGGCTCAGAAATTCTAAAAGCAAATAGGGTAAATAGGTATGAATAAAGCGAGCAATAATAACGATGTTTTAGTGGATAGTAAAAAACGTAGTTATCTTGGTGAAATCGGGGCAATCTTAGTGGGGCTTATTGCTGCTTTGCTATTGCGTATTTTGATGCCTGTAGGTGACAAAATTAACTATGCGGCAATTCTCATAGCAATTGTTTTTGTAGTCTCAGTAGTGACTGTTGGCTATTTTCTTTTCAGAAAGAAAAACGAAAAGGATTGTACGGATGATTAATTGTAGCGACTTACAGACATTGGCTCAAGAGAGTTTTTACGTCATTGACGCCCCTGGCATCAACGGCATGGGTTCAGACAGTTTGGGTAGATTAAAAAAACATATCGAAAACGGCGGCAGGCTAATACATAAGGTTCGTACTGCTGACGATGGTTCACTTCATATTTGTGAACCACAGGGGATGTGGCCTAACATTTTTAGAAATAAAAGGTAGGATGTCCAGAATGCTTAGTATCTTGGTTGCTAGTGCAGGCGGAACCACATTGCCAGATTGGCCAACAACCAAAGCACACGATGATTATTTATTTTGGCCAGGACTCGCAATATTGATTCTAGTTATCGTTGTGGGCTGCATAGTGGCATTTAAAAAGCGTGGTTAATTGTTAGATGATGCAGCCAACGTCAGAGTTATACGGGGCGCTACAGGCCGCCTATGAGCATTTCAACAGCTCCTTATTTGACGGCAAGTTGCCGCAGGTTATTTTCACCGCACAGAGACAGAAGGGCGTGATGGGGTACTTCTCGCCGGAGCGGTGGGTATCCAAGCATGGTAAGACCTGTCATGAAATTGCTATCAATCCAACTTACGTCGGTAAGTCGGCGTTGATAGAAGTATTTCAAACCCTGGTGCATGAGCAGTGCCATTTACTTCAGTTTTGCTATGGCCAGCCGGGGCGTAGGGGTTATCACAACAAAGAATGGGCTGACATGATGGAAGCCGTGGGGCTTATGCCGTCTACAACAGGCAGGCCTGGCGGTAAGAAAACCGGCGAAAAAATGAGTGACTATCCGATACCTGGTGGGCGCTTCCTGAAGGAATGCGATTCACTGGTATCAGGTGGCCGCTTCGATTTGCCCTGGGTGGATCGGTTCGCGCAAGGCTGTAGCCTTCCGGTACCGGAGCTGGTGCAGGCGTATGATTTGCCTAGCACCTCTGCCGTGAAGTTAACCACGGCGGTAGTAGAGTTCTTCGATAAAGAGTCGTTCGTTCTGCCGGAAGAAATGAAGGACAGCCGAAATAAAGTAAAATACTCATGCCCTGGCTGTGGGGTGAACGTTTGGGGGAAACCTGCACTTTCAATTAAGTGTGGGCCTTGTGATTTAGAGTTTGGGGAAATCAATTGAATATCGGCTATGCGCGTGTATCCACAGCGGATCAGAATAATGCTCTTCAAACTGACGCCTTAGAAAAAGCAGGGTGTGAGCGGATATTTCAGGAGTCGTTTTCAGGTGCATCTAGAGAACGGCCAGAACTATCAAGGTGCCTCGATACGCTAAGGGCCGGTGATACGCTCACCGTCTGGCGACTGGATCGCCTGGGGCGCAGCTTGAAAGACCTGGTTGAAATTATCACCGAACTGGAAGGTAAAGGCATAGGCTTTCGGTCGCTGACTGAATCTATTGATACAACAACAGCCGGTGGAAAGCTGGTATTCCATATTTTTGCGGCACTGGCCGAATTTGAGCGGACATTGATCCGGGAGCGAACTAAAGCGGGGTTAGCAGCTGCAAGAGCGCGAGGTAGAAAAGGTGGTCGTAAGCCTAAGATGACTAAGGCTGATGTGCGAAGAGCAAAAGCCATGTTGCTCGATCCAACAATGACGAAAACAGATGTGGCAAGCCATTTCGACGTGTCGCGGGTAACACTGAACAAAGCATTGGCAGAGCTGTAATAGTGGTCACACTTTTGGCCAACCAGGTAAGCGATTTCGTGACCAATAAAGGAGGGTACTTGGAAGAAAGCTACAAAGACGAGTTGGAAGCGGCCCGTGCCGAAGCCATCAAAAAAGACCAATGCTTTTCAAAAGGCAGACTTCGTGATGAATTTAGAATGAAGCCTAAACCCGGCGCAGAGCCAGTGGCATTTTACAAAAACGGTTATGGCGGAGAGTTTGGGGTTTATAAAATTACTGATTGTTTGCCTATGAAGATCCGTAGCACAAAACCGCCGAGCGAGAAACAAATACGTGCCAGTGCAATATTGGCCATCAAGGCGAAGCTAAAAAGCAACGGAGCCATTGCGTCTTGCAGGGCAATTCACTGGCTTAATGAAAATCCACTTTTCCTGGACACCGAGACAACCGGCATCGGTGCCAAAGCGCAGATTTTGGAGCTGGCTATCAGTGACGCCCAGGGTAAAATTTTACTTGAGACGAGGCTACGACCAACTGTGCCTATAGAACCTGAAGCCGAGGGCGTACACGGTATAACTGCCGAGTGTCTAGCAAACTCACCAACATGGCCTGAAGTGTCGGCCCAGGTGCGAAAAATCCTCTTTGGTCGCCCACTGGTTATCTTCAATTCTGATTTTGATACCCGCATGTTCCGTCAAACCGCTGCTGCGTTCGGTGAACCTGTAGAGTGGGTTAGCGAACTGAAAACATATTGCGCAATGAACTTGGCCGCCGATGTATTCGGCCCGACAAACCGGCACGGCTCAATATCATTGGCCAATGCGGTATGTTCTGCCGGGATAACGTGGCAGGGAACCGCTCATGGAGCCGTTGCGGACACCCTGACCACTGTTGAACTGGTGAAAGCGATTGCTGGCATAAGGCGCAATCTGGAAACCGAGCTGACCGCTCTGGAGCAATAGAAACCCCGCATTTGCGGTTTTTTTTTGGTCACTAGAAAGTGATGCCGGCGAGCTGGTAGTGTGACCAACTGAAGTGGTCACAAAGCACCGTGCTTGATGGCCACCAGGTGTGGCCAATGCGGATTGTCCTGGTACCGGCGTGGTGTGTTGGTACTGGTGGTTGCTGAATGGGGCTGTGAGGTTGTTTCAGGCGGAATGGAAGGCGGGTCAAGGGGT
>CEWF01005478.1_pt1 | contig 14440 bp, 18 predicted proteins | sample 531331 | NCBI WGS metagenome assembly CEWF01 (sample SAMEA2622676, study PRJEB7988) | marine metagenome | biome: marine biome (ENVO:00000447); feature: mesopelagic zone (ENVO:00000213); material: "saline water (ENVO:00002010), including plankton (ENVO:xxxxxxxx)" | depth 600 m | reverse complement strand
TTTCCAGGTCTACATCCTGAAAATCATTTACATTAACCATCTATTATCTCTCCTTCGCTAAGATTACTTGGCCAAATAAATGGTGCAATAATCTCAGGCATATTATGGTAGTGTTCGTTATTTATACCTATACATTTCTTTATATATTTTTCCACAAAGTCATTAGTGCTACCTTTATAACTATAAGGTGCAACTTTAAATTGAGACCATGATTGTGGATTACCTGAATTTAAGATGGTGGCCATAAGTCTATACATTAAGGCATAACTCATAACCAACATGTCATTTTGCATGGCAGTATCACTACCATCTGGTGTTAGTTCAACACCTTTAACAACAGGACCTTCTTGCAAACAGAATAAAAAGAATAGGTCATTATATTCTCTGAATTTTATCCATTGATCCGCAAATTTAGAATTTCTAATCTCACCGTTTCTAAATATACTTGCATAAATTGGTTCAGAGATTTCTGGTGTTCTATCTAATATGTATAGAATACCCTCTTTCTCTTCCTCATGCCAATGGTCTAGTAGCCAATACTCCCACTCATCTTGCCAGCCTTTAGAAACTGAAGCCGGGGATTTAACTATATGGACTACATCTGAACCTAACCAATTCTGTATTGCATTGGCTAGTGTTGATTTACCCGAATTATCGGGACCTTCAAGAACAATCACTCTACCTCCTCTAGTATTATATCTTGTCTATTAATTGTATCATTATTTTCTCTGGTTACAACGAGCAAAGCCGGATTATCTTTTATTAATTTTTCCAGATCCTGCTTTTCTTTAAGGGTATCTATAACCAGATAATCTACACTCTTTTCCATACACATGTGATAGAAAGTAACAGGGTTTTTCTGACCCTCTCTATCTATTCTACCTCGTGCTTGGAAGTAGTGAATCCAACTAAAGTCGGTAGAAAAGAAAATGGCATGATTACAAACATGTTGTAAACCATCTAATGCCTCTGCTGAGGCTATCTGAATTATTAAAGGCTTCTCACCTTTCCAACTCTTTGATATTTCACCGCGCCTTTTAGCTGATACGCCACCCTTAATTACATAAGGTGTATTAAACGCCTCTTGTAATGCTTGTATTTCGGCTTTAAATCTAGCAAATATGATGACAGGTTGTCCTGCCTCTGTTAGATTTTCAGCCAAATCTTTTGTGTATTCAACCTTTCTCTCATTGAATAAAACTGGATTACCATTCTCATCTGCTGTAGTATGGCCAGTCATCTGTTGCATACGAAGTAATTTGGTTAACACAATGTTAGCAAATATGAGTTGCCTATTATGTACTACCATACCATCCTGACTAAATCTTTCATAACTTGCCCATGCAGTTGGATCCCAAACTATTGGTATTTTAATATCTGTTACTTTTGGTAAATCTAAACAATCCTCTTTTCTTGCGGTTGATACATAAGGTTTATATCTCTCACCTAACTCATCAGCATTTCTATAACCAAGTAGTTCATAGCCAGATTTACCACCAAATATACCATATCTATGTCTAAACTTTGTCCAACTTTCACCATCCCATATCTCTGGGCTAATACATTTAAGTTGGCTATATAAATCTAATAAGTTCTTACCAATTGGTGTACCAGTTAATAGCAATACAAACTTGGCTTCAGCACATAACTTGTGTGCCTGCCTACTTCTTTGTGCGGTAGCTGTCTTAACTTTCTGGCTTTCATCTAATATGATTAAATCTGGATCCCACTTTTTAAGCTCATCAAAGATAGGTTGAGTACCATTTCTACGAATGATAGCCTCATAATTAAATACAGCTATATCCACTTCATAAAAATGATTACCTTGTTTTGTGGTTTCTACCCAGTCAGAAAATGCCTTAGCTTTATCAAGTGAAGTACCAGTATCTGGTCTTATCCATATATCTGCTACATTAGGACTGTGATTTCTAAATTCTTTTGGCCACACAGATAAAGCATTGATAGGACATAACACCAATATCTTTTTAATCTGGTCTCTTTGATAAAATGCACCAACAGTATCTACGGCTATCTTTGTCTTACCAGTACCGGGATCCATAAATAAAGCATGGCCTTGTTCAGAATTAAATATCTTTTTCAAGGCATTAGCTTGATGTTGATATGGTTTTGTTTTAAACTCGTATTTCATCTAGTATAACCATACCTACCATGGTAACTAGAAATCCTTTGATGATAAGGTCTTACACAAGACCAACATACTACAAAGTCAGTTAGGTGTTCACTCTTACACCGAACGCATATATTGGCATACATTGCCGCAAACTTTCTATCTTTATACCTTCTTATTTTTGGTTTAACACCTGTATCATTCCATACCATTAAATAAATCCTCCCAACATTTCGGGTGAGTACCCGTCATTATTTGTTCTCTCTCATCTGGATCCAGATAAGGAAATATATCTTGTATGAGTGGTCTGGGATTTCGTTGCCATCTACGCCAATCATTTTCTTTTACGCCTTTAACAACACCAGTTTCTTTGCACATAATACAAGGGGGTGTTTCTACACTAATTGTCCTCAGCATAGTTTCTCTCTCTTTCTATCCGTTAATTCGGAATATCTTACTCTTTCCTTCTTGTTCCATAGTTACTGTACCATCAGCAAGTAACTTGGTCATAAGTTGTCTTAATTTCTTTTCGCCCATGCCTGACGCCACTTTTAATTCAGTCATAGACATTGGTTTTGAAGCTAGGAGCGAAAAGACTTTGGCTTCAGATCCAACTACTCCTTCCGCATCCCAGCCATAATCTATCTCACCTATATCACCCATAGTGAGTTTAAAGGCTTGTGGTGGAGGGGCTAGCCTCTCTCTAAACTCCCGTTCTACCACAATAGTTGATGAGCCATCATCATTTGGAGTTGCCTCTAAATATAATGCACTCTCTAACCAACCATAGATAGTTGTAGAGCCAAGCAGTTTTACACCGCCTTGCTTTCTACCTTTCTTATCACTAGAGCCTTTACCCCAGTGATGAACAACCATGACCGCCACATCATAGTTATTTCTTAAACCTAATAACCAACTTAATATTGGTCTTATTTCATGAGAGGAGTTTTCATCTACTGCTCCCATCATCAGATAGAGAGGGTCAAAAACTACGAGCTTGATCCCCTCCCTACTGATTATCTGTTCAATCGCCGTGCGTGAATCCTGTTGTGTCATGTCAAACCCGAAGTCATTATAAAAGAACATGGGTACATTAGTAGGCCAAGTAACCGAGAGAGTATTGTCCTTATCTAAATTAAATGCTCCTTTCAATAACCCTTTCGAGTTTGCCATCTTGACAATTCGGTCTTTGAGAAGGGCGGGAGAATTTTCAACCTGAACCACCAAAGTAGGTCCAACACCCTTCTCGTTGACCTCAAACTTATTCATAAATGGTGTACCTGTTGCAATGGATAAAGCTATATCTGTGGTAATTAAAGATTTGTAGGACTTGGGTAATCCTGCTATAATACCATGACTACCCATCGTCCACCAGTCCTCAACTAACCATTGAGGTTCATCGATAACCGAACCAAGTAACTCACCATAAGTTATTAGTAATGGTTTCGATTTCTTATACGCAGTATCCAAAGGGGGATTCGGATCCTGTTCTACTGTTCTAGCCGCTTTTTGTACTTCGTTCCACAAAATCTTATCTCCATCAGGTCTATCTTTAAATTTATTCCATACTGTGTAATACACCGTAATATATACATCTTCCTTTGCCATGCCTACTTCCAACAGCATATTTTCTAATTCCCATAATCTCTGGCTTCTATCACCCCATGCCTCTTTTGCTATTAATAACCTTCTACCTCTTGGATCAAGTAAGGCATACGCCTTTTGTATGACATTTTCCTTTACATAATTCTCAGCAGGAGGTGGTGTATTATCATCATGGTCAAGTGTCTTACCTTCATCATCAATGTAACCTACATACTTCCATATTTTACCTATATCATGAATTGGGCCATCATCCCACAAGAGTTTTACATCGGGTGTATCCTCATATTTATAATTCTTTGTGCCTGGTATCCTTAAAACTTTTGTAACAGACCAGCCACCTTTATCTGCACCTATCTTATATGTTAATAATTGATTGGTTCTCTCTAAGGATTTAACAGCCATCTCTTGACTTAACTCCCATAATGCTTGGTATCTACCAGGACTGCTTTGCCAGGCAATGGTTGGTCTGATATCGTTAGATAAGTCATAAGGAGACACTTCGTCCAAATCAGCCCATAACCATTTACCCGGTAAAGCATTTTCTTTTCGCCTTGCGCCACTGAAACTTAATACTGAAAAATATATATCGGCACCATCTGGGATCCGTTGCATTTCTCCGGATAATTGTTCATGCCATGTGCCATTTATCATGTAAGGGATAAAAGTTTGACCCTCATTGAAAGCCCAAACTTTTGATAAAAATTCTTGGTTCATAATTCTCCTCTTGTAGCAGATAGCCTAGAATAAGTGGAGCTTAAACTAGGCTATTACTGCGCCATCTGAAAATATCAGATAAAATAATTCTACTATATTGGATTATTTATGCAAACACTAAAGCCATGGAGCTTCAGGATCCCAGCCATCATCAAAATCATACGGTTCGATAACTGGTTCACTTTCAGGTTTAAAGTTGTGCATAATCCAATCAATCATATTACCATCCGCTCTTATCATGGTAAATCTCTCATTGGTTATCTCATCTTTGATAAGGATCTCGAACCTATTGTCCGAGTGCATGATTATTTCTAAGCCATACTTCCATGTATTGAGATAGGCTGATCCTCTTTCTGTACCCGTTCTTGTTACAGCTTTATTTGACCTATCGCCTGTTGCTTCTACTCTGACACCTGCCATATTCGTAGTATAGCTAACCGTATCATATATCCCGACCTCTGGATTAGATAAATAAAAAAGAGAGGCACAATTAAGTACCTCTCTTAAATATTAGGCTGGATAGTTTTCGCCGCTATCAGCAAATCCTATAAAGAAACCCTCCATATATAGTTCAGGGTTTTCATCCATCCATTGTCCGACTTCTGTAGGTACTAACTCTTTAATACCTTTTCTATCGGCCATATTGATTACGCCGGAATCTCTTACCACTGCTAAGCTGGCTAAGACATTGGTCGGGATCAATATTTTACCGTCCTCATTTTTCTCTGGTTGCTCACTCACAAGTGACCTCACCTTTCCTGTTTAATTTGATAGAACCATAAAAATTTCTTTTCTCATAAGGGTTTGGCCCTACGAAAAGAAACGGTCCATATAGTTCTACATTTTCCTTTGTTGCTGGACCCACAAATTCGTTTCCGAACATACTTGTGGCTTCCATTTCAACTAGACCACCGCTTTTTAAGTGTTCCTTAATCTCTTTTTTAGATTTGGCCCTTCTAGCGGTGTTGTTTTCATTTATCCATATTCCATACATTATATATCTCCTCTATTACAATCAAAGCAAAGCCTATCCCTATCGATAGGCTTTACTTGATGGCATTGTCTGCACTGGCGATCCTCATAATATCGCTTGGTGTAGCTCATGCCTATTCTTCCTCAGCCTTAACGCCTGCTTCACGAAGCTTTGTAGCTTCCTCCTCTGAAACTTCGGCTATCTCGGCTAACTTCTCATAGATAGTGGCGGTAACAGCTCTCGCCCATGTACCTCTACCTGATATCCAGCTATGTTGTCCGATGTCAGCATCTATATTGCCTGCCATCCACATTAACATATCCTTGTTATCAATAGCATCCATGTGTTCTACCGCTTCACCATCAATAAATATGGTAGACTTATAATCTCCACCACTATAATGGCGTTGATTTAGGTGTTCTATATCAGAATCCTTTAAGCCAATGACTGATCCCCAACGGACATAAGTCTTTAATGGGAATAAGTCGTGACCACTACCAAAGATAAGGGCGTTCTTTGGCCCTTGAGAAATCAGAGCCAAAGCTTTCGCCTTATCTATTTTCACGATACCTCGACTTGGGCGTCTAAGGTATTGTGCTTGGCGAGTGTGTCGCCAGTTTGGACATTTATAAGGAGATATATACCGCTATCTAAGTCCTCATTATCTATATATAGGTTGAACTCAGAGCGGGCATTATCTTCCTCGATAAACTCCATTTTTAAGGAGACATTAATATCTCCGTCCATCCAATTTGTTAGTCGGATGATGGCATAGTTCCTTTTCATAACTATACTCCTCTCTAATCAGGTCATACTCGGCGTGTCATCAGGCATTTAGTAAAACACCTTTAAAACCGGCATTTTTTCACCGTCTGTCGCAAGGCGATACTCGGCGACTAACCTTTTTAGTGCCTTGATATCACTTGGTATGACTTTTCCGTACACCTTTCGCTGGGTGTTTTTCAGCAGGTCAAGACTAGGTCTCAACCTATTTTCCATAGTTTCAACAGGAATAATCGTTACTCCTGATTCCCTATCATGGAAAGTTTCATCAAATGCCTCTGAGCATAAAAACTCGGTAACATAAGGGCCATCGTGGTAATATTCTGTAAATATCACCTCTTTATCGGTCGTTATTAACCGGATCTCCATACTCATCGGCAATTCACCAAACTCAACACGGTAGGGGAAGTTATATCCCTATAGGGATATATAACTTCAACCCTGCCGAGTTTCATAGATTTGGTGCGGTCGATAAACTTGACAAACAAATCCATGGGTGCTAGGGTGATCCCATGCTTAAAATTGCGATTAACCAAATTCATAGGATTCTATCTCCCGGAATCGAGTGGCTCAACAACTCTTACCTGAAATGGATTTACCGTAGCTCTGACACCTCTGAATTCCTCAGGGTTGCTGTCGCTATCGGTCACCATAATCTGGATCGTTTTAGGGTTTTTCTTAGTAATTCTGGCATACATCACCAAATCACCATCACCCGAAACTACGCAAGGATCACCAACCTTCAAACTTTTCTTATGGGCATCCTCAAGGACTTTCAAATGGTTGTAAGCCGTTTTATTCATCTCTCGGACTTCCTGCATATCGGTAAGTTGAAGGATCGCTTCCTTAATCTCACTGGAGTTCATATATCACCTCCCTCCAATCTGATAACTGTACCTGCTAAGGTCAACTTCGCAGGCATTACATAAGGTTCGATAGATACCAAACCCTAGTAAAGCTTCATAAATAGGTGCATTACACCTACGACACCTTTTAGCCACTGCTTTCATACAAATTCCTTCGGTTATATTCTCTTTGTGCCGCTCTTATGGCAGCAAAACCTGTTTTATCGGTGTGTGCAAGGCGTTGCTTATGTTCATCCTTGCTGGCTTTTCTTGATTTCATCATCTTCCTTGCTTGTGCAGGTCGAATGGGCGATTTACGGTATAAATCGCAGGAGTAACAGTTACATGACCTACGCATGGTGATTACTCTTGGGTTTAACTGGCTTAACTCGTACTGTACCGTAGGTACAACGATTACAATGCACCATAACCATAGTTTTTGATTTGGCATTGGACATAATACCTATGTTGAATAGGGTACCAGTCGCACATTGTGGACAATCTGGCATAACTACCTTCTTTCTCTCTCTTATACCTTAATTATAGCAGATACGGTCAGTCCTCGCTACCTTAAAAATAATTAAGGCTCACCGTATCGGCGATGTACTCCACTCACAGGATCATTTTAGAAACAGAGTTTGGCTGGAGGTATTTATCAACAGGGCTGTTCACCTCCAGCCTCACTCTTGCTATCTATTCAGCCTTTTTAGGCTTGATATAGTGGTCTTTGGCTGCCTTGACTTGCTTGTCGGTCAAGTACCACCTTGAGTTCTTGGCGTCTAAAGGTCTTGTGTAATTGGTTCGTAACCAAGCACGGAGACTTTTAGGACTTATATCCAATTCCTCAGCTAAATCTGTTGGCGTAACTCCTGTCATTATGCCTTCTGCGGCTTTTTTAACAGGTGCTTTTGCCTTAACTGCGGTATTACTCAATGGTATCACCTCACTTTCTTTCTTATATGGTATAATTATATCACACCAAGGCGCCTAATGCAACTCAAAGGCAGCCTTATTTGATGATTTTTATCCAGGCTTTTGGCATGCCTCATCCAGGAATGCACCTGCATACAACTCCTGAATACCTGTTATTCTATCAGCCATTGTGGTATTTCGTGAGCATAGGCGGATCCTCAAGGTACCACCCGGAATACAACTGGGCAGGTTCCTTGTGGCTGGCCGTATCATGCTTTTTGAAAGGAACCGCATGGAACCTGCCGTATCATCGAAGGAGGGAGGAACCGCCCCCCACAAAAAGAAAGAGGATGGAACCGTAAGGAACCACCCTCCTTCTTAATCATTTACCTGCGGAATAGCACGGCATAAGTGTTGGCACCTAGGAGGAACCATATCACATCTACCATGACCATCTCATAAATTAATACATCCATGAGAACTCCTTTCAATAGATAGCTTATACATAAGGCGTGTGTTAGTTCGGTTGCCAAGTCAACACACACAACTCCGAGGCTTAGTCAGTCAGTCCTTAGACAGGCGCTACTTCTTAACGAAGTGTTTACGCACATCTGCGACTACTTTCGCAGTCAAGAACTCATCCCATGACTTGGACTTATTCTCCAAGTTACGAGTATGATTTCTACGCAGATAGGCACGCAATGTCTTAGGACTAATTCCTAGCTGTTCGGCTAGAACAGTAGCAGTTAGTTTAGACATAACTACTCTTTCTACCAGCTACTTATTGTTCGCTGGATTATCGATAGCAAGAGCGAAAGAAAAGATAATTAGTTTTTTAATTTAATTCTCACTTTCTTTTTTCTCTTAATTAATCATATCATACCTACAGAAATGCAAATACAATTTATAATTTATTTTCTTTAAGTTGATTATGTTTTTCAGATTGTTTAAAAAAAGTTTCGATTTATCAGCAGAAAAAACAGCTTGAACTTTAGTTTTGACTAAGCTTTTAAATTTCTTTTAGTGTAGGCTAACTGTATCAGCCTCGGGGTAGATCCTGGATTTTGGTTGACATATAGCGAGGTGCCTACTAAGCTATTGCTAGTATAGTAGGACTTATCCTCTCATAGCTTTCTCAATAAAAGAAAGTGAGAGAGAAAAGCTACTATCAAAATTATAGCATATATGGGACAAAAAGCAACAAATATACCCCAACACCAGAAAGGTGTTCATATAGATAAAGAACCTGATGTAAAAAATTACTTTTACGAAAAGGTCCGAAAAGGTATGAACCCTTATCAAGCAGGTGAACTTATGGGTATAAGAAGGAGCTTGGTTAGACGCCTCCTTGATGACATGTCTAATCAATCAAAAGAACAGACACCCACAGAAGTAGCAGAGGCTTTAGCTACAGGTGAGATTCCATCACAAGATGAGAACGATTTCCCTGACCCAAAGAAGTATGAGGAGTTAAACAAGGCGGCTCAGAGAGCCCATGATGATTTCGCTTATTTTCGACAAAGATATTTCAATAGACGCCATATTCCCTGGCAAGTAGAGATGTGCGATATTCTTATGAAATGGATAGAAACTGGACAAGAATCCAAAGAAGCCGGCTTACCTGAAGTAATCAAAGGTATTATTAATACGCCACCTGGAGGTGGTAAGACTACAACAATTACACACGACTTTGTGATATGGCTGATTTGTAGAAATAGAAATGTTCGTATAGGACTGGGTTCAAGAACTACCGGTCAGAGTGAAAAGTATGTTCGCCGAGCAAGAACCACATTAGAGAAAAATGTTTTATTAAATTTAGAGTATGGACGATTTAAACCATTAGAGCCAGAACTCTGGAGAAAGGATGCCTTTGTTGTAGATGGTGTAGAAGGTCACGCAGCCTCATTACATTATAAATTATCGATGGCTGGCTTTGATCCTGATAGCCCAGAAGTCATAAAAAGACTAGAGGACCCTGAGGATGATATTCATGACATCTTAAAACAATTAGAAAGTGTATTCGTAACAGGTGAAAAAGAACCAACATGTTCTGCCTTATCACAAGATATGGGTTTCTTAGGTGGTCGTTTTGAAGTGAACTTATGGGACGACCTTTGTGATAGGTCCAATTCAAGAAGTGCAGAACAAAGAGAAAGTTTAACAGAATGGTGGCACGCAGAAGCAGAATCCCGTTGTGAGCCAGGTGGAATTGTAGCATTGATTGGTACAAGATTTGGTAAGTATGATTTGTATAGACATTGTAAGGATTTAGTTTATTCAACTGATGATGACCTTGATGAAATGATTATGTCAAACATATCGGCTAATATGACCCCTGACCAGATTAAAGCCGCAAAAGAGGAAGCTGAAAAATTAATGGCCATTAAGTATGGTGAGGATTATGAGAAGTCAGAAAGAAAACAAACCTCTATCTACAAGTATGCAAGATTTCCTGCACATGATGAGGATAAGTGTGAGAACCCAAACTCATTAAAAAACGAGGACCATATCGGATGTGTGTTGGATCCTCAGAGATTTACATTTAGACATATACAAAAAGTACAAGCCTCGGATCCTAGAAAATTCGCATTGACATACCAACAGTTAGATGATGAAACAGTATCATCCTTAGTTAAAGAAGTATGGCTAACAGGTGGAATGGATAAAGATGGTTTATTATTACCTGGCTGTTTTAATTACAATAGAGAATTATTAGAATTTCCAGAAGGTATAGATAGAGAGGATTGTTATTCTTTGGTAACAGTCGACCCATCTGCAAATAACTGGTGGTCTATTCAGTGGTGGATTTATGATGAACGAAATGACAAAGATTATTTAGTTGACCTTTTAAGAATAAGATTACAAGCTGGTAACTTTTTAGAGTGGAATAAAAACACACAGGCTTTTAGTGGAATAATGGAAGAGTGGCAAAAGAGAAGTGAGGAAATGGGATGGCCTGTTTCATTATGGATTATTGAACAGAACGGCGCTCAGAGATATTTATTACAATATCGATTTGTGCAAGAGTGGATGAAAAAACATAAGACTTTGATTAAGGGTCATGAAACTTCAAGAAACAAAACGGATCCTGAATTTGGTGTTGAAACACTTGGACCAAGATATAAACAAGGTTTAGTAGATTTACCTTACTCAGACCAATCATTAAAAACAAGAGTGGTAGTAAATGAATTTAAAACAGAATTAATGGAGTATCCTGATGGTTTAACAACTGACATGGTTATGGGACATTGGTTCTTGCATTTTAACAGATATTCGCTACCATCATCTCTAACAGTTGGTAAAAATATAACAAGAGAATTAGAACACCCTTATGGAGATACTATGCCAGAAAAATTAAGAGAGAATTACGATGGCTTATAAACACAGAACAACCTCTGTGAGTACTTCTGCTACAGCTTTAGTAGGTACAGAATTTCCAAATTTCATAATTCAAAATAAATCAGGTGCTACAGTTTTTATAGGTGGCTCAGATGTAACTACTTCTGGAGCAACCGCTGGATACCAATTAACAGATGGATCTACTTTTGAACCAGGCGATGAAGCCTCAAAATCCCTAACTGGGTCGACAAATGACAGATTATATGGTATAGTAGCCAGTAGCACAGCTAGTGTAACCGTATTGGTTAAAGGAAGAGTGTTAAGTTGAAAAAATCAGTAGATGAAATTTTACAGTTAAAACAATATGGAGAAACCTATTGGGGACCTGCTCAAAAAAGGTATGATGACTTAATTGAAGTTTATCACGGTAACTTTCAAAAAGTATATCCGGAATCTTTTAGAAGGGGTGAGACCCCAGTTGTTGCAAACTGGATAAAAGTAGCATGGGATAGATATGCTCGTATGATTGGTAAAGTACCAACTCATCATGTTACTCCAACCAACTTATCTCGTAAACAACAAAAGAACTCCGATGAAATAGAAAAGATTTTAGCTCACTATGACCAAGTTTCAAACATGAACCAAGTTATGTATGATTACGCATGGAACTTAGTTGGACTAGGAGCCGCATGTATAGGTGTTATGCCTGACCCTGTTTCTAAGGGACCAAGATTTGTAACAAAAGACCCAAGAACAGTTTTAACTTTTCCAGGTGCAGGATCTGGTTCTGCTACATCAACAGCTTATTCAACAATAGCAACACCAGTTGTACAATCACAAAGTATGGAATCAATCATCATCAATGAATCCGTTAACCTAAGTTTAGTTCACGGTATGTTTCCAGATGACAAAGAATTAATTACAAAACTAGGTGGAGATGGTGATCCTTTATCATCACCAAAGAAACTCATTACTTACATGGACAAAGAACATTGGATAGTAGTTTTTGAGGATGTGATTTTAAAAGAAATAGAACATAATTTAGGTTTCGTACCATTTAGGTACACAACGATTACAGTACCAGACCAATTAGGCGGACAATCTTTATTTGAGCAAAACATTGGGTTGGTACTATCTTTCATGAAGGTACTCAACCAAAAACTCACTTACAATGAGAACTTAGTGTGGCCTTGGTTAGTAATGAGAGGTCTAGCTAATGTTGACCAATCTAATCGTGTCATTGAGATTATGGATAGGGATGGTTCTGCTGATTTCTTGGCTCCTCCGGCTGAATTACAAGCTGAGAGAGATTTAGAAATGTTAGACCAACTTATCAGAATAATGAACCATGATACTGAACCAATGAGAGGTGAAAGCCCTTCATCAGTAGCAACAGGTAGAGGATTACAAGAATTAAATAGAGATGTTTCCTCAACTGTTCAAGAATACTGGCAAAAAATGAAACCTGATATTGAATACCTCAAATCAAGTGCCTTAATACTTGATGAGAAATTATACGGTGGAATGACTAAACCAATGACTGGTAGAATTAAAGGTGAATCCTTTGAAAGCTCATACTCACCATCAAAAGTTATAAAAGGACAACATAGTGTGTCTATTGACTTTGGTGTTGGAGTTGGTGGCTCAGAGGGTTTCGTAGAATTAATGCAACTTTCAGCCCAGGGTTTAATCGATGAGCAAACTGTTATGGAACAAATGCCATGGATTAAATCGGTGTCAGATACTCGTAGAAAAATTATGATAGACCGATTAGAAACAATTATTTTTGAAATGACTGGTGGAGGAGCACCTACACCAATGACAAATCATTTAATTCAATGGAGGAAAGCAATAGAAGGTGGAACAGATCCATGGGAATGGTTATCTGATAATCCATTGCCTTCTCCAGAAGTGCCTGAGCAAGTAGCTGGACCAGAGGGACCACCACTACCCCCTCAAAGTGGTCCAGTACCTGCTCCGTCACCACAAAGTATATTACAACAACTAGGAGGATAAATGCCAAAAGGAATGGGATATACACCTAAAAATGGAGGCCAAAAAGGCGTACCATCAGGAGCGGGCAATATTAAAATTATGCCTAATAATGATGGAACACCAGCTCATCATGTGGGCGGCAAACCAGGTGTAAAGAACAATAAACATGGTAAAAATGTCAGCATAGGTAAGAAGTAATGGCCACTGAAAATCGAGGTGGTGCAAGAGTACCCGATGGTGTCGCAAGACCCCAAGGGATTTTTGGTACTGGTGCTAATCAGAGAACTGATATGACAGAGTTACCTGGTACACCAGGAACACCATTACCACCTTCATTAAATGAACCAGATGTACAAAGTCAGAAAAGAGCTTTGTCAGGATTGTCTGGTTTAGATAAATTTAAGCCGGCTGATGGATCAAAACCATTATTTGGGCCTAGTGAGGATACACAAGCAATTCAATCAGGTTTAGATACTGGGGCTGGAGCTGGTCCTGAAGCATTAATTAAAGGTCCAACTGATACTTCAAACGAATTAGCTTATCAAGAAAGTTTAAGGTATTATTCCTTAATTAATAGATTAAATCAGATTGAGAACCTAAATACTCAGACAAAAGCTCTGTTAAGGAAAATGAAAGCTAATGCACCTCTCAATCCTTATCAGATGTAATGGATTTTAGAGAACGATTTAAAACAGTCTTTGGTGGAGTTAAGAATTTAGCTACTGCTCCGATTGGGGCTATGATAGATATTGTCCAAGCTATTAATCCGTTCGATGATAAAGATTTTACTGGTGAGGAATTAAAAGAAAGTTTAACAACAGAAGCTATGCAAGGTATTGGTGGTGTAACTGATGTATACCAAGCTTCAGGTCTAAAAGGTGCTTTTTCTCATGTACCTTGGTTAACTAAAACCATAGGTAACTTCTTTGATGAAGCAGAACTTTTGTGGAATCACCAATATCAAGAGGATACAGAAAGCCAACCTTGGGTATTTGACCAATCAAATAAATTACTTGGTACAGATATTCAACCTGGTGATGTATCAATGTCAAAAGGTATAGCGGCAGCAGGTGGTCTTGCTGGCGGTATAGTTGGTGAACTCGGTAGAACTGTTAACCCAAATCAAACAGGTAATCTATTTCAACC
>CEWF01035779.1_pt1 | contig 14583 bp, 15 predicted proteins | sample 531331 | NCBI WGS metagenome assembly CEWF01 (sample SAMEA2622676, study PRJEB7988) | marine metagenome | biome: marine biome (ENVO:00000447); feature: mesopelagic zone (ENVO:00000213); material: "saline water (ENVO:00002010), including plankton (ENVO:xxxxxxxx)" | depth 600 m | reverse complement strand
CGTCGCTCACTACTCTTGCGAAACCACCCAAACCGTCATGCCGGACCCGATCCGGAATCCAGTACCACCGTAATCAAAACCACCTTCCGCTCTAAACCAAAGGCAGCTCCAGCCTAACCCTCAACAATCCGAACGCTCCGCCCACGACCGATGCCGTAATACGCCAAGCCATAACCCTCAACCAATTCCGGGTCATACTGATTCCGGCCATCCACAATTACCGGATGCGACAGTGCGGCCTTAATCTCTTCAAAATCCGGCGCCTTAAACACGTTCCATTCCGTGCACACAACCAAGGCATCCGCCCCATTTAATGCAGCCTCTTTAGTCCCCATCAACGTCAGATCAGAGCGACTGCCATAAATACGCTGAGTTTCATTCATCGCCTCGGGATCGTAGGCCTGAACGCTGGCCCCTGCCGCCCATAAGGCTTCCATCAACACCCGACTCGGCGCATCTCGCATATCGTCAGTATTGGGTTTAAACGACAAGCCCCATAGCGCAATTTTCTTACCACCAAGATCGCCATCGAAATACGCTGAGAGTCCATCAAACAGCTTATTCTTCTGCCGATGGTTTACGGACTCTACCGAACGCAACAACTCCGGCACATAGCCAACCTTTTCAGCGGTACGCACCAAGGCCTGAACGTCCTTCGGAAAACACGAACCACCGTAACCACAGCCGGGATAAATAAAGTGATAGCCGATCCTCGGATCCGAACCGATCCCCTGACGCACCTTTTCAATATCGGCACCCAGCCGCTCAGCCAGATTCGCAATCTCATTCATAAAGCTGATCTTGGTCGCCAACATGCAGTTCGCCGCATATTTAGTCAACTCAGCAGAGCGCACATCCATAACGATCAACTTTTCATGATTCCGGTTGAAAGGCGCATACAGCTCGCGCATCTTCTCCTCAACCTTCGGGTTATCCGTGCCGATAACAATCCGATCAGGGCGCTGACAATCGGCAACAGCCGCCCCCTCTTTCAAAAACTCAGGGTTCGACACCACATCAAACGGCACATCGACGCCGCGCTCACTCAGCACCGCCTCAACAGCCGCCTTAACCTTATCCGCCGTGCCGACGGGTACAGTCGATTTATCAACGATAATCCGGTGCGACTCCATATGGGCGGCAATGGTTTTGGCAACGGCCAATACATACTGCAGGTCAGCGGAGCCATCCTCGTCGGGTGGCGTTCCCACAGCGATAAACTGAACAACACCGTGTTTAACGCCGCGCTCGGCGTCAGTGGTAAAGTGCAAACGCCCAGCCTCAACATTAGCTTTAACCAATGGTTCTAAACCAGGCTCATATATCGGTATCAGGCCCTTTTTCAGGTTCTCTACCCGTTCGGCATTCACATCCACACAAACCACATTGTGGCCAACGCCAGCCAAGACTGCGGCTTGCACCAAGCCTACGTAACCAATGCCGAAAACTGTGACTTTCATCTAATAGTCTCTCCAGGTCGATATTAAACTAAGTGAATCGACCGAATCACACATGGTTCCAGTAACTCTTATACATAGACAACCGCCTACTCCAGGAATGAGGTAATGATTTGTGGTACCGCCCTAATTTATACCCCAAATATTTCGCTGCGGAGGTCATTATCGACATAAGCAAATAAAAATAGTGCTTCTGCTTTAATAGAAAAGCGATTTGTCCAAAGGCGAACCTCACCCCCTCACCCTCCACAGAACCAAGCTCCTCCAGCATCCAAGACTGATCAGAATGAAATACTCCAATATCAAAATATCGCTTAAACTCTTCTCGAACGCTGTAATTGTGAGAGTGCCTAACTTTCGCATCCGCAACATAGGCTGCCGACTTCCCCGCAACCAATGCTTTTGCAGTGAAATACGAGTCTTCTCCAAGAATTAACTTTTGGGGGAACGCACCCAATTCGGTTAAATCACGAACTCTATACGCTGCAAAAGAATTGGACATAAAGGCCTTACGAAAGCCTTTCGGAAAGTCGTCCTCTATTGAAGTAACATACCCTTGAGCTCCATAGCTATTCTGCCTAGCATACTTAGCTAGTGGGTTCGCGTCATAGTGTGGCAATTGCCTCCCGTAAGCAGCACTAACATTTTGATTTCGAAAAATGTCTAGCATTCGCCGAAATGCACTAGGGCTGTCTAAAATCGCATCCTGTGTCATAAAGATAACTATTTCAGTATCAACAAACTGAAGCGCAGCACTTCTAGTTCCTCCGTGATCGAAATCGGACTTTTCGATTGTCTTAACACAGAAACCAGCGTCTATTGCAAGACTTGCACTATCATCAGTTGAACTAGAATCGATTACTACAACTTTTTGCGGAGCAATATCTTGATCCAAGATTGATCTAATTGACTGACGCCATATATCACCACCATTATAAACAGGAACTACAACCGTAAAATCAAGCATGACCCAACCCTGCCAAGCAATCCTCTATATTTTTAGGCAAGCTATTTGGCACTACGCCATAGCTTGACTTGAAACGCATTATACTCATCCCTGAGTAAGCGGGCCGTAAGGCTGGCGTTGGGTAGTCTTGTGTAAGGATAGGCTTAGTGGCTGGGACTTTCTTAATAGAGCCAACCCGAAATGCACACTGAAATATCAGATCAGCGAATTGGTACCAACTTACCTCTTCGTTTCCACAAAAGTGATAAATCCCAAGCTCTTCTCGACCATACGAATACTGCTCACATATAGAAAAAACAGCTCTAGCTATGTCTCGCGCATACGTTGGGCATCCCCTCTGGTCATCGACAATTCCCAACTCATCGCGCTCTTGCCCTAGCCGAAGCATAGTTTTCAAAAAATTATTACCATACTCACTAAACACCCAAGCTGTGCGAAGAATTATGTGCTTATTACAACGACTTTGAATTTCTGCTTCACCTTGAAGCTTTGTTCGTCCATACACACACTGAGGGTTGGTTGGGTGATCCTCTACGTAAGGTATACTTGCCTTTCCGTCGAAGACATAGTCAGTAGAAATATGAACAAGCAGAGCATCTATTTCGCTTGCTGCGTCTGCCAGATTCGCGGACCCAGTAACATTTATCGCACGGGCACGCTCTGGCTCGGATTCGGCCTTATCCACCGCAGTGTATGCAGCAGCATTGATAATAATATCAGGCCGAACTGCTTTGACTGCCCTCGATACTGCAGCACCATCGGTGATATCTAAAGCGCTTCGATCCATTGGCTTTAGATCATGCATCGAACCGGCGAACACATCTTGCACGCAGCGCCCAACCTGACCATTAGCGCCCGTCAATAAAACTCTCATCAGCCAAGCCCCATTTTTAGTGCTGAAAAACTTGGCGCGGCACTATCTTTAGCCGAAAGTTGGATTTCCACGCCCTCAATAGTGGGCCATTGAATAGCCAGCTCTTTGTCATCCCAGGACAAAGAGCCTTCATCGCTAGGATCATAGTAATCAGTGCATTTATACTCAAAGTCAGCAGTATCACTAAGCACTAAAAATCCATGAGCAAAGCCTGGCGGAACCCAAAATTGGCGCTTATTTTCTTCAGAGAGGATAACTCCCTCCCACTGCCCGAAACTGGGAGAGCTCTCACGAATATCAACGGCTACGTCATACACCTCACCGCGAACAACACGCACCAACTTACCTTGCGGCTTAGTTTTCTGAAAATGCAGACCTCGCAATACCCCCTTCTGGGAGCGAGAATGATTATCCTGCACAAAGGTCAGATCTATACCGGCCTGCTCGCGATAACGCTCTGCCTGAAATGTCTCAAGGAAAAAACCGCGTTCGTCGCCAAAAACCTTCGGCTCGATAATCACGCAATCCTTAAGTTTTGTTGGAATAACGTTCATAAAACTGCCCTATCAACACGCTTGGAGTTTATTGATAACCGTCGGCCACTTTTTGCAAGTACTGACCATAGCCCGTTTTTTTCAAGGCTACTGCTTGCTCGGCAAGTTGCTCTTGACTTATCCACCCCTGGCGATAGGCGATTTCTTCCAAACAGGCAACCTTTAAACCCTGCCGATGTTCTACAGTCTGAACAAACTGACCAGCTTCGATCAATGAATCGTGGGTTCCTGTATCTAACCACGCGAAACCCCGCCCAAGCACTTGAACGTTAAGTTTCCCAGCCTCAAGATAGGCCATATTAACATCGGTAATTTCCAGCTCGCCACGGGGAGAGGGCTGGATATTGCGAGCAATGTCCACTACGTCATTGTCGTAAAAGTAAAGCCCTGTTACAGCATATGAAGACTTCGGCTGAACGGGCTTCTCTTCAATACTGATGGCCTTGCTTTGCCCATCAAATTCAACAACCCCAAAACGCTCTGGGTCTGTAACGTGGTAACCGAATACTGTTGCTCCAGACTCCAAGCCAGAGGCCTGCTTCAATTTGTCGCTAAAATGCTGACCATAGAAAATATTGTCGCCAAGCACCAAACTAACGTTGTCGTTGCCTATAAAATCAGCACCAATAGTAAACGCTTGTGCTAATCCATCCGGGCTCGGCTGCTCGGCATACGAAATCGATATACCGAAGCGGCTTCCATCACCTAGTAGTCGCTGGAAGCCAGGCAAATCTGTAGGGGTAGATATAACTAATATCTCGCGAATTCCCGACAGCATAAGCACCGAGAGAGGGTAATAGATCATGGGCTTATCATAAATAGGGAGAAGCTGTTTCGATATACCCATAGTAATAGGATGCAGTCGCGTACCTGACCCTCCCGCCAAAATAATACCTTTGTAAGGCTTCATAACTATCCTTGATTAACGTTCGCGTTTTTAGAAGCGGCGTCTGGCGCCGTAAAAGCTGTATAAGTCTCTATCGTTATCTATACGCTCTCACCTATTCGAGCCAGCTGATAATCTCCTGAGAGTACACGCTCCCACCACTCCCGATTTTCTAAGTACCAGACAACTGTTTTTCTCATTCCACTCTCAAACGTTTCCTCTGGCACCCATCCTAGATCACGCTGAATTTTTCCAGCATCGATGGCATAACGAGCATCATGACCAGGGCGATCTTTAACGTAGGTAATTAACCGCTTGAAACCACCTTCGCAACCACTGGCTAATGAATTAGGATTTTCAGGAGCCAATTCTTCCAGCAGTTCACATATCGTATTTACAACATCGATATTCTGCTTTTCATTGTGGCCACCTATATTGTAGGTTTCCCCCACCTCGCCCTCAGTTGCCACTTTAATCAATGCTCGGGCATGGTCTTCAACATAAAGCCAGTCGCGAATCTGTTTCCCATCGCCATATACAGGCAGCGGCTTGCCAGCAAGCGCATTTAAAATCATGTGCGGAATGAGCTTTTCGGGAAAGTGATACGGCCCATAGTTGTTAGAGCAATTAGTGACAACAACTGGTAAACCATAGGTACGGTGCCATGCGCGGACTAAATGATCAGAGCTCGCTTTCGACGCAGAATAGGGAGAACTCGGCGCATACGGGGTCTCTTCCGTGAAAAGATCATCTGTTCCCTCTAAGTCACCATATACTTCGTCAGTAGAAATATGATGAAAGCGAAATCGTGACTTCCGATCTGCTGACAATCCCTGCCAATAATTCAATGCAGCCTGCAAGAGGGTATAGGTGCCTACTATATTTGTATGAATGAACGCACTAGGACCTTCTATAGAACGATCTACATGGCTTTCAGCAGCCAAGTGCATAATTGAATCTGGCTGACATATCGAAAGAACTCGATCAAGCTCCGACTGATCACAGACATCAACCTTTTCAAACTTGTAACGGTCACCAATATACTTCTCTGGAATACTCTCTAAATTTCCCGCATATGTCAGTGAATCCAAATTCACAACCGAATGCCCAGTATTTGCGAGCAGTTGCCGAACGACAGCACTACCAATAAACCCCGCGCCGCCTGTAACCAATAACTTCATATGAAATTCCATCACCCTGTTATTTCTTTATACGTTCGCCTAGCACACTCTCGCCAGCTTAAGCTAGTAGCAAAGTCGTACCCACGCTCCACGTATTCTCTGCTCCCACCTTCCGCGAGGAGCACGTCAATCGCCTCGGAAATACTGGAAACAGAGTATGGATCAACAAGAATGCTCTTACCTGAAAACAGCTCTTTGAGTGCAGAGTTGTCACTAGTAATAACCGGCGTCTTGTGCAGCATCGCTTCCAATGGAGGCAAACCAAACCCCTCATATAACGAGGGGTAACAAAAGCCAATCGCGTTTTCATAGAGAAATGAAAGCTCAGCGTTTGACACATGGCCAGTAAACAATATATTTTCCTGACGATGGTCCAACCCCGCTGCATCTTTAAAGATTCGCTGAACCCCCTTTGCACCAACCACAACAAGCCCGGCACCCCGAGTTTTCTCTCCCAGGCTTTCCCATGCTTTTATCAACCGGGCTAAGTTTTTCCTTGGCTCAAGCGAACCAACACTCAAAATATATCTATCAAAAGGGATAGGAACATTCTTTTTATCAGGAAATGGTGAAACACCGTTGTATACAACTTTTACTTTGTCTTCATCTACGCCAAATACTTCTACTATTCGTTCTTTAGAAAACTCTGATATTGTAATTATTTTTTCCACTCTATCGATGAGTTTTGGCTGTAAATATTTATACCAACTTACAAACCTAGGATTCAACCACTCAGGATGATCAAACGGAACGACATCATGCAAAGTTACCACCTGCCTGCGGACAGCCAATGGACCAGTGTTTGAGGGCGACCAAAGTAAATCCCCTGAACAAAGCTGCGCCGGGAGCATCACTTGCTCCCATAGATGACCCGCAATCCCATTATTGAGCATAGAAAACATTGGCTGCACCGTTTTATATTCACCACTGCATTCCGCCAAGATGCTTTCCAAGTACCTCTGAACGCCGGTCGTATGACCGCCAAGCACCCTAGTATTAACGATCATTTTTCACCAAACCACCCAAACGCATTATAAAGTATAAAAAAGACAAATATATCAAAGAGAAATATACTGGTATTAAATTATTAAATAAGTCATTTCTTACAAGCAGTACTAGCCGAATCAAACAAAAAGCTAAAATTACGGGCAAATAGCCGCCACCATTATTTATCACCACACGAAACAACCAGGAGACCAACCATCCGTATAGAAATATTATAAAAACCCCAAAAAACCCGAAAGAAATATAGCTCTCCGACAATATCGAAAAAGCGATCTCTATTTTATTTGGATAGTAGTAACTTGAAAAATACTCCCTCGTGAATTGCGAACTCGCACCCTCTACACCCACACCGAACACCCAAGATATCGGATAAAATATCGCGGACAAAATAGACTGCCCCCACGTAGGCCCAAGTCCCTTTTCAATAGAGAACGCTAGAGTATCTATATAAGGGAACTCGGGGCCCCTCAAGTGAGCCAACACCCCACCAGCATGATCAATACCACCACGAAAATAAGCGGTCACTTGACTTGACAGGTAGGCCAAAAAACTGGCAGTGACAACCACTTTTAAACCATTAACCTTCAAATGCCCACGCACAGATAGTATGAAAATTACTGGCGCCACATTTTCAACAACGACCTTACCTCGACTACCCGTTGCCGCGTCAAAAAATAACGCAGGCATCCACAGTAGAGCAAAGACAACCCAACCTTTTCTCCCGCCAAAATTCCACACATAAACAAGAAACGATAGCTTGTAACAACCTAGAAGCAGCATCGCCATTCCGCTATCCTGGAATACTTCAAACCTATTACTAGCAACAGATAAAAAGAAATCACCCACTCCCGACGACAATAAACCGCTAAAAGCATAAAATGACACCGCGAAAGAAAAAGATAAAGCGAAGACCATCTCACGCTGCGCCGGCATGGGACTCACAAAAGCAAACCTCGACCTCACTGAGCAAGCAGACAGAAACCCGAGAAAAAAAGCAACAACCGAAAGTAATAAATATACTACCGCTAACGTTACAGAGGCAGCTGAAACTTCATACTTATAATAATAAGAAAAATGGAGAAGACCATCACTTACATTCAATATTGCTTTTGGTATATAAAAAAATGCAATAAACATAAGTATCAGAAATGCCGGATGCATGAGTGACTTGCTGATTCGGTAAACATATGAGGCAAAAGTTAGACATAATAACCAGCACAGGAGCCCCAGAACCAATACCTCAACCATAGCTTCTTCTCACTACAGCCCGGTAAACAACGAATTGAAAAATGCTTAGTGATGAAAGTGCCAACAAAGACGCAGCAGTGCTAGAAATCCCCAAGAAACTAATTGAAATATAAATAAAAAATGAATACCCTGCACCAACGATAAACATAATCAAAACTCTGAATCTTTGCCCCCCCGACACAGTGACATAGTTCGCCAGAGGAACAGATTGCACTCTAAAGAAAAAGAACACAAACGAAAGTATCGACACCCCCAAAATGAGCAAATAACCCAATGGCTCTCCAATGCTAAGCAAAATCAACAGCGAAGCGGCGGCCGCTATAAAACTATAAAATATCGCATGCACTAACGACACCTCTTTAACCGCTCTCTCTGCAGCCATCCGAGGAAGAAGGTAGTTGCTATAAACCTCTAAGGGTATTAGTCCAACAAATAACGCGGTTACGAAAAACTTATAGTTGGCCACCTCTGTAGCATCCTCTATAAGCGCTCCAACTATCAAAACATCCAAATTTGAGAGCAAGCTCGCGGCCAAAGGCTGTATAGCAAATGGAGCCAAACTTATCAGCCAGGATAAAAGCCCTTCATCATCAGTCAGAGATGACACACCCGGCCACACAAAAACTACTGGGCACAAAAATATAAAGAATCTAGCAACAGATATCAGCGCTAGTACGTCATAATGTAGCTTGTCGTGAAAAATTATTGCCGCGATAGCTAATGGATAAGCCATAAGATGCGCACCAAGCTCACCACGGTGGTTTTCCATCCGACGCAAAATTGAGCAAAAAATATACGTCAACGAAAAAAACCAAGCCCAAACGGGAACCAGAGAGTTTGATATGAAGAGGATGCACGGAAATACTAACACTAAGTATGTGAAATATTTTCTGACAGAGAAGAGCCGACGCCAATTATCTTGAGACAAGATAAAGAAGCTCAGCCCCGCATCCAGTATATACGACAATAGGATACAAGCTGAGTATTGAATGAAAAAATCTGCAGCGCTATCCTCTAGAAAAAAGTATGCGACAAACACTAAAAAAGGGTTCATCCCCACCCTTAATAATGAATTTACCTTCGGATATATATCAACCATAGTTAGCGAATAGCTGCCCATAGCTAATTTTAGCCCTGTCTATATAGCTATCCACCAATCCCTGCGGGCAACCGCCCTCATTCAACCCCTCAATCGCAAGCCTCAGCGCACGCCCAAGGTCGGCCCTTCCAAACTCCAAATACCTGTCCTTACCAACAATCTCCCGTAAAAAGCGCTGCTTATCTTCTCTCGCTACCACCACCGTGGGCACCGAATACGAAGTCGAGATAATCGCCGCATGCAGTCTCATGGCCACGCAAAACTTAGCACCCGCTATAAGCGATAGCGTGGAAGCCAGCGAGTTCTCAATGAATATCTCCACACCAGACTCATCTTGAAAGCGTTGATATAGTGCATATTCTTCACTTTTTCTTAAGTCCATGCATAATAAATATATCTTTGAGACTTTTTTCTTTAAGAGACCCTCAATAGCCGCATCCAGCAAGGCAGACATTGCACCAGCATCAAGCTTTTCGCCAACCAAACTTATAACGCCGTAGCCATTACAACTTATATCAGAAGGTAATTTTATCAAACCTGAACTACATAAAAACCCAATATCTGGACATACACTTAAGCCACTTACGCGGATACCATTCTTTCTTGCATTCTCAACTGACACACTATCTCTAACACGGCCGCTAATTTTTCCAAGCAGCCTTGAAATTAGCTTATTCTTCCACGACAACTCGTTTATCCCAACACTCACAAATAAGACTTCTTTTCGCAATAATCTTGCGGCCACCGCCACTACGCATATATATATCAATATGGGGCTTAGTTTTGCATTAAAATCATTTTGAATTAACGTTCCACCACCTATTAAAACCTTATCTGCCGACGCAACTTCTCTTATGATTCCTAATATATTTTTTTTCCCACTTGAGAAAAATCTAATATCATTAAATTCATTCGCCAACTTATCAGGGTTCATGCTGGCGACCGAAACGGTGCACCCCTGACAAATCAGGCTCCGAGCTATCAATATTGCCATCAGGTCATCTCCATGATTAACGCCCGTTGACCCGAATATCGCTACTTTCTTACTTGGCATTTTTATTGACAAACCCCTTCAAAAAGGTCATAAACATAATTTTTAAGTCCATCCAAATAGACCAGTTATTTATATAATAAAGATCACATTCAATTCGTTTACTTAGGTCTGTATCACCGCGCCAGCCATTTACTTGCGCCCAGCCCGTAATTCCAGCTTTAACCATATGCTTTTGCATATAACCGTCGATATCGTGCTTAAATTCGTTAACAAACTGTGTGCGCTCCGGGCGCGGACCAACAATCGACATATCACCAAATAAAACATTTAAGAATTGAGGCAATTCATCGAGACTAGTACGGCGAATGAATTGTCCAAACTTGTTTGTAGCCTTAGCACCAGCATTCCCCCACTGCACGCCATTTTTCTCAGTATCCACTGGCATGGAGCGGAACTTGTACATCATAAAAGGTTTGCCTGACCGACTTACTCGCTCCTGGCGGTAAAAAATCGGACCAGGAGAAGAAAGTTTTACTCCAATCGCTAGAGCGATCATGATTGGGCTAATGCCAAGCAAGATAAACGCAGCAAGTGTTCTGTCTTCTATAGCTTTAATCAACCGATTCATACCCGACATGGGAGAGACTTGTAGGTTAATAACCGGCATATCTGCTACTTGGGTCACAGAGTTGTTTATCAACCGGAAGCCTTCAATGCCCGGAATCAAACGTACATCTTGAGTAGCGAAGCGGAGCTCTTCGAGGATTTGATTGATCTCTTTCTCTTTGGAAAGAGGCATCGCTATCCAGACTTGATCAACACGATCCTTTGCTTTTTCTAGATATTTGTCGATTTCATGGAAACCACCCAGCCTTTTCTCTCCTTGGATTACTCCTTCACCAAAATAACCTCGCACTTTGTATCCCGCCCACTCCGCATCACGGACAGTGTTTATTGTGCTGGTCGCAAGCCCATTGTCTCCTACAATAACTACGTGGGTTTGGTTACGGCCACTTCTTCGCGCCCTGTTCAATACGGCGCGGACGCAGCTACGCACGAGCAGTAAGCCGCTAAGCCCCGCAAAGAACCACACAGAAAAATACTCAATGCGCGTCGCATCTGCGTTTTCAGTAAAATAGAGGAGGAACGCAAGGATAAGAAAGTTGAATGTCCATGCTTGCGAGGCGTTCAAGAGCTCTTTACCAGTGCTCTCTCCGCGCCACGCTCGATACAAGCCTATCGCTGGGTACAGCCATAGTGCTATAACCATACTCATGGCAACACTCAACGCCAAAAAACTGTCCATTGCCCAAGTTTTGTATATCAGCCCATGCGTTAACATTGCTGACACGGGTATTACCATAATGTCGCTAAAGCGGTGCAACAGCACCAAGCGTATCCGCGGCTCAGATACAAATTGCTTGCTACTCATTGGGCCTTGCCTCCATCGCAATAATTCAGTGCCAACTGGACGAGGTTCGTATCTGGCAAGTGGTTAGTGGATCTTCGCTGGCAGAATTCAGCTTCCTGCCATTCTGGATTACTGCCCCACATTGGCAGTACCAATGTGCGAGCATATTTGATATTCACAGCTATTCCCTCGCTAATGCGGTTAGACAAGTCTTTACTTCGTTGTAAGGCAGGTGGTCGTCACCAGCACCCAAAGACCCGCAGTATCCTCCTGTGAGGGATAGGTCCACACCCCCCATATACGGTAACCTGCTGTGATCCAAGCACATACAGGCCAACTCGAGGGTCGCTATTTTGCTCCACAACGGTGCGGAAACCAAGCCAGCATTGCTGTCGAGTGACATTGTTACGAGCTGGGCCGAATCAGTGCGACACAACCCCATGCAACCAGTGCAGTTTTTGCGCCAACAACGTGCGAAACCTGTGAGCCAATGCACATTTTGCGCCAACCAAGTGCACGCAAGGCCGGTTTCGACTCATATCTCCATCAAAAGATTGATTCGCCCCTGCTTACAAGCGCGGAGCTTACATGGCGATTACTACGACGGCGTTAAAGTATAGGTGAAGTTTTAGGCCGCCTAACTTAGTAAAGAACAGGGCGCAGCTAAAACCATTACTCCCCCTTGTGGCTTTTTGTGGCAAGCGCTTGGAGGCTTGCTGCTTTTCGGGGCGCTATTGGTAGGGTCGGCTGCGAGATTTTTAGTTAAGGGGGTACTGGATCCCGGCTCGGGGGCCGGGATGACGAACTGTAGCCCTTGTCGTCATGCCGGACTTGATCCGGCATCCAGCACTACGGAAGGCGGATAGAGCTCGGCGCCCAGTTTGGATGAAAGGGGGCGGAGGCTGGGAGTGTGATTTTAGTACAGGGGTACTGGATCCCGGCTCGGGGGCCGGGATGACGAACTATAACCCTTGTCGTCATGCCGGACTTGATCCGGCATCCAGCGCCACGGAAGACGGATAAAGCTCGGCGCAGAGCGCGGATGAAGGGGTCGGAGGCTGGAAAACGGGGCTGGCCGTATTTAGGTGGGGCTGTTAGCGGTTACAGGCGGCTTGGTGTGGTCTCGGGGTACGTGACGGGTAGTGTGATTTTAGTGCAGGGGTATTGGATCCCGGCTCGGGGGCCGGGATGCCGATCGGGGGAGGTGTCGCGGAGCCGGGATGACAGCGGGAAAGGAAAGGCCGGGGTGTGACGAGCAACGCATGCAATATCGTGACATTGTCACAGTTACTTGGCATGATCCTTGTCCTGCTAATTTGTGGGCGCGTATCATCTACAGCCGCACCACTATCAACCCGACAGCGCGCCGCGCATCACAAAAAATGGACATCTGAGTAATGAGACACGGCCAAGGGCGGCTTATCCGCTGGTTTCGCTTCGGCACATCACTACTGGCGGCAGCACTGCTGCACCAGCAGGCATTTGCCAAGCCCTGGATCGGCCCGGATGAGTTGGTACTTCGCCACCATATTGAACTGCTTTCGGCCAGCGGTGTGCTCACGACCCCAACAACCCAGTGGCCATTAATGTGGGGGGCGATCCTTCCCGATTTGCGCCGCGCCCAGGCACAACAGTTGAGCGACTCGGAACGCCAGGCTGTCGACGCGCTTCTGGCCCGTTTCGAGGAAGAGCGCCAGCCGCTCTCGGCGAAAGTAGAAATGGCAAGCAGTAAGCAGGAACGCCGCTTTCTTACCGGGTTTGGCAATCACAACAACGCGCCGGAATATGCGGCGTTGTCCAGCGAGTTTGTCAGCTCGGGCTGGGCCGGGCAGCTCCGCATTAGTTATGACTTTCCCGACGCCCCAAGAGAGCATCGCCGACTGGATGGCAGCTATCTGGCAAAAGCGTTTGGTAATTGGGGCGTGAGTGTTGGCGCGATCGATCGCTGGTGGGGCGCAGGCTGGCAAAGCAGCCTGTTGCTGTCTAATAATGCTCGCCCTGTTCCCGGCATCGCCTTGCAACGCAACCGTGCCCATGAATTTGAGAGTGCCTGGCTGAACTGGCTAGGCCCATGGCAGCTACAAGCCTTCGCCGGACAAATGGAAGGCGACCGCGCCGTGCCGGAAACCAAGCTACTGGGAATGCGTGTTGCTGTGAAACCGACACAGTGGCTGGAAATTGCTGCAAGCCGTACCGCTCAGTGGGGCGGAGAGGGTCGCCCGGAATCTTTTTCGAATTTCAAGGACTTAATGCTCGGCAATGACAACCGAGGCGACGGCGGCCTCACTCAGGAAAATGAGCCGGGTAACCAGTTGGCAGGCTTCGATGTCAAAATGCTATGGGCCACTCCCTGGGGTAATCAGGGCGCGTACATTCAGCACATTGGTGAAGACGAGAGTGGCGCACAGCCGTCTCGCCTGACCCATGTCGTCGGCCTGAATGGTCTGCTTGCTGTCCAAAAGCACCGCATCCACTGGTTTCTGGAGCGTACTCAAACAACCGCAGGCGCCCTGATTGGAGATGAGCGTCCTAATTACGTATACGAGCATGCTATTTATAAAAGCGGCTATCGCTACAAGGGGCGCGCGCTGGGCGCCAGCATCGACAACGACAGCGAGCTGGATACCTTGGGCGTTGATTGGATGGTGCCGAATCAGGGCATGATTTCACTGCGGTATTCGGATGTGGCACTGAACATTGATGGCAGTGGTCGCGCCCCCGCAGGGCGGAGTGCTGGAGAAGGAAACAGCCTCGAATTGAGTTACGAGCAACGCTTTGGCACGCTTCGCGCCAAAGTGGGCTATTTAAATATTGATGACGGACTTCAACTTTATAATTACGACCATGGCATAGAAACTGCCTTCATCGAAGCCAGTTACCGCTGGTAAGCGTACAGGGATTAGCGGA
>CEWF01031740.1_pt1 | contig 14752 bp, 9 predicted proteins | sample 531331 | NCBI WGS metagenome assembly CEWF01 (sample SAMEA2622676, study PRJEB7988) | marine metagenome | biome: marine biome (ENVO:00000447); feature: mesopelagic zone (ENVO:00000213); material: "saline water (ENVO:00002010), including plankton (ENVO:xxxxxxxx)" | depth 600 m | reverse complement strand
GCAGTGTGGATCGGCCCTACTGACAGCCATTGTTAGCAGATTTTTCGCGCAACCGTCTTGCCCCGCGCGCCTAGCAGGCGTCAGAGCAGGACGGCGAGCCAGACAACAGCAATGGAAATGAGTCCGAGCAGCTGAGCCGCGCTGCCCAGATCCTTCGCGCGCTTGGACAATGGATGGATTTCCAGCGACACCCGATCGACCACCGCCTCGATGGCTGAATTCACCAGTTCGATGGCGAGCGACATCAGCACCGGCAGGACCAGCAAGACACGCTCCACGGGGGTGCTGCCAACCATAAAGGCGACAGGAATGAGCACGCAAGCAAGCAGAGCCAGCTGACGAAAGGCCGCCTCATGCTGCCAGGCTACGGCGAGGCCGGCAAAGGAATAGCCGGCTGCCTTGGCGATGCGCCCAAGCCCCGGTTTGCTCTTGAAGACAGACGCCTCGTTGGTCGTTTCGACTTTCATCTCTCACCCTCATTAGTGACTGCACATCCGGCTCATGACCGGCCATCGCCACCCACTGTCGAATGCCACGAACGCTTGATATCATATTGCTATCGATCAAGAACGATTCAATTTCCGACGAACAGTCAGGTAAAGGTTAAAGCACATTAGCTCCTAGCCGACACGTTGTTCAGGTCGCTACAGGTCGCGCCCGAAACCACCGTAGGTGACTCTTGCTTCTCTTTCGCCCAAACCAGCAGCTCCCGACCCCGCTCGGACTGGCCGGTATCGAATGGCCGATTTTCGCGCTCAATGAAGGACGCCTGCATTGGGTCATGGCGGAAAAAGCGAGCGATGCGGCGCTGCTGACCCGGCAGGTCATCGGGAACATGGAGGCCAGTCAGCGGGCGGCGATGATAGCGGACGTAGCCCGCCAGCGACACGCGCTGGCCGATCTGCCGGCTGACGCGGGCCCTGGTGAGCTGCTGGCTCTGACTCTGACGCCGGACCATTTCGAAGCGATGCTGCAGCGCCTGGATTCCGAACTGGATCGCTCGGGCAACATGCGCGCTCGGTACATACTGCTCAACCTTCCCACTCAGGCCTGGGAGCATCTTGCAGGGCCGCGCCTCTCATGCTGGCTGACGCGGATCGGCGCCTGGCTGCTCGAGCGCCACGTGACACTGCTGATCATCAGTGACGGTGTCAGCGACGCCCTGAGCGAGGGTTTGCTCCGACTCAGCCATTGCCTGGCCGGGTTCGCCTCGCTCACTCAAACTCCGTCCGGCACCCGCCTGTATCTGCATCACTGGCAGAGCGAGCGCGGCATGACGAGCGCCCGCCAATTCGCCCTACGCCACCAGGCCGACGGGTTCCAGCTGACGGCTTGCCGAGAGCTCGACGAGGTGATCGAGCACCCCGATCGGGGGCGTTTCTATGCGGAACGCAGCGTGCTGGAAGGGGTGCACAATGTGTCCACTCAGTGGCGCCTGTTCGAGAGCAGAGCGGCCCTACTGGCGCATGCCGAAACCGCCAGGTCTGCGAGCATCCTCTTCGCGATCACCGATAACGAGCAGGTCGACGAGCTGGCCCATCAGCTCAATCGGTTGCGTCGTACCTGCGGCAACCAGCTGAAGCTGATCATCCGGGAAACGGCGCCCTGCCTGCGCTACCGGGACGAACAGCTGCTGCTGGCCGGTGGCGCGTCGCTGGTCGTGCCTTTCGGCACCTCGCTACCACGCTTCCTGACGATGGTCGAGAGCGCTCAGGGGCATATCTGGCAGCGCCAGCTGAGCGACATCGACGCCAGCCTCGACAAGCTCAAACCGCTTCCCCTGCGTGGCCAGCTGAGCCCGCGCAGCTTTGCCGAAGCCGTCCGGGAAATGTGGGCCGGCAGCACAACGGGTGAGATCGTTCATCAGCTGGTTCGGCTGCAACCGGTACCCGGATTGAGCCTGGAGCAGGTGCTTGGCCAGGCTCATCTACGGCGTAACGGCGACATAGCCTGCATCGTCGACAAGGCGCTGTATCTTTTTCTTTTCGCCTGCCGCGCTGAATCGCTCGAGGCGGCTCTGGACAACATCTTCGGAGTCACCTGGCAGGAGCTGTTCCTCGGCCTCGAACAGCTGGCGGATCTCGAACCCCTGTCCGGCCCCGGCTTCCGCGGCGAAACCTTGTCACTGCCCGGCCACGAAACGCTCGTCAACGAGCCGGCACCGGGTCGACAGCTTCAACCACGCCCCCTGACCCTTTTACTGGTGACGCCACCATGACGCTCGAGCAGCTCCTCGAGGTCGCCAGCCTGTTCCTGGCGATCGGCATCGGTATCAGCTGGTTGATGACCCGGTACGGCCACACGGCGCTGCGTGCATTCGACCGAATGCTCCCGCCCCGCTACCTGAAAAGGACAGCGATACGCCGTCGTTCCACAAGATCGGAAGACACGCCATGAATGCGCCGGAGCGGCTGATCGTACCCGCGCCCCCGGTTACCCGCTGGCCGGGCCTGGGTGTGTGGAATCTGTATTTTCTGCTGAAGTTCCTGTTGCTGGGCCTTGGCCTGCTGAACTTCCAGGCTCTGCCGAATCTGGTGTTCGCGGCGTTTCTCGTGGTACCCCTTCCGGGCGCCCCGTGGCGCATCGTACGGCAGCTGATCGCGATTCCCGTGGGTATCGCGCTGCTGTACCACGACACCTGGCTGCCCCCGTTCGACCGGTTGCTGGCGCAACCGGGGGTGCTGGATTTTTCCCCAGCCTATCTCTTGGAACTAGCCGGACGCTTCGTCGACTGGACCGTGCTCGGCCTCTGCGCCTTGCTGGTGATTGGTTACAGCTACATGGCGAACTGGGTTCGCCTGTCCACGATCTGCCTGGGCGGTCTGATCTGGCTGAACCTGGGCAGCATCCCTCTGCTGGCATCACCACCGCGTGCAGATGCCGCCCCCGTCGTGGCGTCCGCACAGGGCAACGACGCGCCGGCCCTTCAGGACAATGTGGCGCTGGATACCTGGCTGGAGAATTTCTTCCGCACCGAGGCCACGCGCCAGACGCAGTTCCCCCTGCGCAGCGAGCAAACCGCGGCGTTCGACGTGCTGTTCATCAATGTCTGCTCGTTGGCCTGGGACGATCTGGACGCGGTCGAGTTGCGCGACAACGCTCTGCTCAAACGCATGGACGTCATCTTCGACCGCTTCAACTCCGCCACTTCCTACAGCGGGCCGGCGGCAATCCGGCTGCTGCGAGCCAGCTGCGGTCAGCCCCGTCACCAGGCCCTGTACGAACCCGCGCCGGAACAATGCCTGCTGTTCCAGAACCTGGCCAACCTGAGCTTCCACGCCGAAACCCTGATGAACCACAACGGCAAGTTCGACGGCTTCGCCGGTGAAATCGAAGCCCAGGGCATGCCCCAGCCGGTGCTGGCGAGCCAGAAGTTCGCGCGTGCGCTGGCAGGCTTCGACGGCTCGCCGATCGCCAGGGATTTCGACGTGCTCAACGGCTGGTGGCAGCGTCGTCAGGCATTGCCGGAGCCACAGGTCAGCCTTTTCTACAACAGCATCAGCCTGCACGACGGGAACCGCATCGTCGGAGCCGATGGCAATGCCCAATCGGCGGCATATAGGCCTCGCGCACAGCGCCTGCTGGATGACCTCAACCGTTTCATCGATGAGCTGGAGCGCAGCGGTCGACCGGTCGCCTTGCTGCTGGTACCCGAGCACGGAGCGGCGTTGCATGGTGACCGCATGCAGATCGCCGGTATGCGCGAGATTCCCCGGCCATCGATCACCCAGGTGCCCGTCGGCCTGAAACTGATCGGGATGGACGCCCCTCACGGCACGCAGCCCGTGCACATCCAGCAGCCAACAAGCTTCCTGGCGCTTTCCGAGCTGGTTTCCCGGCTCTACGCCGCCCGTCAGCAGGGCAGCACCCCGAACCTGGAGGCGCTGGTCGCTGACCTGCCGCAGACCGAGCTGGTCTCCGAAACGGCCGGCGCGCAGGTGATCGAGCGCGCAGGAAAACCGTACGTACGTCTCAGCGGCCAGACCATCTGGCTTCCTTATCCAAACCGGTTCGAGTAGCACGCCTATGGAATCGCTGATCCTGCCGTCGCCACAAGACGATGTCGACAACCTGAAACGCCACCTGGGCATGCCGAAGCTCGGCTATCAGGACATCTCTGCGTCGCTGGCACTGGACAAGGCAGTTCAGCGCTGGCCGCTGCTGAGCGAGCTTTCCGTCGTCGCCCACCTGAACAGCGCGCTCGAGAGCGTCTCGCTCGAGAACGCCAGTGTGGCCGCGGCCAGCAGGCGTCCGGCATGAAGCAGCTCGTGCTGCGCGGCCTGCGCGGCGGAATCGGCGCCACCTCGCTGCTGGCCGGCCTCGGCATCGCGCTGCATGAACAGGGTGAGCGGGTACTGCTGATCGATCTCAGCCCGGACAACATGCTGCGCCTGCATTTCAGTGTCGACGTTGCGTATGCCTCCGGCTGGGCGCGCGCGCAGCTGGATGCTGCGCCATGGCATGAGAGTGCCCTGGAACTGCTCCCGGGCCTGCACCTGCTGCCTTACGGCGAGCTTGGCGGGGCGGAGATTTCCCAGATCGAAGGCCAGCTCTGCGCGGACTCGAGCTGCTGGGCGCAGCGCTGTGACTTGATCGGACACAACTACGACTGGGTACTGTTCGACCTGCCGCAGCGGCTGCCGGGCCATCGCGCCGTTGTGTCGGAAGCGAATCGGGCCGACGTGCTGATCGATCTGGCTACACCAGACCCCGGGTGCCATGTGCTGCTGCAGCAGCGCCCACGCCCGGATGCGGATCTCCTGCTGATCAACCGCTTCAATCCGGCCAGCCAGCTGCAGCGCGATCTGCTGCTGCTCTGGCGCAGCCAGCCGAGGAGCAACCGGCAACCGCAACTGATCCACGAGGACGAAGCGCTGCCGGAAGCCCTGGCGCACAAGCTGCCGATAGGTCATTACGCACCGAAGAGCCAGGCCGCCAGCGACCTGCGCAGCCTGGCGCTCTGGTGCCTGGCCCAGCGAGCGAAGTGCTGATATGCCCAACCCACTGAGCTACTACCAGTACATCCGCTATCGGCGCGGTGCCAGCCCGATTGCTGCGCTGAGCTGGCTGATCGCCTACATGACAGCCTGGCTGCTGCTGCGCCTGGATGCCCCTGGCTGGCAGTGGGTCATGGCCGAGCGCCGCAGGCTGTATCCGCACGTCGCGGGCAAAAGGCCCACCGCCGGCGACCCGCTGCGGATCGTCATCCAGAGCATCTGGCTGCTCGTCGCACGCGCGCCCGGGTCGGCGCCGGCACGCTCGCTGGGCGGTCGACTCCGCTCGACCTGGCAGCGACTGCACAGCGTCGCGCAGCAGCTGCCCAGGCCGCCGCGCCTGCGGCACAGGCGGACGTTCGACCTGCCTGGCTTGCGCAATGCCGAAGCGCGCGTCGGAAAGGCCGAGCGCTGGCTGTCCAGCCTATCGAGACCCGTCCGCTACGCGTTCAACATCACCATCGGCGCGCTGGCCATGCTGCTTGGCATTCTCTGTATCACCGAGCCGCTCGGCTATACCGCGCAGGTCACCTTCGTGCTCCTGCTCTGGGGCCTGGCCCTGCTCGTCCGGCGCGTTCCCGGGCGCTTCGCGGTGCTGATGCTGATCGTGCTGTCGGCCATCATTTCCTGCCGCTACCTGTGGTGGCGCTACACCGCCACGCTGCATTGGGATTCCTATTTCGACCTGGCGTGCGGCATCACCCTGCTGGTGGCGGAGACCTACTCCTGGATCGTCCTGATCCTCGGCTACGTACAGACCTGCTGGCCGCTGGATCGCAAACCCGCCCCGCTGCCGGCAGACAGCAGCAGCTGGCCGTCGGTCGACCTTTTCATCCCGACCTATAACGAAGATCTCTCGATCGTGCGCACCACGGTGCTCGCGGCGCTGGGCCTGGACTGGCCACGCGACAAGCTGAACGTGTACATCTGCGATGACGGCCGCCGGGACAGTTTCAAGCAGTTCGCCGAGGAAGTCGGCGTGGGCTACATCGTCCGCCCCGACAACAAGCACGCCAAGGCAGGCAACCTCAACCATGCGCTGACCGTGACCCACAGCGAGCTGATCGCCATCTTCGACTGCGACCACATACCCGTACGTTCCTTTCTCCAGGTCACCACGGGATGGTTCCTGCGCGACCCGAAACTGGCGCTGGTGCAGACGCCGCACCACTTTTTCTCGCCCGACCCGTTCGAACGCAACCTGGGATCCTTCCGCCGCAAGCCCAACGAAGGCGAGCTGTTCTACGGCCTGGTGCAGAACGGCAACGACATGTGGAACGCCTCGTTCTTCTGCGGATCCTGCGCCGTACTACGCCGCGACGCAGTGGAAAGCATCGGTGGATTCGCCGTGGAAACCGTCACCGAAGATGCCCACACGGCGCTGCGCCTGCATCGTGCCGGTTGGAATTCGGCCTACCTGGGCACGCCGCAGGCGGCGGGCCTGGCCACCGAAAGCCTCTCGGCGCATATCGGCCAGCGGATACGCTGGGCACGCGGCATGGCGCAGATCTTCCGCACCGACAACCCGCTGCTCGGTCCGGGCCTGACGATCTTCCAGCGACTCTGCTACGCCAATGCGATGCTGCATTTTCTCGCTGGCCTGCCCCGCCTGATCTACCTGACGGCACCGCTCGCGTTTCTCCTGCTGCACGCCTACATCATCTACGCGCCGGCGCTGATGATCGTGCTCTACGTGCTGCCGCACATGATTCACGCCAGCCTGACCAACGCCAGGATGCAGGGCGAGTACCGGCATTCGTTCTGGGGCGAGGTGTACGAGACGGTACTGGCCTGGTACATCGCGCGGCCCACCACGGTGGCGCTGTTCAACCCGGGCAAGGGCAAGTTCAACGTCACGGCCAAAGGCGGGCTGATCGATCACGATCAGTTTGACTGGCGCATCGCGCGCCCCTACCTGGTTCTGGCGGCCTTGAACGTCGCCGGTCTCGGATTCGCCGTCTGGCGCCTGTTCACCGGTCCGGTCAGTGAAATCGGCACGGTTCTGGTCAGCTCCGCCTGGGTCATCTACAACCTGCTCATCATCGGCGCCGCGGTGGCCGTCGCATCCGAAGTCCGGCAGATACGTCGCGCCCACCGTGTCATGGCCCAGCTGCCGGCCTCGCTGAAGCTCGCCGACGGTCACGCCTACCCCTGCACGCTGCTGGACTTCGCCGAAGGCGGTGCGGGCCTGCAGATCCCGCCGGGGCTGAAGGTGGACATGGATCAGCCGGTCTCCCTGATCCTTCAGCGCGGGGATCGCTCGTTCATGTTTCCTGGTCGAGCCTCCCGGCAGATCGGCGAGCGCCTGGGTATCCGCCTCGACAACCTCGACCTCGCGCAGCAGATCGACCTGGTCCAGTGCACCTTCGCCCGGGCCGACGTCTGGCTGAACCGCCATCAGGATTTCTTGACGGACCGGCCGCTGCACAGCTTCATCGAAGTGCTGCGTATCGGCGGACGCGGCTACCACCGCCTCTACGAACAACTGCCGAGCGTCCTGAGCAGACCCCTTCGCCCGCTTCTTCGGTTAGCCGCCTGGCTACTGAGCTATTGCCCTCGTACTCCAGACTCTAAATCCCTGGTAACCCCGTCATGATCACCCGAACCTATTCCCGGACGCTGCTCACCGCCTTGCTGTGGGCATTCAGCGCTGCCGCCATCGCTGAGCCGAGCCTCGACGCCGACAGCACGCCGCCGAGCTGGAACTCCAGTCGCAGCTTCAGCGACCTGGGCCGTCCCCGCGACCAGTTGCTGCTTGGCATACGCAACGCGGAGCAGGTCGAGTTAGGCCTGCGTCATGACCGGATCGCCACCGCCGCCACCCTACACCTGGACTACACGCCATCGCCGGCGCTGATTCCGGTGCTGTCGCACCTGCGCGTGTACCTGAACGATGAGCTGATGGGCACGCTCCCCATCACCCAGGAGCAGATAGGCCAGCGTGTTCGTCAAGAGCTGGCCCTGGACCCGCGCCTGCTGGGCGATTTCAACCGGGTGCGAATCGAATTCGTCGGCCACTACAGCGATGTCTGCGAAGACCCCGCGCACAGCGGCCTGTGGCTGAACCTGGGTCGTCAGAGCCGGGTCAGCCTGCATGAGCAGGCGTTGGACGTCACCGGCGACCTGGCCTGGTTCCCGCTGCCCTTCTTCGACGAGCGCGACACCCAGCAGCTCAATCTGCCGGTCGTCTTCACCGGCACGCCGACCCTTGGCGAGCAGCGGGCCGCAGGCATTCTCTCGTCCTATTTCGGCAGCCTGGCCGCCTGGCGAAGCGCGACCTTCCCGGTGTTGTTCGATGCCCTGCCGTCGACGCAGGAGCGTCCGCAACCTGCGCTGGTGTTCGCCACCAACGACCGTCGTCCGTCGTTCCTCGCCGAGCATCCAGCGGCGGAAGGGCCGACCGTCGAACTGATCGACCATCCGCAGGACCGCTACAGCAAGCTGCTGCTGATTACCGGCCGTAACGACGACGATCTGGTGGTCGCGGCGACGGCGCTGGCACTGGATCGCGGCCAGCTGCGCGGAAATCGGGTTCGCCTGGAGCAGGTCGAACCGCCGGCACGCAAGCCTTACGACGCCCCCAACTGGATCCGCACGGACCGCGCCGTACAGCTCGCCGAGCTGATCGACTACCCGCAGCAACTGCAGGTAAGCGGCCTCCAGCCCTATCCCATCACACTGGATGTCAACCTGCCGCCGGACCTGTTCGTCTGGCGCAACCAGGGCATCCCGCTGCAGACGCGCTATCGCTATACGCCGCCGGTGACGACGGACGAGTCCCGCCTGAACATCAGCGTCAACGACCAATACATCAGCAGCATCCCCCTGCAGGGCAGCGACAGCCGCAGCAGCGTGGAGAACCTGCGCCTGACCGTTCTTGCCTCGGACTCCACCGCCGAAAGCGAAAAGCTACTGGTGCCTGCGCTGAAGATGGGTATGCGCAACAAGGTGCGCTTCGAATTCAACTTCGCCAGCAAACTGGGCAACGCCCAGCGCGGTCGCTGCCAGACCTACCTGCCGACCAACATCCAGGCCGCCATCGACGAGCAATCGACGATCGACCTGTCGGGCTATCACCACTACATGGCCATGCCCGACCTGAAGGCCTTTTCGCGCAGCGGCTTCCCCTTCAGCCGGATGGCTGATCTTTCCGAGACCCTGGTGCTGACCTCGGCCCAGCCCGACGAGGCGCAGGTCGGCACCCTGCTCGATACCCTTGCGCTGATCGGCTCTCATACCGGCTACCCGGCATTCGGCGTGCGCATCGCCGACAACTGGAAGTCCGCGGCGCAGGCCGACGCCGACCTGTTGCTGCTGGGCCCTCTGCCCAATGAGCTGGTCAACGATGCCTCGCTGCCGTTCCTGCTCGAATCGCCACGCAGCTGGTTGCGGCACGGCGCTGCCGGCACGGACGAACGGTCCGCCGGCGGCAAGCTGGGCATGAGCGCCAACGGTCCTCTGGCGGCGGTCGTCGGTCAGCAGTCACCCTTCCACGCCCAGCGCAGTCTCGTCGCCCTGCTTGCCTCGACGCCGACGGATTACGGCCTGTTGCGCGATGCGCTGACCGATTCGGGCAAGCAGGAAGCCTTCGCCGGCGCCGTTACCCTGATTCGCACCAGCGGCGTCAGCAGCCATGTCGTGGGCGAACCCTATTACGTGGGCAAGCTGCCCTGGTGGCTGCTGTTGTGGTTCCACCTTTCCGCACACCCCGTGCTGCTGGCGTTTCTGGCCGCAGCCAGTGTCGTGCTGTTCGCCATCGTGCTGTGGCGGGCCTTGCGCTGGGCTGCCGGGCGCCGCCTGAGCGATGCCGGGTAATCCGCCATGCGCAAATCCCCGCTTCTTCTGCTCGCGGCATTGCTGCCGATCTGGAGCCATGCCGAGATCCCGGCCGATCGCGCCGAGCAGGCCCAGTGGCTGCTGGCACAGGTACGTGCCGCCGAAGCCGTCAACCGTGACGAGCTGGTTCGTGACGCCCTGACACGGCTGCAACGTGTCGCGCCCGGCCATGCTCAGGCAACGCTGGCGCAGATGCGGCTTGCCTTGCGTCAGCGTGACCTGCAGCAGCTCGAGGCGCTGCAGCAGAACCTGCAGAGGACCGCCGCAGGCAGCGAGGCCGAGCGCACCGGGCGGATGCTCGTAGAGCTGAGCAGTGAAGCAGGCCAACAGCGCCTGCAGCAGGCCCGTCTGGCAGCCCTGGCCGGCCGGCCGGATGACGCACTGCAGGGCTTCAAAGCCCTCTATGGCGACCAGCCACCGACACTGGAACTGGCCGTCGAATACTGGCGCCTGCGCAGCGCCCAGCCGGGGCAGCGCACGTCGGCGATCGGTGCGTTGCGCCGCCTGGACGACGAGTACCCCGGCAACCCCCAGCTACGCCAGTTGCTGGCGAATCTGCTGTTTGCCGATGGGCAGGACAAGGCGGCGCTGGCATTGCTGGCCGAGTTGGGCCGAAACCCGGTGGCGACCGATGCCGCGGCACAGCGGGAGTTCGAGTACCTGGCTACCAGGCGGATCGACGATAACGGACCCAAGGCCTGGAAGGCCTTTCTCGAGCGTTATCCGAACGGGCGCTTCGCCAGTGACGCCCGGCAACACCTGGAGCGGCAGCAGCGGCTGCTCGTCGACCCGCTCTGGCGGGCTGGCCAAGAGGGCCTGCGCTTGCTCGATCAGGGCCAGGACGAAGCCGCGGAAGCCAAACTCCGCCAGGCCTTGCGCGGCTACCCGAAGGACCCCGAACTGCTCGGCGGCCTGGGCCTTGCCCTTATGCGTCCAGGTCACCGCCCGGAAGCCCTGGTGTACTTCCAGCGAGCCAAGGACAACGAGGCGGACATCGACAACCTGAGCAAGTGGAGCGACCTGATCGACTCGACCCGCTACTGGCTCGCCCTCGAGCAGGCCGACCAAGCACTGGAACAACAGCGGCCCCGCGAAGCGGCGGCGCTGTATACCCGTGCCCTCAGGCAACAACCCGATAGCCTCTTCGCCGCGCTCGGTCTGGCCCAGGTCGCCGAAGCCGAAGGCCGCACCGACGAAGCCGAAGCCGCCTATCGCCGCCTGCTTGCGCGTGACCCGGCCAACGGCGGCGCGATCCGCGGGCTGGTGCGCCTCTATCGAGCAGAATCCGCGGAGCGTGCGCTGGCATTCATCGAAACCCTTGCTGCACCCCAGCGCCAGGAATTCAACGAACTGCGCAATGCTTTGCTCCTGGCTCGCTATCAGCTCCAGGCCGACCAGGCACTGGAACGCGGCGACCAGGCTGCGACGAGCGAGGCACTGCGCCAGGCTCGCCGGCTCGACCCGAACGACCCCTGGCTGACCTACCGCCAGGCCAATTCGCTACGTACGCAGGGCGCCTTCTACGAGGCGGACAGCACCTTCGATGACTTGCTCGCGCGCAAGCCCGCTGATCCGACCACACGCTATGCACATGCGCTCTATCTTGCCGCGGCCGAACGCGATGCCCAGGCCCTGACCAGCCTGCAACAGGTCCAGGCGAGCGACTGGAACGATGACATCCGCGCGCTTGCGACGCGTGTCGAGCGGCGCGAATTCATGTCGCGTGTAGCCAAGCTGCGCGCGGCGGGGCGAGAAACCGCGGCGGCCGAACTGATGCAGCAGCGCCTGCGCAGCCATGGAGACTCGGTGGACGACCTCCTGCTGTTGGCCGACTGGGCGGTGGAGCGCGGCGAGCCAGCCGCAGCACAGTCCTATCTGGCACGCGCGCTGCGCATCCATCCGGAACACGCCGCGGCACGACTCGCCCAGATCGAGCTGCTGCTCGCCGCGGGACAGGTGAACGAAGCCAGCCAGGCCCTGCATGACGCACCGCCACAGTTCGGCAACGATGAGCCGAACGCCATTCGGCGCCTGGCCAACAGCTGGGCGGCGGTCGGCGAAGTGGCAAAGGCCCGGCAGATGCTCGAGCAGCTGGAGGCTCAGGTCGAGGAGCCGGACCCGCTGCTGCGCCGCGATACGGCACGCCTGCTGGCCAGGACCGAGCCGGATCGTGCGATGGCTTACTACCGCAAGGCCATGGTCGATGCCGAACTGGTGCCGGAAGGCGCGAGCGACGCCGATCTGACCCAGGCTACCCGCGAGAACGAGACGGACGACTGGCTGATCCGCAGCCTGCGCAGCGATGTGGCGAACCTGCACCAGCAGCAGGATGTCACCGTGACGCTGCTGCATGACCACGGCTGGCGCAACGACGACGGCACCCCGGGCATCTCCGAACTGCTGACCGACACGACGCTGATGCACGTGGAATGGCCGGCAGCCAATGGGCGCAGCTTTGTCCGCGCCGAGCGGCTGGCGCTGGATGCCGGCACGCTCGAAAGCGACGCCCCCTTTGGCACCTGCGCGTTCGACGACGGCAAATGCGTGGACCAGCGTCAGCAGGCCGAAGCCGCAGTGCTGGCCGGCGGTTGGCGCGACGAGCGCTGGGAAGCCGATCTGGGCCTGACCCAGGGGTTCGAGATCAATAATGTCTATGGCGGTATCACCGGCCGCGGCGACGCCGGGCCCTTCGGCCTGTCGCTCACTGCGTCGCGCCGACCGATGAGCAATTCCCTGCTGTCCTATGGCGGCAGTCGCGATCCGGTGACAGGCGAGCAGTGGGGCGCCGTGACCGCGAACGGCAGCAGCCTTGGCTTGAGCTGGGACCAGGGCGGCGCACATGGCGTATGGGCCGCGCTGGGCTATCACTGGCTGCTTGGCGACAACGTCGCGCGCAACGATCGCACCACGGCGATGACCGGCTACTACTACAAGCTGGTCGACAGCCCCAGCGAGCGCGTGCGTACCGGCCTGACGTTCATCCATTTCGACTACGACAAGGACCTGAGCGGCTACACCCTGGGCCAGGGCGGCTACTGGAGCCCGCAGAACTACAACTCCATCAGCGTGCCGGTGAGCTACGCCTGGCGTAACGGAGACTGGTCCGTGCTGCTGGAAAGCAGCGTCGGCTGGTCGGTATCCAGGAGCGCCGGCAGCCCTGACTATCCGCTGCGTTCGCTGTTGAGCACCGAGCAGAGAGAAGCTGCCGCAGCAGGTGGCGAAAGCGAAGGCTCCACCAATCGCGGCATCAGCTATCGTCTGCAGGGATTGTTCGAACGGCGCCTGAGCGATCATTTCGTTCTGGGCGGCGGCGTCAGCCTGCTGCACAGCGACGATTACGCACCCAGCCGCGCGCTGCTCTACCTGCGTTACAACCTGATGCCCTGGCGCGGAAACCTCCCTCTGCCGGTCGAGCCTCTGACGCCATACGCGGATTTCCGCTGACGAAGCGGTCGTCTTGACCGACCCAGTTCAAGCGGGCGCAGTTATACTTGCCCGCTTTTCTGGCCGGCCGTCATTCCGCCCGCAGGACATCACATGGACAGCATCAATTCCCGTATCGCCAACGAGCTGGGCGTACGCCCGCAACAGGTCGCCGCCGCCGTGGCGCTGCTCGACGAAGGCTCCACCGTGCCCTTCATCGCCCGTTACCGCAAGGAAGTCACCGGCAGCCTCGACGATACCCAGCTGCGCAATCTGGAGGAGCGCCTGCGCTACCTGCGCGAGCTGGACGAACGCCGCGCCTCGATCCTTTCCAGCATCGAGGAGCAGGGCAAGCTGACGCCCGAACTCAAGCGTGAGATCGACCTCGCCGACACCAAGACCCGCCTCGAAGATCTTTACCTGCCCTACAAGCAGAAGCGCCGCACCAAGGGCCAGATCGCCCTGGAGGCCGGACTTGGTGAGCTGGCCGATGCACTGTTCGGCAACCCGGACCTTACGCCAGAGCAGGAGGCCGAACGCTTCATCGATGCCGAAAAGGGCTTCACCGATGTGAAAGCCGTGCTCGAAGGCGCCAAGTACATCCTCATGGAGCGCTTCGCCGAAGACGCCGACCTGCTGGCCAAGCTGCGCGAGTTCCTCAAGCACAACGCCACCCTCAGCGCCCGCGTCGTACCCGGCAAGGAGAATGAAGGGGCCAAGTTCAGCGATTACTTCGAGCACGACGAGGTGCTGAAGAACACCCCGTCGCACCGCGCGCTGGCGATTTTCCGCGGACGCAACGAGGGCATCCTCAGCGTCAGCCTCAAGGTCGGAGACGAGACCCCGGGCAGCATGCACCCGGGCGAAGGCATGATCGGCGAGCGCTTCGGCATCGACAGTCGCGGTCGCGCCGCCGACAAGTGGCTGGCCGAGGTGGTGCGCTGGACCTGGAAGGTCAAGCTCTACACTCACCTGGAAACCGATCTGCTCGGCGAACTGCGCGACAAGGCCGAGGACGAGGCGATCTCGGTGTTCGCGCGTAACCTGCACGACCTGCTGCTCGCCGCGCCGGCTGGCCCGCGCGCGACCCTGGCACTGGACCCGGGCCTGCGAACCGGCTGCAAGGTGGCGGTGGTGGATGCCACCGGCAAGCTGCTGGAAACCGCCACCGTCTACCCGCACGCGCCACGTAACGACTGGGACGGCACCCTGGCGATCCTCGCCAAGCTGTGCGCCAAGCACGCAGTCGACCTGATCGCCATCGGCAACGGCACCGCCAGCCGCGAGTCGGACAAGCTGGCCGGCGAGCTGATCAAGAAGGTACCCGGTCTCAAGCTCACCAAGATCATGGTCAGCGAGGCCGGCGCCTCGGTGTATTCGGCCTCGGAACTGGCGGCCAGGGAATTCCCCGAGCTCGACGTGTCGCTGCGTGGCGCTGTGTCCATCGCCCGCCGCCTGCAGGACCCGCTGGCCGAGCTGGTGAAGATCGACCCGAAATC
>CEWF01001118.1_pt1 | contig 14883 bp, 13 predicted proteins | sample 531331 | NCBI WGS metagenome assembly CEWF01 (sample SAMEA2622676, study PRJEB7988) | marine metagenome | biome: marine biome (ENVO:00000447); feature: mesopelagic zone (ENVO:00000213); material: "saline water (ENVO:00002010), including plankton (ENVO:xxxxxxxx)" | depth 600 m | reverse complement strand
GGCCGCGAGCATGCACTGCAGTTGCAGCGATGCAGAACGCCGGTCTCGTCAGCCCTCGTGACCTGTGCGGTGAGTTGGTAAGGCAAGTTCGGATGTAAATGGCTCCGAGGCAAGGCGCTGCGACGGTCACAGCGGTATGACGAGAAGCAGCAACACAGTATCGGGACCATGGACGCCGAAATTAGCCAACCGAAATTGCCAAACAGGCCACTAACTGGACCGAACCGCCGATGAACGCCCCGCCTCGCCTGAACGCTGGCGTCGCCACTGCCGCGCAACCCCCTGCCGGCGCCAGTCAGCGCTACCGCTACCAGCCGATCGACGATGTCGCGCAATGCGCGGTCGATCTTGCCGAAGAGTGCGCGCTGGCGATCGCCTACAACGGGCTGAGCCAGGCGGTGATGATGATCTCGCCGGCCGATCTGGAAGATTTCGTGGTTGGCTTCAGCCTGGCCAATGGCTTCGTCGAGTCGCTGGATGATATCTACGACATTCGCCTGCACGGCAGCGGCAGTGCGCGACGTGCGGAACTGGACATCGCCAGCCGCGCGTTCTGGCGCCTCAAACAGCAACGCCGCCAGCTACCCGGCAACAGCAGCTGCGGGCTCTGCGGGGTCGAAGCGCTGGAGCAGGCACTGCCGCGCCTGCCGGTCATGCCGGCAGCGCCACTGCCGCCCCCACACTGGTTGCAGGACCTGCGTCAACGAATCGAAGCGTTTCAACCGCTGGGGCGCGACTGCGGGGCGGTGCACGCCGCACTGTTCATGGACGCCAGCGGCGAGATCCGCCTGGGCCGCGAGGATATCGGGCGGCATAACGCCCTAGACAAGCTGATCGGCGCCATGGCCCGCTCCGGCTGCATAGCGGCCGGTGGCCTGGCGATCGTCACCAGTCGCTGCAGCCTGGAGCTGGTGCACAAGGTGCAGCGGGCCGGGATTCCGGCGCTGGTGAGCCTGTCTTCACCCACCGGCCTGGCCGCCCAGTGGGCGCAGCGGCATAACCTCAACCTCATCCACCTGCCGCAACACAGCCCGCCGCGGGTCTATAGCCCTGCCGCAGCGGTGCGCGCGCAAGGCTGATGCCCATCTGCAGCGGGTAAAAGCGCTGCGCACAGCCCCCCACAAACGAGCTGAGACCGCTCGAAATACCCCCTAGTTCCTTAACGAAATCAAATAGTTAGCAAACGCCGATCAGATCACGCATTTCATCGGAACGCTCTTGCCGCAAGCGCAGCGGCACGTGAGGATCACGCCGCAATTCCACATACGGGATCACTCCATGAAGTACGCCTCGATTTTCCTGTTGTCCACCAGCCTGCTCAGCGCTGCAGCCTTCGCCGGCAGCAACACCGAAGCCGCCGTCGGCGGCGCGCTCGGCGGTGCACTGGGTTCAGTGGTGGGAGAGCACCTGGGGGGCTCGACCGGCGCCACCATCGGTGCCGGCGTTGGCGGTGCAGCTGGCGGCATGGTCGGTGCGGACAAACGCAGCCGTACCGAAGCGGCCATCGGCGGCGGCCTCGGCGCGGCCGGCGGCAACGTCATCGGCCAGCAGGTCGGCGGCAGCACGGGCGGCCTGATCGGCGCGGCCGTCGGGGGTGGTGCCGGTGGCGCGATCGGCAATGCCTACGGCGACGATGATGATGACTACCGGCGTGACCGTCGCTACCGGGATGATCGCCGCTACTACGGCCATCCAGGCAAAGCCAAAGGTCATTACAAGCACAAGCATCACTGAGGGCCGCCGACGGCACGCATTGCCGTTTCGCAGAGACCACAGCATCGCCCGGACCGGCCCAGCCGCTCCGGGCGATCTCGTTTAAGCCTCTGCTGTCTGCGCCGAGCGGGTTAGCTCAAGGCTTCCAGCGCGGCGCGCAAACGCTCGGGAATGGCGGAAGGACGATTGCTTGCGCGTTCGACGAAGACATGCACGAAGCGGCCCGCGGCGCAGGCCTCCTGCTCACCCTCGCGGAAGATCGCCAGCTCGTATTGCACCGACGAGTTGCCCAGCCTGGCCACCCGCAGGCCGACCTCGATGAGGTCCGGATAAGCGATCGATGCGAAGTAGTCGCAGGCGGAGCTGACCACGAAGCCGACGATTTCACCGCCCTGGATATCCAGCCCGCCCTGCTGGATCAGGTAGTTGTTCACCGCGGTATCGAAGAAACCGTAATAGACGACGTTGTTCACGTGGCCATAGATATCGTTGTCGTGCCAGCGCGTGGTAATCGGTTGGAAATGCCGGTAATCGCGGCGCAGGTGCTTGGGTTGTTCGGGCATGGGTCGTTTTCCGCGTGCAGTAGTGAAAAGGCGCTCAATACGCCGCCTGATAGATCGCCAAGGCATCGGCTTCGGTGACTTCGCGCGGATTGTTCACCAGCAGGCGCTGCTGCAGCATCGCCTCCTTGGCCAGCTGCGGCAGCATGTCTTCTGGCACACCGGCGTCGCGCAGGCGAGTCGGCAGACCGACACGAGCGCTCATCTGTTCGAATTCCTCGATCAACTGCTCGGCGTAGGTGGACGGATCATCCGTGCGCAGCCGATCGCCAAGAATGATCGGCGCCAGCTCGCCGTAGTGCGTGGTCGCCGCGCTGATGTTGAAGCGCAGCACCTGCGGCAGCACCAGCGCGTTCGACAGCCCATGAGGAATATGGAAATTGCCGCCCAGCGGATAGGCCAGCGCGTGCACGGCGGCGACCGGCGCATTGGCGAACGCCTGCCCGGCCAGACAGGCGCCGAGCAGCATGGCCTGGCGCGCCTCGCGGTTGCTGCCGTTGTGCACCGCCTCGTCCAGATTGGCCGCCAGCAGCCGCAGCGCCTCGCGGGCCAGCAGGTCGGACATGGGGTTCTTCTTCAGCGCGCTGGTGTAGGCCTCGATGGCATGCACCATGGCGTCGATGCCGGTGGCCGCGGTCACCGCCGGCGGCAGGCCGAGGGTGAGATCGGCATCGAGCAGCGCCAGATCGGGCAGCAGCAGGGGCGAAACCACGCCCATCTTGGTCGTCTCGCCGGTGGTGACGATGGCGATCTGGGTGACTTCCGAGCCGGTGCCGGCGGTGGTCGGCACCTGGATCAGCGGCAGGCGCTGGCCCTTGGCATTGCCGACGCCGTAGATGTCCTGCAACGACTGCATGCAGTTCGGATGCGCAAGCAATGCCACCAGCTTGGCCACATCCATCGAGCTGCCGCCGCCGAAGCCGATGATGAGATCCGCACGGGATGCCTTGGCCTGCTCCACCGCCGCCATGACGATGTGCTCCGGCGGATCGGCAATGACCTGATCGTAAACGGCGACCTGCAACCCTTCCGTCACGAAGCCAGGTAATACCTCGTTGAGCAGGCCGAAGCGGGTGATGCCGGGGTCGGTCACCACCAGCACCGAACGCCCCCCGCGCTCCTTGCAGAGGCTGGCCAGACGCCGTGACGAGCCGGGCTCGCAGATCAACTGGGCGGTTGTGGCAAAACTGAACGGATGCATCGATGCCTCCTGATTTCTTTGTGGTTCGGCTGCGGCGAGGAACTTCAAAAGCACCCTCACCCCTCGCCGGGCGCCCCAGCCCTCTCCCGCAGGGAGAGGGGGTATTCCGTGCAATGGCGAACACTGTGCGCGAAGCTAACTCGGTCCAGCTCCCTCTCCCCTCCGGGGAGAGGGTTGGGGTGAGGGGGCACCGCTCACAAGCAGCGCTAAAACACGAAATCTGCCTCCGGCAGCGCCATCAAACATGCGGCCCCACCCTGAATCGCTTCACGATGCGCACTCGCCCGCGGCAATACACGACGCAAATAGAAGTCCGCACTGGCCAGCTTGGCCTGATAGAACGCCTCTTCACCCGTACCCTGCTCCAACGCATTCTGCGCGCGCGCCGCGGCCTGCAGCCACAAGCCCGCCAACAGGACATACGCCGAGTACTGGAGGAAATCCACCGAAACCGCGCCGATTTCCTGCGGATCACGGCCGGTCATAGCGACGATCTCGGCAGTCAGCTCGCGCCATTCGCCGATCCGCGCCTGAACCTTGCTGGCCATTTCGCTCAGTGCCGGCCGGTCGATCTGCCGATCACAGATTTCACTGAACTCCGCCTGCAACGCCGACAGCTCCGCGCCACCATCGCCCAGCAGCTTACGACGGATGTAATCCAGCGCCTGAATGCCGTTGGTGCCCTCGTAGAGCTGGGTGATGCGGCTGTCACGCATCAGCTGCTCCATGCCCCACTCGCGGATGTAGCCATGGCCGCCGTAGACCTGCACGCCAAGGCTGGCGACCTCCTGGCCCATATCGGTGAAGAACGCCTTGACGATCGGAATCAGCAACGCTGCGCGCTTGCTCGCGGCCTTGCGATAGCTCGGCTCGGGATGGCCGTGTTCGAGGTCCAGCTGTCGGGCGCAGTAGGCGGCCAGCATGCGGCTGCCTTCGATCAGGGTTTTCTGCGTCAGCAGCATGCGCCGCACATCCGGGTGGACGATGATCGGGTCGGCGACCTTGTCCGGGTGTACCGCGCCGGCCAGTCCGCGCGATTGCAGTCGCTCACGGGCATAGGCCAGCGAGCCCTGATACGCCTGCTCGGCGATCCCGAGCCCCTGCAAGCCGACCTGGAAGCGCGCGTCGTTCATCATGGTGAACATGCAGGCCAGGCCCTGGTTCGGTTCGCCAACGATCCAGCCGGTGGCGCCGTCGAAATTCATCACGCAGGTGGCGGCGCCCTTGATGCCCATCTTGTGTTCGATGGCGCCGCAGCTCAGGGCATTGCGCTCGCCCGGCGTACCATCGGCATTGGCGACGAACTTGGGCACCAGCAGCAGGCTGATGCCTTTCACCCCGGCCGGTGCATCCGGCAGGCGCGCCAGCACCAGATGCACGATGTTCTCGCTCATGTCGTGCTCGCCGCCGGAGATGAAGATCTTGCTGCCGCTGACCCTGTAGCTACCGTCCGCCTGGGGTTCGGCCTTGGTGCGCAGCAGCGCCAGATCGGTGCCCGCCTGCGGCTCGGTGAGGCACATGGTGCCGCTCCAACTGCCGCTGACCAACTTCTCCAGATAGGCGTTCTTCAGCTCGTCGCTGCCATGCTTGTACAGCGCCAGCACCGCACCCTCGGTGAGGCCGGAATAGATGCGGAAGGACAACGAGGCGCCCATCAGCATCTCGTGGAAGTTGCAGGCCACCAGCTGCGGGAAGCCCTGACCACCGTACTCGGTCGGCCCGGTCATGCTCGCCCAACCATTGTCGACATACTGCTTGTAAGCCTCGACGAAGCCCTGCGGGGTGCGCACTTCGCCGTTTTCCAGGGTCACGCCCTCTTCGTCGCTGTTGCGATTGAGCGGGGCGATCTCGCCGCCGGTATAACGCGCGGCTTCTTCCAGCACACCGTCGATCAGCTCGCGGTCCAGGCCGTTGCCGAGCAATTCGCAATGGCCGGTGGCATCGAACAGCTCGTGCAACACGAAACGCATGTCACGCAGTGGGGCCTTGTATTCCATGCTCAGGCCTCCTTCTTGTAGTCGACGAAGCGACCGCCGAGGGTGGCCAGACTGTCGATCAGTTCGGCCGGTTTCCAGTGCTCGCCGTGACGCTCGGCCAAGGCATTCAAGCGATCACGAATCGCCGGCAGGCCCTGGCGGTCGGCCCAGGTCATCGGTCCGCCGACTTCCGCCGGAAAGCCGTAGCCGTTGAGATAGACGGTGTCGATATCGCTGCTGGATTCGGCCATGCCCTCTTCGAGAATCTTCGCGCCCTCGTTGACCAGCGCCAGCAGGCAGCGCTCGCGGATTTCCTCATCGCCGATCTCGCGACGCTGGAAGCCGAGCCGCTCGGACTCGCGCTGCACCAGCGCATCCACTTCTGGGTCGTGTTCGGCCTGGCGGCTGCCCTCGGCGTAGCGGTAGTAGCCCATGCGCGATTTCTGGCCGAAGCGGCCCAGCTCGCAAAGGCGATTATCGACCTGCACCTCGGGTTCGTCCTGCCCCTTGCCGGCCAGCTCGCGGGCGCGCCATTCCAGGTCGATACCGACCACGTCGTACATGCGGAACGGCCCCATGGCGAAACCGAAGCCCTGCAGCGCGGCGTCCACCTGATGCGGATAGGCACCTTCGAGCAGCAGCATCCGCGCCTCGCGCACGTAGGTGGCGAGCATGCGGTTGCCGATGAAGCCCTGGCAGTTGCCGGCGATCACGCTGACTTTGCCCATGCGCTTGCCCAGTTCGGTGGAGGCGTCGAGCACGGCCTTGGAGGTCTTCGCACCGCGGACGATTTCCAGCAGTTTCATGATGTGCGCCGGGCTGAAGAAGTGCAGGCCCACGACCTGCTCCGGGCGCCCGGTAACGGCGGCGATGGCGTCGATATCCAGGGCCGAGGTGTTGCTGGCGAGAATGCCGGCCGGCTTCACGATGCCGTCCAGCTCGCGGAAGATGTTCTGCTTGAGTTCCAGATTCTCGTACACCGCCTCGATCACCAGATCCACATCCGCCAACGCCTGATAGTCGGCCGCCTTGCTGATGCAGGCGCGTCGCGCAGCCGCTTGGGCCTCGTCGATCCGGCCTTGGCGCACGTTGTGCGCATAGGTGTCAGCCACCACGCCCAGCGCCTGTTCCAGCATCTCGGGATTGTTATCCAGCCAGCGTACCTGCACGCCGGCATTGGCCAGGCTCATGACGATGCCGCGGCCCATGGTGCCCGCGCCGATCACGGCGGCGGTCTGGATATCGAAGCGGGGTTGGCTCATGTGAACGGTCCTCGTCGCAGGCTGGAAAAAGTGGAGGCCAACCATAGACGAAGACGCTACTATTTTTGAAATTTAGTCTTGTGATATTTCGGATTCACCAAGTGAATATCTACAACTTCGACCTCAACCTGCTTCGCGTGCTGGACGCCCTGCTGCGCGAGCGCAATGTCTCGCGTGCCGCCGAGCGTTTGTCCCTCAGCCAGCCGGCCGTCAGCAACGCGCTCAACCGCCTGCGCGAACTGCTCGACGATCCGCTACTGGTGCGTGCCGGCCGTGTCATGCAGCCGACGCCAAGGGCGCTGGCACTGGAAGCGCCGATCCGTCATGCGCTGCAGCAGATCGAACACAGCCTGATCGCCGGCGAGGCCTTCGATCCGTCGCGCAGCCATCAGCGTTTTCGCATCGCCGTCACCGACTATGTCGAGCTCATCTGCATGCCGGCGCTGATGCGGCGTCTGGCCGAACGTGCACCTGGTATACAGCTGGCGATCCAGCACCTGACGCCGACGCTGCCGGTCGAAGCGCTGGACAACGGCGAGATCGACCTGGTGCTCGGACGCTTTCTCGACGTGCCCTCGCGCTTTCATGTCCGCCATTGGGCCAGCGAAACCCTGCAGGTGGCGGTGCGCCGCGAACACCCGCTACTCACGGCAGGACTGGATCTGGACGCCTTTCTACGCCTGCGCCACCTGTGGGTGCACGGCGGCCAGACCCGCGGCATGGTCGACCAGTGGCTGGAGGCCCAGGGGCGCCCGCGTGAAGTCGTCTACACCACACCGAACTACCTGCAAGCCGCCCATATCGTTGCCAGCAGCGACCTCGCCGCCGTATTGCCGACACAACTGGCGCGCTATTTCGCCACCCTGCTGCCGCTGCAACTGTTCGACCTGCCGTTCGACCTGGGCACCTTTGCCCTGGATATCGTCAGCGTCGCCCAGCGGCAGAACGACTCAGCGCTGCAATGGCTGATCGAGCAGATCGACAGCGTCGCACCCGCCTGAACGCTACTTAAACGGAACGACCTGCCTGCCGCCAATATCTATTTGCTACCATCCACCTCTTTCCCATCGGCAACGCGCGGAAACTTTCATTTTCCGCAGCCATCCAGTGGAACAACGCCGCCCGGCCGACATCTATTCCTGATACCTCGCCATGGTTACATGGACGATCCAGACAACCCCAGAGTTCTTACCCTATGGCGACCTTGCTACAACGCACCATCGATACCATTGCACGCAACCAGACCGAGCTGCTCGGCAGCTGGAAGAGCGACCTGCAGGACCTCGGCGGATTCCACAACGTCAAACCCGAAGAACTAGTGCAGCAGACAGCAGACTTCATCCGCCTGCTGATCAGCAGTACGGCGGACGGCTCGTCCGATATTGCCGGTCCTTCCTGGGATGGCATGCGCTCCTATCTGGAGCGCCTGTCGCGCAGCCGTGCCCTGCTCGGTTTCGATTCGCAGCAGACCGCCGGCTTCATCTTCGCTGCCAAGCGCCCACTGATGGCTTTGCTGCAAAGCGAATACGCCAACGAACCCGCGGTGTTCGCCGAACAGCTGTGGGCGGTGTCCGAACTGCTCGATGAACTGGGCCTGCACACCGTGCGTACCTTCCAGCTGTCGCGCGAAGAGGTGATCAAGCGCCAGCAGGAAGAGCTGCTGGAGCTGTCGACCCCGGTGGTCAAGCTGTGGGATGGCGTGCTCGCCCTGCCAATGATCGGCACCCTCGACTCGCAGCGCACCCAGGTGGTGATGGAGTCGCTGCTGCAGCGCATCGTCGATACCGGTTCGGAAATCGCCATCATCGATATCACCGGCGTGCCAACGGTCGATACGCTGGTCGCCCAGCACCTGCTCAAGACCGTCACCGCCATCCGCCTGATGGGCGCCGACTGCATCATCAGCGGCGTGCGTCCGCAGATCGCGCAGACCATCGTACACCTGGGTCTGGACCTGCAGGGCATCGTCACCAAGGCCAGTCTGGCCGACGCCCTGGCCCTGGCCCTGCGCCGCTCCGGCCTCACCGTCACGAAGGCCGTTTAATGGACCGCATACCCATTCTGCGGATGGGCGAGTTCCTGCTCGTCACCATCCAGGTCGACATGCACGACCAACTGGCGCTGACTCTGCAAGACGACCTGGCCGAGCGCATCAGCTCGACCTCGGCGAAGGCCGTGCTGATGGACATCTCCGCACTGGACATGGTCGATTCCTTCATTGGCCGGATGATCGCCAACATCTCCGGCCTGGCACGCATCATGGACGCCGAAACCGTGGTGGTCGGCATGCAGCCCGCGGTAGCGATTACCTTGGTGGAGCTGGGTCTTGAACTGCCGGGCGTCAGCACCGCCCTGAACGTCGAGCGCGGCATGCAGCTGCTGCGTGACCGCGTGGCCGCGCGATGATCGTGCGTAGCAGCGGCAGCCAGCCGGTGCGCATCGAGCAGGATGTCGTCTTGGCGCGGCAGACCGTACGTAAACTGACCCAGGACTGCGCGATGCGTCTGATCGACCAGACCAAGCTGGTCACCGCGGTCAGCGAGCTGGCACGCAACACCGTAGTGTACGGTGGTGGCGGCGACATGGACTGGCAGATCGTCGAGGAAGGCACGCGCGTCGGCGTACGCCTGAGCTTCCGTGACGAAGGCCCCGGCATTCCCGACATCAAGCTGGCCATGACCGATGGCTGGACCTCCGGCGGCGGCCTCGGCCTGGGACTGACGGGCGCCAAGCGCCTGGTCGACGACTTCGAGTTGGAAAGCACCGTCGGCGTCGGCACGCGCATCACCATCACACGATGGACATGAACATTCCGGGTAGCATCACCCAGGTTCTGCCGCTCGAGGAAAGCAGCCAGGTCGGCCATGCCCGTCGCATGGCTCAGCGTCTGGCCGAGCAGCACGGTTTCGACGCCACCGATGCCGGGCGTGTCGCACTGCTGGCCACCGAGCTCGGCACCAATGTCCTCAAGCATGCCGGCATCGGCGAGTTGCACCTGCGCATAATCCCCGGACAGGACAAGCCGGGCGTGGAAATCATCGCCGTGGACCGTGGCCCGGGGTTTCAGCTCGATCAATGCCTGACCGATGGTTACTCCACCGGCGGCACCAAAGGCATCGGTCTGGGCGCGCTGGCACGACTGGCACAAGTCTTCGATGCCTACTCGGACCGCCGAGGTTCGGTGGTGCTGGCACAGCTGTTTCCCCGCGGCTCACGACCCTGTGCCTGGCGCTTCGGGGTCAGCCAGCACGCCCATCCCGGCGAAACGACCTGCGGCGATGCCTGGCAACTGGCGCTCGATGGCTCACGCTGCAGTGTGCTGGTGCTCGACGGCATCGGCCATGGCGAAAGCGCCCAGCAAGCCGCACGCGCCGGCGCCGAGGCCTTCGCCGAAGCGCCGTTCGACGCCCTCACCACCGTCTTCGCGCGCATGCATCAGGCCATGAACAGCAGCCGTGGCGGCGCCGCGGCCATCGCCCAGTTCGATGGCGAACGGCAGACCCTGGCCTTCACCGGCATCGGTAACATCGGCGCCAGCCTGATCGGCAGCGAGGGCTCGCGCGGCCTGGCCTCGCATCCCGGCATCGTCGGCGTACGTTTTCGCAAGGCGCATGTGTTCGATTACCCGCAAGGCGAGGCGCAACTTCTGCTGCTCTTCAGCGACGGTCTGCAATCGCGCTGGAGCCTGCGCGACTATCCAGGTCTGATCCTGCGCCATCCGGCCATCATCGCCACCCTGCTGCACCGGGACTTCTGCCGCGGCCGCGACGACGTCACAGTGCTGGCACTCAATCTGGAGGCGCCTCGTGGCTGATCCTAACGCTACAACCAGCGCATCCGAACTGCTGGAGCAGCTGCGCCGAGAGAACGAATCGCTGCGCGCCGAGCTCGAGGAAACCAACCAGGGGGTACTGGCCCTCTATGCCGAGCTCGACACCCAGGCCGAGCAGCTGCGCCAGGCATCGGATCTGAAGAGCCGCTTCCTGTCCTACATGAGCCACGAGTTTCGCACGCCGCTGGGCTCGATTCGCAGCATCACGCGCCTGCTCAGCGACGAGCTGGATGGGCCGCTGAGTCCGGAGCAGCACAAGCAGGTGCGTTTCGTCAGCGCCGCTGCCGCCGAATTGAGCGAGATGGTCGACGACCTGCTGGATCTGGCGAAGATCGAGGCGGGACGGGTCAGCATCTCGCCGGACTGGTTCGACATGCTCGACCTGTTCTCGGCCCTGCGCGGCATGTTCCGGCCTATCGTAGAGGGCTCGCCCGTGGACCTGATCTTCGAAGAGCCGCAGGGACTGCCGCGCTTCTACACCGACGACAAGAAGCTCGCGCAGATCCTGCGCAACTTCATCTCCAACGCGCTGAAGTTCACGACCCAGGGCGAGGTGCGGGTTTCGGCGCGGATGGAAGGCCCACAGCAGGTGCGTTTCGCTGTCAGCGATACCGGCATCGGTATCGCGCCCGAACTGCATGACCGCCTGTTCGAGGATTTCGCCCAGGTCGATTCACCGCTACAGAAGCGCCTGCGCGGTACGGGGCTGGGACTGGCACTGTGCAAGCGCTTTGCCGCCTTGCTCGGCGGCCGGGTCGGCATGGAAAGCGAACCGGGCAAGGGCTCGGAGTTCTACGTGATCATCCCGTTCAGCATCGAGGCGGAGGAAAGCGATGGAGCGCGATAGCAGTCTGCTGATCGTCGACGACAACGCCACCACCCGCTACGCCATGCGCCGGATACTGGAGCGCCATGGCTACCAGGTCCAGGAGGCCGGCACCGGTGCCGAGGGGCTCGCACTGGTCGCCAGCGCAGAGCCCGACGCGCTGATCCTGGACGTCAACCTGCCGGACATGAGCGGTTTCGATATCGCACGCCAGCTGCGTGCCGATCCGCGTACCGCGTTGCTACCGCTGATCCACGTGTCGGCGGCATCCATCGAGACTGGCGACATCATCACCGGCCTCGATGCTGGCGGCGATGCCTACCTGATTCACCCGGTCGATCCGGATGTGCTGCTGGCCACCTTGCGCACACTGCTGCGCGTGCGCGACACCGAGCGCGCCCTGCGCGAGAGCGAGGCGCGCTTTCGCGAAATATTCATCCACGTCGCGGCGCCCATTGCGGTGCTCGACGCCCAGTTGCAGCTGCACGAGTGCAACCACGCCTTCGAACGCCTGATCGGCGGCGCGAACCGCTCCGTTTCGCTGGTCGACTGTTTCGGCCCTGGGCAGGATGCGGTGCTGGCCGAGCTGCGCGCTCACCTCCAGAGCGGTGATCGCTGGCGTACGCCACTGACGATGCTCGTCAATGATGAAACACGGGAAACCGAGTGGCAGATATCGCCCTATCGCACCCAGGGGCTGGGCCTGGTGTTCGTCGAAGACGTCACCGAACAGCGCCACCGTGAACGCGCCCAGCGCCAGGAAATCGCGACCACCACCAGCCAGCTGGCCCATGAGGTCGCCGAGCGCGCACGTACCGAAGAGCAGCTGCTACAGGCGCAGAAGATGGATGCGCTGGGCAAACTCACCGGCGGTATCGCCCACGACTTCAACAACCTGCTCACCGGCATCATCACCGGCATAGAGCTGATGAAGCAGCGCATCATCGAAGGCCGTGCCGACAGCGTGCTGCGCTTTGCCGACGCCTCACTGAGTTCGGCGCGCAGTGCCGCATCGCTGACCAATCGCCTGCTGGCGTTCGCCCGCAAGCAGCCACTGGACGCTCGCGCGCTGGACATCAACGAACGCATCCGCTCGCTGCAAGACCTGCTGCGCCGCACGATCGGTGAACGCATCACGCTGACCTTCGATTTCACCGCCGAGCCCGCAGTGGCGCGGGTGGACGTCAGCCAGTTCGAGAGCGCCCTGCTCAACCTGGTGATCAATGCCCGCGATGCGCTGCCCGAAGGCGGGCATATCCGAATCAGTACCTTCCCCTCGGATGGCAGCCAGAAACCGGAACTCGCGCCAGGGCGCTACATCGGTTTGTGCGTGAGCGACGACGGCACGGGCATCGATCCCGGTGTGCTGGACAAGGTGTTCGACCCCTTCTTCACCACCAAGCCCCAGGGTCGTGGCACAGGGCTGGGTCTGTCGAGCATCTACGGGTTCGCCTTGCAGTCGGGCGGCGATGCGAGCATTCGCAGCACGCTCGGTGCCGGAACCGAAGTCACCCTGCTGCTGCCCGCCGCCAACGGCGAACAGACAGCGACACCCGCCGCTGCGCCCGACAGCTCGATGCGCCTGGTCGGCCATGAGCACGTGCTGGTGGTGGAGGACATGCCCAGCGTGCGCATGCTGATCGTCGAGACGCTTATCGAGGCCGGCTACCGTTGCAGCCAGGCGGGCGACGTGGAAACCGCGCAGTCGTTGCTCGCGGCCGACTCGTCGATCGACCTGCTGCTGACCGATGTCGGGCTCCCCCGCCTCTCCGGCAGCCAGCTGGCCGAGTGGGCACGCCGCGAGCGCCCGACACTGCCGGTGGTGCTGATGACCGGCTATGCGGAGAACGCTTCCAGTCGCGAGGGCTTCGTCGATGAGCGCATGGAGCTGGTACTCAAACCGTTCGAAGGCGCAGACCTGCTGATCAAGATCCGCGGCCTGCTCGACGAAGCCTGATGTTGTCGAGCGACATGCGCCGCCGCTGAAATAGCTCGATCTGCGCGTGATAGCGCATGTGCGCAGGCAACAAAAAACCCGCCGAAGCGGGTTTTTTCTGACCTTTCCGAATTCCCTTCGATTGCCGTCCTGGCGATGGTCGATCTTCCTGATCCTGAGCGCATCCTGCGCTTCAGAGTGGGTGTAGATTAATTACATGCCGCGGCCAGAAAAAGGGTCGAACGCCGCAGCCTCTTGTAAGCCTTTTGCTATAGCCGCATCAGCGCCGGGAACGTTCAGCTTCCTGGATCAGCTCGTATCCGCTCTGAAAACCTTGAAGTAGAGCCGTCGACAATACGCTGACATGCCGTATCGACCGTGTATTGCTGCGCCGCGATCCAAAACTCGCAAACGCGGCCAGCGGAAGTATTAGTCCTTGGTCAGGTCAAACGGGCCATAAAATTCCCTTTGCTGTCATGACGCCTGCTTAAGGCAGATGAAAGGCTTCATCTGCCGAGCCCAAGCGGTTCTTGATGACCGAAGGCGACCAAAAAAGTACAGGAATGGGAGGACCCGGGGTCATCGCTCAGATTTTGAGTAGCGACTCGGCTGCCAGTAGCCGCTGAGCAGCGGCAGCGCTGGACCACGCCAGCCGCGCTGACGAAGCTGCCGGGCGATCAACGCGTTCATGATCTTGTGCCCCATCAGCAGCACGCTTTCATTGGCCTCGGCCAGCTCTATCAACCGTTCTGCCGCCGCACTGGCACGCCTGCGGGACTCGCGGATGTGCTCGGTGTGGCTGGCGAAACCGAGGAACCAGGCGCTACGGAACACCAAGCGCCAGAAGCGCGACGGCAATAGCGGCAGGCCCCACTCCGGGTATGGCAGGTGCGCCTCCGCGAACAGTGGATCGGGCAGCTCGCAGCAGTCGCATCCCAGGTATGCGCGCGATTCTATGCAGCGCTGCACGGAGCTGCAGACCACGATGCCAACCGAACCCGCCAGCTCGACCAGATTTTGCGGACGCTCGCTAGCGACGACATCGGCAGAGTTGTAGCGCTCTACCCAGGTCTTCATGCCGACCGGCGTGCTCCAGCGCGCTGCTCCATGATCGGGTCTACCGTGCCGCACGAGGATGATCTGCATCTGATTACCGGATACGCAGGCCCGTCCCGCCAAGCACGGGCCTGGCAGCAGGCGGATAGAAAGAAATTGAAGCTGGGTGGAAGCGCCCCGGCACGCGGCCGGGGCGCCGGGGGTCACTTATCGAGCTCGTCCTGCTTTTCGAGGAACTCCTCTTCGAGCATCGCATCCTTGACGGCCTGAGGCTGCTCGTCGAGTAGCGGATCATTCAACTCGCCGCTGGACAGTACACGGGCGTCCAGCTTGCCCATCAGATGTTCCAGCGCATGCTGCATCTTGTCCGCCGCGCCATCGACCGCCAGCTGCAGCGACTCGGCCTTGTGCGTCACCGACATCGCCTGATGCCCCTTGGGCCGCGCCTCGATCTGGCAACGCTTGTCGTCGGCGCCGGCCTTCTGCGCGTTTTCATCGCTGACATGGACTTCCACTCGGGT
>CEWF01002924.1_pt1 | contig 15750 bp, 6 predicted proteins | sample 531331 | NCBI WGS metagenome assembly CEWF01 (sample SAMEA2622676, study PRJEB7988) | marine metagenome | biome: marine biome (ENVO:00000447); feature: mesopelagic zone (ENVO:00000213); material: "saline water (ENVO:00002010), including plankton (ENVO:xxxxxxxx)" | depth 600 m | reverse complement strand
GATGCAGAGACACCCTTCTGCGGGGAGCCGAGTGAGCCCGGAGAGCCTTCGCTACCCTTCGATCCTGCCGACCTGCTCGGGCAGTTATGCGACGATACCAGCGATCTACAGCAGTGCTTTACCGACGGTGTGGCCGGTATCTGTGACACCTTCGATTCGAGTGGGCAAACGCCGTTCTGTGGTGAGCCCAGCGAGCCCTCGCTGCCCTTCGATCCGGCGGATCTGTTTGGTCAGCTATGCGAAGACAGCAGTGACCTGCAACAGTGTTTTGCTGACGGTGTCGCCGGTTTCTGTGCTACCTTTGATCCCAACGGGGCAACGCCGTTCTGCGGTGAGCCGAGTGACCCAAGCTTCCCGCCCGAATTCCCCTTCGATCCCTCTGAACTGCTGGGTGCCCTGTGTGAGGATGCCAGCAATCCTCAGCAGTGTTTTACTGACGGCTTGAACGGTATCTGCGAGGTCTTCGATTCCAGCGGACAGACGCCTTTCTGCGGCGAGCCGACGGATCCGCCAGAGTTGCCGTTCGACCCCGAAGAGCTGCTGGGTGAATTCTGCAGCGATGTGAGCAATCCGCAGCAGTGCTTTACTGATGGCCTCAACGCTTTCTGCGGGGCCTTTGATTCCAGCGGTCAAACCCCCTTCTGCGGTGAGCCGAGCGATCCCTCTATTCCAGAGCTGCCGCTGGACCCTGCGGCGCTGCTCGGTGAATTTTGTGAGGATAGCGGCGATCTGCAACAGTGCTTTGCCGATGGCGTCGAGGCGGTGTGTGCCGCGTTTGATTCCAGCGGACAAACCCCGTTCTGCGGAGAGATGACTGAGCCCACGTTCCCCCCGGAGCTGCCCTTTGATCCCGCTGTTCTGCTTGGCCAGCTCTGTGAGGACGTCAGCAATCCCCAGCAGTGTTTTACCGATGGCGTTGCCGGACTCTGCGAGACCTTCGACGCCGAGGGTGCAACCCCGTTCTGTGGCGAGGGCGATCCCGCTGAGCCGCCAGCCTTTCCGCTGGACCCTGCGGTTCTGCTCGGGCAGCTCTGCGAAGACGCCAGTGATCCTCAACAGTGCTTCAGCAGCGGTCTAGACGGACTGTGCAGTACCTTCGATCCCAACGGCCTGACGCCGTTCTGCGGCGAGCCGAGTGATCCGTCTATTCCCGAATTGCCGCTTGATCCGGCGACACTGCTTGGGGAACTCTGCGAGGATACCTCCAACCCGCAGCAGTGCTTTACTGACGGTTTCAATGGCCTTTGCGATGCCTTTGATCCCAACGGGGCGACGCCGTTCTGCGGTGAGCCGAGTGATCCGTCGATCCCCGAGTTTCCCGTCGATCCAGCGGACGTTCTCGGGCAGCTATGCGATGACCTGAGCAATCCACAGCAATGTTTCACCAGTGGTCTGGCGGGCCTCTGTGATGCCTTCGACCCCGATGGCGAGACCCCCTTCTGTGGTGAACCCAGCGATCCGAGCTTCCCGCCGGAGTTTCCGGTCGACCCGGCCGACCTGCTGGGGCAGTTGTGTGATGACGCCACGAATCCGCAACAGTGTTTCAGTGACGGCCTCGATGGCTTGTGCGAGGCCTTTGATGCCGATGGCGCGACGCCGTTCTGCGGCAAGCCGAGTGATCCGTCTATTCCCGAACTGCCGATTGATCCCGCCGATTTACTGGGCCAGTTCTGCGAAGACAGCTCGGACCCGCAGCAGTGCCTGACTGAAGGGGTTGCCGGACTCTGTGGCGCTTTTGATCCCGATGGTTTGACGCCGTTCTGTGGTGGCGCAACGGACCCTGGTCTGCCGCCGGAGCTGCCGCTCGATCCGGGAAGTTTCCTCGGACAGCTGTGTGAAGATCAGACGGATCTGCAACAGTGTTTCGCCGACGGCTTCAGTGCAGTCTGCGAGACCTTCGACCCTGAAAGCGCCACGCCATTCTGTGCTGGCACGGGGACGCCCGAGTTGCCCTTTGATCCCTCCGAGCTGCTGGGCCAGCTCTGTGAGGACAGCAGTGATCCGGCGCAGTGCCTGAGCAGTGGTGCCGAGGGTCTGTGCGCGGTATTCGATGCCGAGGGGCAAACGCCACTGTGTGGCGGTGCGGCTGAGCCGGGCGAACTGCCGGTCGATCCCTCCGAGCTGTTGGGACAATTGTGCGACGATGTTGCGAACCTGACACAGTGTTTTGCCGACGGTGCCAGCGGAATCTGTGAGACCTTCGATCCCGACGGTGCGACGCCGTTCTGTGGCGGCGCGACCGACCCGGAACTGCCGGAATTCCCCTTTGACCCCTCCACGCTGGTGGGGCAGCTTTGCGAGGATGTCAGCAGCCCGGAGCAATGTTTTACCGACGGCGTTAACAGCGTCTGTGAGACGTTTGATGCCGAAGGGCAAACACCCTTCTGCTCGGGTGACGGCATTCCTCTGGATCCCGCCGCGCTTCTCGGTCAATTCTGTGAGGATGTCAGTCAGCCCGAACAGTGCTTTACTGATGGCGCGGCATCACTCTGTAATGCTTTCGATCCCGAGGGGGCGACGCCATTTTGCGGTGAGCCGATTGATCCCACAGAGTTCCCACTCGATCCATCGGTACTGCTGGGACAATTGTGCGAGGACGCCAGTGATCCACAACAGTGTCTAACCGATGGCGTTGCAGGCTTGTGTGGCAGCTTCGACCCCGATGGTCTGTCGCCATTCTGTGGCGAGAGCAGCGATCCCGCATTGCCCTCAGAGCTTCCGCTGGACCCCGACCTTTTATTGGGTGAATTGTGTGGTGATGCTTCCAGTCCCGATCAGTGCCTCAGCGACGGGGTTGCCAGCATCTGTGAGACCTTCGATCCGGACGGCGCTACGCTGTTCTGCGGTGCCTAGCACCGCTTAGCCCCTTTATCCCGGAGCCGCCTGCAAGTCAGGCGGCTTTCTTGCTTTTGGCCCATCGCTTCGCTGACATCACGACGGTGAGCCTTGCCGAGTGCGGAATTACTTGGCTGCTCTCAGCGTTGCCAGCAACTGTTTGCCGGTATCAGAGATCAGCGCCTGCGCTGACAGATAGGGCTGCCTCTCTTCCTGAGTGGCGGGCACGGCATGAATTCGCGCTTCCGGAAAATCTTCGCTCAGCGCTTCGGTGACGCTGGCAACAAAGCGTTGGGCGATGGCGGCGGCGGCGGTGCCGGGGGCGTCGGGCAGGGCGATGGCGAAAATCGCGTCTGAGATCCGGGCGACCAGATCGTCGCGCCGGGTATGGCGGTCCAATACGCGCGCGACGTCGGCGAGCAGTTGATGGCTGCTTTCGTCGCCGCGTTCCCGTGCAATGCGGGGGAAATTGCTCACGCTGAGCATAACCAGGGTCAGCGGCTGCTGGTCGTACTCACCGTTGTTCAGGGCGTTTTGCAGCAGCTCGGGAAACGACGCGCGATTGTACAGTCCGGTCAATGGGTCAATGGCATCGCTGACCTCCTGAACATCGGCTTCGCGGTGTAGCTTCGGTGCGGGTTTGGCCGGCGCCCGAAAAGCCGCGTCAACCAGCCGGGGTTGCAGACGTTCACGGCTGAGCTGGGCAATGCGCTCATAGGCGCTGCGTTCTATGCCAAGCCGTTGTGCCAGGGGTGCGAGCTCCGAAAACACATTTCGATAGATATGCAACTGCATGGCGAGCTGACCATCCTGCCATTGCAGGCCATCAATACACTCGCTGTGGAGTTGCCGAAGAATAAGGTCGGGGTCGTTGCTGAAGGGCAGGTCGGCCATTTGCGAGGCGATACGCGCAATGCAGCCCAGCCTCTCTGTTTTGCCTTTGCTCAGCGGCGGTTCACTTAAATGACTGAGTGCGGCGGCCTCCGCGAGCGCATCGGCGAGCCCCCATTGACGCATCACGGCGGTACTGATGGCCGCATGGTCACAACCGAAGTATTCGCTTTCCAATAATTTCAGGTCGGTGTGGGACTGCCAGTGCTGGGCAATCGAGGCGTAGAAACCGGGTTCCAGCGTATCGATCACCAGCATGCCGATATCCTGGAAGCTGGCGATAAAAATCGCTTCATCAACGGCAATGTCTTCCTCGCGTTCGGCGATCAGTCGCGCAGACACCGCGCAGAACAGTATCCGTGCCCAGAAAGTGTTGTGACGAAGGCCGTTGAGCGGCTGTTTTTTGTAGCTGTCTATCAGGCTTACGGCGAGCCCGAGAATGGCGATACTGCGACTGCCCAGCAACACGGTGGCGCGGCGGATGTCGACCAGTGGGCGTTTTGGGTTGAAGACCGGGGAGTTAATAAAGTTCAGGGTGTCCTCGGCCAGGCCGGGAGTATCGCTGAGCAGATGAACGAGTTGCTCCGGTGCGATGTCCTGCTCGCGCAGCAGATCGACAAGCAGCGGGATAACCGGCAGCAACGCGGGTAAGCGCGGATCCGAAAGGTCCAGTGAATCACTTTGACCATACATCGTTGTGGGCCTGCCGCCTGGGTAGTTGTCGGTTATAGAGTAGACCATACCAGCGCGGTGATGTGGGGTCAGCAGCTTGTCCGCGAATCCCGCTTTTTGACCGATGATAACGGTTCACCCGGCTCTGTGGCCGGGATAGTATGGGGCAAAAGAAAAACACTCGGAGACCAATAAGAATGACCCCAATGATGATGAGTCAGCTCACCATTACCGCCATTATGGAACACGCTGAGAAAGTGAACGGCAATGCCGAAATCGTTTCTGTAACGGCGGATCATCCCCGGCACAGTTACCGTTATCGGGACGCTTTTCGCCGCGTGCGGCAGTTGGCGAATGTGCTTTCAGAGCTGGGGGTCGAAGCGGGGGATACCATCGGCACGCTGGCGTGGAATGACTACCGTCACCTGGAAATTTACTATGCGGTGTCTTGCAGTGGCGCCATCTGCCACACCATAAACCCGCGCCTGTTCCCCGAGCAGATTGAGTACATTGTTAACCACGCGGATGACCAGTGGATTTTCATCGACCTGACCCTGCTGGGGATTCTCGAGCCGGTCAAAGAACTGTTGCCCAAGGTGAAAGGCTATATCGTGATGTGCGAAGAAGCCTCTATGCCTGAAACCAGCCTGCCCAATGCGCACTGCTATGAAAGCCTGCTGGCAAAGGCCAGTGATCAATTTAGCTGGCCAGAGCTGGACGAAAATACGCCCTCAGCACTGTGCTACACCTCTGGCACCACCGGCCATCCCAAAGGGGTAATGTACACCCACCGCTCCACCATTCTGCACAGCTTTGCCAGCATTGCACCGGACGTGTTTGGCATGTCGCTGCGAGATGTGGTGATGCCCATCGTGCCGATGTTCCACGTCAATGGCTGGGGTTTGGTTTACAGTGCGCCGATGGTCGGCAGCAAGCTGGTGATGCCCGGACCGAAGATGGGTGACGGCGAGACACTGTGCTCGCTGATCAATCAGGAAGGCGTCACCATGTCTGCCGGGGTGCCGACCGTGTGGCTCGCGCTGCTGGACTACCTCGCCAAGTCAGGCAAGACCGTGGATTGCCTGAATAAAGTCACCGTCGGTGGCGCGGCCTGCCCCTATAAAATCATGGAAGAATTCAGCGAGAAATACGGCGTGGAAGTGCAGCAGGCCTGGGGTATGACCGAGATGAACCCGCTGGGCACATACAACGGCGGTATGCCTCACGAGCTGGACTCGCTCAGTGAAGAAGAGCGCATCAAGATCAAGCTCAAGCAGGGCCGTCCCACCTTTGGTGTGGATATCAAGGTGGTCGACAGCGACAACAATACCCTGCCGTGGGACGGAAAAAGCTCCGGGGCGGTGAAAGTTCGTGGCCCGTGGATCGTTAATGAATATTATGGCTATGACGGTCAGACGCTAGATGATGACGGCTGGTTTGAAACCGGGGATGTCGCCTGTTTCGACGAGCATGGCTATATGCAGATTACCGACCGCTTGAAGGACGTGATCAAGTCCGGCGGTGAGTGGATCAGCTCCATCGATCTGGAAAACTGTGCGGTAAACCACCCCAAAGTGGCCGAGGCCGCTGTGGTGGGGATTCCCCATCCCAAGTGGAGCGAGCGGCCATTGCTGCTGGTCATCCTGCAGGAAGGCCAGACCATGGAAAAGCAGGAAATGCTGCACTGGTTCGATGGCAAGGTCGCCAAGTGGTGGATTCCGGAAGACTGCCTGTTTGTCGATAGCCTGCCCCATACGGCGACCGGCAAGTTGAGCAAAAAAGATATTCGTGAGACCTACAAGGATTATCGCTGGCCGGATGAAGCGTAAACTGTGCCAGTGAACAAGCCGCCTTGTGCGGCTTTTTTTATGGCGGGGTTTTCTTGTGTGACAGAATGTTTCAGGGGCTGTCTCGCGCTGGCCAGAGTATTCAACGATGACTTTTCATGAACAGTGATAGCGCCGTAAAAACGCCCCACTTCAGCTTGATGCCGCTGATGTTCCAGAACTTTAGCTGCACACTGGCCATCATGGCCTTTGTTGCGCTGGTGGGGCCGGTGGCCAGCATCCTGTCGCTGGAGGCCTGGCATATTGGCGTTGCGATGACGCTGGGTGGCTTCACCTGGATATTCTGCGCACGCTGGTGGGGTGGTCTTGGCGACCGTCACGGTCGGCGGCGCGTCATGCTGCTGGGGCTCAGCGGCTTCACGGTCAGCTACTTTCTACTCTGTCTGTTTATCGACCTGTCGCTGGAGTGGTTGCTGACCCCGCTGCTGGCGTTCGGCGGTATTGCGCTCGGGCGAGTCATTATCGGGGTGTTTTATGCGGCGGTTCCGGCCTCTGCGGCCGCCATGGTTGCCGATAATCTGCCCGCCAATGAGCGAGCGGGAGCCATGGCGATGCTGGGTGCGGCAACCGGCGCGGGGATGGTGGTCGGCCCCGGCTTTGTCGGCTTGCTGGCGCCCTATGGTCTTGGTCTGCCCATGTACATCACGGCACTGCTGCCGCTGATCGCGCTCTGTGTGGTGTGGTGGCGACTGCCGGACCAGCCACCGAGAGCCACGCGAGCCATGCCGTCACCCTCGCTGCGCGATCCGCGTTTGCGAGCGCCGATCGTGGTGGCCTTCGTCGCCGCATTCTCGGTATCGATTGCTCAGGTCACCGTCGGCTTCTTTGCTCTGGACGTGCTGCAGCTCGACGCCTCGGCGGCGGCACAGGTCGCGGGTATTGCGTTGACGGTCGTCGGTGTGGCGCTGGTGTTGTCACAGACCTTGATGCGCCGCCTAAGTTGGGAGCCCCTGAACCTGATTCGAGTGGGCGCAGTGATTGCCGCTATCGGTTTCGCGGCCACCGCGCTGGCAGCCAGTGACTGGGCGCTGTGGGCCTGCTTTGGTATCGCCGCTGCGGGTATGGGCTGGGTGTATCCCTCGGTATCCGCGTTGGCGGCCAACGCGGTGGAGTCCAGCGAGCAGGGGGTGGTTGCCGGTACCGTCAGTGCCGCTCAGGGAGCGGGGGTGATTGTCGGGCCGCTGGTCGGCACCCTTGTCTACGCCCTCAATGCGGTCGTGCCCTATGTGCTGGTGGCGGCAATGCTTTTACTGGTCTCTGCGTTCGCGACCCGGCTGGCAAGAGTGTGAATCATGGCTGCCTACAGTGAACTGACGCTGACCTGGCATCCGCCGGAAAATGCCGGAGGGGAGGCGTCACTGGGCGTGGAGATCGGCGGGCAGTCACTGATTGAACGGGTATCTGCCCAGTTAGCCGAGTCCGACCTCGGTCTGCGGTTTCTGCCGCACAGTGATGTTGCCTGGTATTCCCTCGAAAGCTGGCGGCAGAGCGCCGAGGACGGACAAAGCCGACGGATCATCCTGTTGGGATGCACCTGCGGCGATGTGGATTGTGCGCAGTTGTGGGCCGATACACGCTGTTTTAACGGCTGGGTTCACTGGCGGCTGGGTGGTTGGCCCGATTCCGAGGAGCGTTATGCCGAGCTGTCGCGCTGGGTGTTTGAGCAGCAGGCCTATCAGGCACAACTGGCGTTCCTGTCGCGCTGATTCCCGCCCGGCAATGAGGAAGCCTCGCCGGGCGGATCGCCGACCGTGCTGCTACTAATACTGCGCCTCAGTTCTTGCCGAACTCGGCCGTGGCGGTGACATCCCCCTCAAGCAATATCGAGCAATTGGCGCTGGCGCCCACACAGCCCGATGGCGCAAGCCAGCCGATAAACTGGTCGTCCGTCGATAGCGGTGTGGCGCTGAGCGTGACCGACGTGCCGCTGGGGTAGGCCGCACTGCAGGAGCCCGTTGAACAGTTCAGTTGCAGTTGGTCATCGCTGACGGTGCCCTCGCCATCGCCGGTGAGGGTAACCGTCAGCGTGGCATTGTCTTGATTGCTCGCCTCGATAAACGTCACTACCGCTTCCTGTGCTTCGTCCATCGTCACGGTGCAGTCGCTGTTATCGGCGGTGCCGGTACAGGCGCCGCTCCAGCGCACGATGTCGCCGTCGTTGCTGGGAACGGCGTAGAGCGAAACCTGACTGCCGCTGGTATAGGTTTGCGAGCAGGGCGAGCGCGCGTTATCGCAGCCCAGCAGCTCCATATAATCCCCGGCAGAGCCTTCCCGCCCCTCAACCCGCAACGTCAGCGTGAAGGAGCGTACGGTTTCCCGGAAGCTGGCGCTTACACTGCTGTCGGCGGCAATGGCAAAGCTGCAGCTTGTATTGCTCGCTGCAAAGGCGCAGTCGCCACCCCAGCCAACAAACTCGAAGCCGTCCTGCGCTTCGGCCTGCAGAGTCACCTGGCTGCCGTCAGGGTAGGACTCCTGACAGACTGCGGTGCCCGCTTCGTCCTGTTCGCAGCCGATAATGCTGCCGGTCCCTGTGACCTGACCGCCGGTGCTGGTTACGTTCACGTCGAGGTCGAAGAGACGGTCGAAGTTGGCCGTGATGCTGCGCGCCTGATCGAGGGTCAATGTGCATTCATCGCCTTCACCGGCGCAGACATCGCTCCAGTTGGCGAAGACAAAGCCATTGGCCGCCGTTGCATTGAGGGTGACGGATTGCCCCAGGGCGAAATCTTCCTGACAGTCGCTGCTTGCAAGCTCACTGCAATCGATGCCGGCGGGTGTACTGACCACCTCGCCTTGCCCGTCGATAGTGATCGTGAGCGGCGCGGAGGAGCCAAAGTTAACCCCTACGCTGCTGTCCTCGGTAATACTGAGGGTGCATTGATTGCCCTGCGTGCCCGCACAGGGGCCCGTCCAGCCGCTCAGCGCCATCCCCGCGTCGGCAATGGCGGTGAGTACAATGTCACTGCCGGACGAAAATTTCGCGCTACAGGGGCTGTCAGGTACTGCGGTATCGCAGTCGATCCCCGTTGGATTGCTGACTATGCGGCCGTCACCATTTGGCGCGACGGTCAGTGTGGGTGACTCGACAAAATACGCCTGCTGACGCAGTGAATCGTCGGTATACACCTTGAATGAACACTCACTGCCTTGTTGGTCGCCTTCCTCACAGGTGATGGGGAACCAGGAGGAAAACTCCCAGCCTTCGGCGGCGTCTGCCCGCAGCACCACGGTTTCACCGTCGCTGTATTGTGCGCTGCACTGCTCGTAATCAGGGCGCTCCTCGTGAGAGCGGCGGTCGCAGTTAATTTTGCCGGCGTCGTCGGTCACTGCCCCAAAGCCCTTGATATACGAGACGAGTACCGAGGGTGGCAGCGGAAATTCGACGCCGAGATAGGGTTTCGCACTCAGGTCAACGATGCCCGCGTCGGCCCGCTGAATACTGCAGCTAGCGGTGTTTTCACAAGGCTGTGTGCTGCTGACACCGGCGGGCAGGTGCCAGTCCACCGCGATGGCTTCACCATTGCGACGGGCTTCGAGCGTGAGGGTTTCTCCGGCGGCGATGCGCAGATTACAGCTCTCGCCCTCCGGACAGCTCAGTCCGCCGACGCTGACCGTATCGCCAGCCTGGCCCTGTGCTTTCAGCCGCAACTGATAGGCACAGGAGTTCAGGTAGTCCTCGGTTTCCCCGCCTTCATAAACGCGCGGGCTGTCGGCTTCAACGTCGGTAATGGGGCTGCCGGTCAGCATCAGGCGGAGATAGCCCTGACCGTGCACCAGCACATCGCTGTCGGTGCCGCCGCTGCCGATGACGTCGTCGAGCAGTACATAGGCGTGGCTGACTGGCCCGTAGCTGGCACGCCAATCATCGACGGCAATGTTCTGGCCCACCCAGTGCGAACTGTCGAAGGTAATGGCATGGCCGTCTTCGGCATTGCCCTTGCCGTCGATGTCCAAGAGATCGCCAGCCATCTGAAAGACCTGCAAATAAACCGTTCGGGGACTGCGTCCCGGCACTGGCTTATAGCTGACCTTCACCCAGCTCTGGGCACCGCAGCTCAGCAGCGCATCGTCGCTGCCGTCGCCAATGGCGGGCTCGAACTCGCCGGAGACATCGCGGCCCAGCCAGAAGTCGGCGTAGTTATTCCCGGTATTAAAGGCGATTTCCGGCCGCAGATGCTTCTGCTGACGGCCCGCATTGGCGTCGTTGAAATCGGGCAGGCCCACGCGATAAAACAGCGCGGCGGAATAGGCAGAAAAATGCGGTGCCGAGAATTGCAGCCTCACCTCGCCGCTGTAGCTACCCGCCTGAATCGAGGCCAGTTGTGATTCCGCAATGGCGTCGCCCTGTTCGTCGACCAGTACGCCACTGGCTTCGTCCTGCCATAGCCCGGTGTCGGGATTGTAAGACACCATGCCCACGTCAATCTGTTGGTTGCCGGGGGTGATGTCCTGATAGCGAGGCAGCACATCCGGATCGATGTCGACCGTCATGGTCAGCGGCGGGCTGAATTGGCGAAGGCGGTTGCCATCCTGATCTGCCGCGGCAAACCACCAGTAGCCGCCAGAGGAAAACGCTTCGTCGGCCGTTGCACTCTCGCCGGGGAATGCGCTGAGGTCGTCGCCGCTGTAGCTTGCCGCCCACAGGGTGCTTGTCGCTTCCGGCAAGCCGCTGACGGCGATGTCTTCACCCTGTGCCTCACCGTTGCTGATAACCAGCGCTGACAGCTCCAGGTTAGGAAAGACAATATCCGGCAGCTCGCTACTGCGCTCGCCCTGCACATCGACCACGCGTCCCTGGCTGAGGCTGGCGCCGTTATCGAATACCGCATCGACGCGAATGCGATAAAGCTGCTGGGAGAGGTCAAACTGAAAGCGCCCTTGTGCATCGCTGACCGTCGACGCGGCCAGCTCATTATTGGCGTTGTACAGCGAAATCGACAGATCGCTCAGTGGCTCGCCGGAATCCATACGCACACTGCCGTTGACCACCGTGGATGTCGGCGTGTCGGGGTTATTGCTGGGCGAGGGGCTGTTGCTGTCGTTACAGGCCGTCAGCAGGGCGCTGGCCAGCAGAAGGTGGGCGAGGTGTCGTGGTGTCATGATCGTCTTCCTGGTTGGGCAAATGCGCAGCAGCCCGGCGGAGGGTGTCCGCCGGGCTGCAAACGGCCATGCTGTGGCTTGCCTTCCTGTGGCGTTGGGGTTGCGGCGGTCGCGCAAAAAACGGCGTCGCCGCGAGTTTGCCGAGCGTGTTGGCCGCGATAGCGGAGCCAGTATTGTGGTTGAAGCGGCGAGGGGAGCAAGCGTGCCGCTGGTGCGTAACGCTTGTGCTGCTGAAAGAAAGTGCGGCTAAATCAACAGCCTAGGGCACTTGCTCACAGCGAGTCTGCGGATGGTAAAAACTGGTAAAGCCGTGGAACGATGCTCAGCCTTCAATGAATACGCGAGGATTCGCGGTGCGCAGCGCCTCAACGCGCTCAAGCAGATTTTGCAGCTCAATACCGGGGGCATTGAGCTGTTGTTCCACAAAGCGCGCGGTGCTGATGACCCGGTCGACATTGGGGCGCTTGGGCAGCGAGCTGAGCGCGGTGTAGCGGTCGAAGGTGCGGGAGCGCGCCGTGCTGCCGTCGAGTTGAACCCGCCATTGTCCGGAGTGCTCGGCGAGGTGAAGACGACTGTGTCCCGCGTCTTCCCAGAGCTTGATGGCTTCTTGCAGCAGGGCGACCAGCAGCTCGCGCGGGCTGTGCTGCGCCGATTTTTCCGGCCACAGCAGCAGGCGTCGCTGCCCCTGAAGTGGCAGGTTTAACTCGGCCTGCTCAATCCCTTCATTCATTGCCAGCCTGCCCGCCTCGTTGCTCAGCAGTTGTTCGCCGTGGGTATTGCTTACCACCACGGGACGTTCGCTGTTCAACAATTCGCTAATGATCTGGTCCTGCTCCTGCTGTTCAAGGCGGCGCATCCAGCGGCGTCGGTAGTTATCGCGCAGGGCCAGTTGACCGGCGGCGCGGTTGCACAGCTCCAGCGGCTCGCAGGGCTTCACCAGGAAGTCGTTGGCCCCGAGCAGCAGCGCGCGTTGCTGATCACTCTCGGCCTGCCGGGCCGACAGCACGAGGATGGGAAGATGGGTGGCGCTGTAGCGCTGGCGCAGCAGCTCCAGCACCTCGAACCCGGAGGCCTCGGGCATCATCAGGTCGAGGATCAAGAGGGCGGGTACGCGGCTGTCGATCAGCGACAGGGCCTGGTCGATGCGACTCTCGGTGAGTACCGGGTGCTCCAGTGGCGCCAATAGCTGAGCGACGGTTTCGAGAATACAGCCGTCGTCATCGAGGACCAGAATATAGTCCTCGTCCGGCGGGCCTGATTGATCGACGGTCTGCTCAATCACAGGCGCGGGACGGGGCGCCGGGATGGCGTTTTCCATCGGGCTGACAGACGGACTTGCCGTTGCCTCTGCCTGCGGCAGGGCAAAGTGGCAATCCGTCCCCTTGCCGGGGGTGGAGTCGATCTCCAGCGCCGAGCCGTGGGCGTGGAGAATGCCGTGGCTGATCGGCAGGCCCAGTCCTACCCCTTCGCTGGCAAGCTCACCCTGCTGATAGCGCTGGCGAGCCAGTCGCAACTGTTTGCTGTCCATGCCTGGACCGGTGTCGCGCACGCCTATGCGCAGCTCGCCGCCCGGTGTTTGTACTTCTGTTTGTGCTTTGGCGTAGAGGCAGATTTCGCCTGCCGGGGTGAACTTCACCGCGTTGCCGAGGAGGTTATACAGCACCTGTCTCAAGCGCTTCGGGTCGGCCATCACGTACAGGTCGTCAGCGGGTAGCGCCAGTCGGATTTCCAGATCCCGGTGCCGGATCACCGGCGAAAAGAGCTGTTGCAGGGTTTCAAATTCGCCGCGCAATGACACCGCCATCGGCTGCACCTGTATGCCCTGATGGCGCATACGCGTGAGGTCCATCAGGTCATCGACCAGCAGGGCCAGCCGCCGAGCCGTGTCGCCGATCAGTCCGGCATTGCGGCCGCGTTGATCCTGGGTCTGACTGTCCAGCCCGGCCAGTCCGATGATGGTTTGCAGCGGCGTGCGCAGTTCGTGAGAGGTGTTGGCGAGAAACTCATCTTTTACCGCTTCCGCTTGCTCCAGTTGCTGCACCAGTTCCATGGAGCGCTTGTGGGCGCGGGCGTTGTGACGGGCCAGCAGCAGCCCCTGCCAGACCAGGCAGACCACCATGCCGGTGGGGCCGAGATTGCCCAGGTACTGGCCCTGAAAATCCACCACAATATCGCGCATCACGGTGATAAACAGAATGCCATACACCGCCGTGAGCGAGAGGGCGCCGGGCCGTCGCTGCCGCGCGGCACGGAAGGTGGCGAACAGGATATAACCCGACATCAGCAGGGCTGCGCTCTCCATTGCCCAGAACAGCACGGCCAGTGGTCGGCTGGGCAGCAGCAGGCTTCCCAGCAGAAAGACGACGGTAATGGCGCGCCAGTATTGTCGGGGGCGGCGATGAAACTCATCGGGAAAGAGCTGCGCGCTGAATTCGCTTAAACCGAGAATGGCGAGGGGAATCATCGCCCAGCGCAAATGCAGGTCGGGAGCCAGGTACCACGGTGCGAGCAACAGGCTCAGCCACTGTTCGCCGCCAAGGCTGGAAAAAACCGCCACCGACAAACAGGTTAATCCGAAGAAAAGCTGGGCGGCATAGACACGCCGCGCGGCGGCAAACTGGCCGAGCTGGATAAAGGCCATCAACACCAGCAGCCCGGATTGAAAGCCTTCAATGGCTAGCTCTCTGGCCCGCCATTCATACATGTCATCGGCCAGCCCCAATATGGGGGGCGATCGCATGCCCCCGGCAATGAACTGCTGGTTGGCAACATCGACTTCAATCAGGCTCTGGTCGCCGCTGGCATAAAACTGGGCATAGTGCGGGTAGCGTTCGTCGTGCCCGGAAGCACTGTATCGGCCGGTTGCCAGCAGCTCGCGACCGTTAACCCGCAGGCGATAACTGTCGTAGGGGCGGGGCAGGCGAATGGCCAGTGCGCGGTCAAGCTCGCCGTGGTTCACCGTCAGGCGGTAGTGCACTTCGGCATCGCCGGGCACCCGGGCTTCTGCCAGCCGGGTATTGTGCCAGGTGCCGGGCACGTTGAGCTGCCCGCTGGCGTCGCCACTCTGTGCGCACCACTGACCGGCCAGCGCTGTCATCGGCGCAGCGTTCGCATCCCATTGAAACTGGCACGGCGAGTCTGCTGCCAGCAACGATGGCGCAAAGAGTGCGGTAAGGAATAAAAAAAGCCATGCCGCGATGTTGTTGGTTAGGACGTTATTGTTCACAGCAATGCACAGGGCACTTCGCGAACAAAGCGGGAAGCGCAGCAAGTCGGGTTAGAACGGTGGCACCATCATAGCGAAGCGGTTCTGACTCTAGCAATTGCAGAGCGCAGAACTGTGCAGGCTAGCTCAACATTGCGGCGACAGGCTTGACTGGCCCTCGGTTCGACGAGGGCGAGTTATACCTTGCTCATTGCCTGGAGGCTGAATTTGTAGGCGTCATATCTGTAGGCGACAGATCGCGCCTTAATTTCACTGTGTTTTGATCCAATACGGCGCAGCGTTTGCTACGCCTGCACCAGTGCAACGCATGTTGTTGGATTACGCGGCGTTCCCGAGAATCCAATAAATCCTTTCTCTGCAACAACTTACCCCGCTTTGCCTAATTGGCACGAGGCTTGCGAAATGTAAATCACTCGAGGCCAAGGCTGGCTTCGATCGACATTGAGCGTATCCGGATAAAGGCGTCCGACACTGACCTGCAGCAAGCGGGGTAAGTGCGGGCGCTTTTTTTATGCGCTTTGGGCGGCTTCAAACCATTTATCGAAAGTAGTGCATTAAACGCTGAGCGAGGCTAATTCTATGGCTTATTTAGTTCCTTCCGAGTTCGTGACCAAAATGGTCGACGCGGGTGAATCCAAGGTTCACATGTCCACTCGCGATACCCTGATTCGCGGTTATATGGCGGGCGCCATTCTGGCACTGGCGGCGGTGTTTGCGGTAACCGTGGCGGTGCAAACCGGGGTGTTTCTGATCGGCGCGATTCTCTTCCCGGTGGGCTTTTGCATGCTCTACCTGATGGGCTTCGACCTGCTGACCGGCGTCTTCATGCTCACGCCATTGGCCTGGCTGGATAAGCGCCCCGGCGTCACCCCCTCACAAATTTTGCGCAACTGGGGGCTGGTGTTTGTCGGCAACTTTGCCGGTGCCTTTACCGTGGCGGTGATGATGTCGTACATCTTCACCATGGGTTACAACACCGACGGCGGCGCGATTGCCGAGAAAGTGGCCAGTATCGGTGAATCGCGTACCGTGGGCTACGCGGCCTACGGCATGGACGGCTGGCTCACCATTTTCATTCGCGGCATGCTGTGTAACTGGATGGTGTCGATGGGCGTTGTCGGCGCGATGATTTCCACCCATGTCAGTGGCAAGGTACTGGCGATGTGGATGCCCATCATG
>CEWF01053906.1_pt1 | contig 15802 bp, 15 predicted proteins | sample 531331 | NCBI WGS metagenome assembly CEWF01 (sample SAMEA2622676, study PRJEB7988) | marine metagenome | biome: marine biome (ENVO:00000447); feature: mesopelagic zone (ENVO:00000213); material: "saline water (ENVO:00002010), including plankton (ENVO:xxxxxxxx)" | depth 600 m | reverse complement strand
ATCGCATATCCCGCAGCAGTAATTTTTCCGCTGGTAGTGTCATCAGCGTCATTTTTAAGAAAAGCATCGTCTACATTAACTGTAAGAGTATCTCCACTCATTGCAGTAGTTGCATTTGTGCCTCCAGCAATGGTAAGTGTATCGCCGGGTGTTATGTCTGTAGAACCACTGTCTCCAGCAACTGTTGTATCAGAAACAGCAAAGTCTAGTGTTCCATCAGCGTCTTGATAAGTTACAGAAATGCCAGTTTCAGTATTTCCTGTGACCATACCTCCAACAAAGTCTTCAACTTGTTCTTCTGATAGTTGAGTGTTGGTATCAGTGACAGTACATGAAATAGTGACCGTGCCGTCTGCCGTAGTCTCACAGGTAATTCCCGTGCCTGCTGCAAACATCAAATCATCGCCCTGAGTTATGGTGGTGGCATTGCTGTCTGTCGTAGCAGAAACTGTGAAGCCACTGCCCATAGTATTAGTATCAGTTGCAGCTATCGTTAATGTGCCAGCGGCGTCGTCATAAGTTAAAGAAATGTTACTACCAGCAGTCAAAAGACCATCGACATAATCTTCAACCTGCTCTTGACTAAGCTGTGTATTGGTGTCGGTAACGGTACAAGAAATTGTAACCGTTCCGTCTGCCGTTGTTTCACAGGTAATTCCAGTACCTGCCGCAAACATCAAATCGTCACCTTGCGTTATAGTCGTAGCATTACTGTCCGTTGTAGCAGAAACCGTGAAACCACTACCCATAGTATTCGTGTCAGTTGCAGCTACCGTTAATGTGCCAGCGGCGTCGTCATACGTTAAAGAGACGTTACTACCCGCAGTTAAAAGGCCGTTAACGTAATCCTCAACCTGCTCTTGGCTTAGTTGGGTGTTTGTGTCTGTAACAGTACATGAGATAGTAACTGTGCCGTCTGCTGTAGTTTCGCAGGTAATGCCAGTACCAGCCGCAAAGAAGAGATCTTCGCCTTCTGTTATAGTTGTAGCGGTAGTATCAGTCGTTGCAGAGACTGTAAAACCGCTTCCCATAGTATTGGTATCTGTATAGTTACCCGCGTGAATATTTGTAGAACCTTGATCGGTCGTCCAATCAATATGCTCATTAGGTACAAAGCCGCTAAGATTGTCGTGGACAATTTCGCTATCAGTCGTAGAAAGAGTGTCACCTGTAAGAGTTATACCAGTGCCGCCAACCAAATTAGTATCAGAACTAATATCTACAGTGTGAGAAAGATTTCCACTAGCATCTAGATATACAGCTTTTCCAGCAGCATAAGTTGCAAAAACTGTATGCGTACCTGAAGAAAGGCTAATTCTATTATTGCTATTAGTGCTAGCAATAACATTTTCGTCAGTTCTTGTTAGAGTGTCTGGGTCGCCATCATTAATAGTACCAAGACCGACTTCCCACGCAGTGCCATTAGCATCTATCAATGCATAGTAAGTAGTATCAGTGATGCCTGCGGCAACGAAACCTTGAAAACCACTGACAGCACCAGCAAGATTAAGATTGCTAGTGCCAGTAGTGGTAGTCGTTTCTTTTACTCTGTCAGCTATTACTAGAGCCATAATATTCCTCCTTTAATTAAGGGAAGTGATATTAGGCAAAGGTAATGTCTAAATCACCAATGTTGAATTTAAATACGTCGCCGTTCTTTACTTCTCTGGCTGTGGTGAGAGAGCCGTGCAATAAGACATTTCCTGCTCCGGGAGTTGCATTGTTAATGACGATAACACCTGAAACTCCGCCCCAATCAGCGGTTGCAGTTGGGAAAGTAATAGCTTCACTATTTTGAGTTGCTCCATCAGAAGGCGCCTCCCAACTAGTTACTTGAACTCTATTGTAAGCAGTACTTCCAGAAGTTGAAATTTCTTGAACCAGATTACCCGCTTCTACTTTAGCGGCGTCATAGTATTTAATTAGACCTACATAAACTGCAGTGCCGGGACTGGCAAAATCATCTGGATTATTTCTTAAAACGAAGTTGATTAAATGATCTTCGAGATATGTTGACATAGCTGACATAAAAATGTCTCCTAATATTAATTTGTTATTAACCTACGTAAGTTGCGAGTTCCGCTCTTCGCCAAGTATCAGTAGCAACACATACATATAGATGATATGTTCCATCAGTGGCTGCAAAAGCAATTTCCCCTTGTACGCAATTTGTTAAAGTAGTACCACCAGTAAATTGATTGTTAGTAGATCCATCTCCACCAACAGCCGTAGCGTTCGTTAAGTTTTCAGTAATTGCTGTATTGCTATCAGCACCAGCAACAGCCTGAGTCAGGGTCAATGTTCCTGACTCATTATCGGCAACTGTAATTTTTCCGTTATGACCATCTGCATGTTCAATACAAGCCTTTAATGAAGTAGCAGCAGCGGCGGCAGTTCCAGACTGATTAAACTGCCCATCAGTAAGAGATTCAGCACCTTTAGCTGTATAAGTTTTGGACGTTCCATCAGTACTAATCAAAACAATTGTTTCATCTACAGCTGGGACGCCAGTAAAATCTACAGTGGCAGTAGCGGCAGTAGTAGCAGAAGAAGGTTTAGAAGAACTCCATAGAGCTAATGAATCAGCATAATCTGTATATACACTTCTAATATCTTCTGGGCTAATTTCGGCAGTTGTATTGTCCGGTAGTAGAGTAGAGACTTGAGTCGCTAACTCTGTCTTAGTTCTTTTGGTCATGTTTGAGTCCTATTGCAATAAGGGATATTTCTCTTATTATTATACACCAAACAAAAAAACCGCCCCTAAAAATAGAGGCGGTTTCATGTCGGCGTTTATACCAGATGGATTAGAATCCACCCAACAAGATGCGACGATTGTCGAGAACGGCAAAGCCGATTTCTGCCCAACCGTAGAATCCAGCTCGTTGCTGACGGTGCAGTGCATCGTCTTCAAAGATCTGAACATCTTGCTTAACAGGCATAATAAAGCTATCATTGCTGGACTGATCCAAACCAACTACAAGCTCAACATCAGAACCAGTGAAGGTTCCAGAAAGTTGATTCTTATAGAACAATTGGTATTCTTGGTCAGCACCAAGTTCGTCCATGTCGTGGAGGTTCACGCCAAAGATACGAGTGATAGCAGCACCATCGTCACCAGCCTGATAAATTTCACGGCGAGTGACTTCATCAACCTGATCAAGTCCCCAGTTTCGGATATCTTCCAAAGCTTCTGGAGAGAGGTAAAGATCAGTCAATGATCCACGGTTCAAAGAACCGCTATTACCGCCAGCGTTGCGTCGCATAACAGTCTTCATCAAAGAGATAAGACGTTTTGTGAACTGACCAATCGCGGCGTCTGCATCATAAACCATAACGTTTCTGTCAACACCAGCTGCTAACAGCGTGTGCCAACCGTCATCGTTCATCTTCTTCACGAAGCCAGCTTCAAGAACTTGCATTGCACGACCTACAACATCCCAACGGGCTTCTCGTGCGTAACGCAGGAGATAGTCGATTGAAGAAGCAACGGTGTAAGTTGGGACCATTACATAGTCACCTTCTACAGCGCGTTCTGGAATACGACCGTGACCGGGATTAGTGTAGGCAACGTGTTGGTTCTCCGTGCCGGGAGCTAAAAGGTCAAGTGGAAATTCAGCAGCTGAACCGGGAGCCATCTGGATCTTTTCAAAGATTCCGTCAAGAACGTCACCAACCAAAACACCCTTACGAAGGGGAGTTTCAAGAGCTACTGCTAATTCTCGCTGTGCAGCGAGTGCCTCATTCTTATCGACGCTACCAGAGCGCTGAATGAGTTCGATAAAATGATCATCAGGTTTTGTCATTTTACTCATGATTATAGTCTCCTATAAAGGGTTATGTTTAAGTATCAGCGCTAGCAGTACCAGCATTGGGTAGATTGATTTCTACTTTGTAGTAGCTATCTTCGTCTGCCAATGACATGAATCGACCAACAAGAACGTCAGTACTTGATCCGTCACAAGGCTCAAATTTACCAGTAGCACCACCATCATCCAAACAAGCAGGTTCACCAACGGTATTAGGCGTACCTTCAACCATATTGGTTACAACGTAGCCCTTCTTAAGGATGGCAACTTTGCCGCCTTTTTGGACTTCATCTTTGTGCCAGTTGATATGTTGACGGGTTAGGTCAATATCTACTACATCATTAAGCAAAACACCAACAGGAATAACGCCAGCAGCACCCTGCTTGACGGCAACCTGAGCATTAGCTTGATCCATTGCTGCACCAGATCCATAGGGACTGTTGGCAATAGATACAACACAACCTTTTTCTACAGCGCTTCCGTTATAGAAGAAGGAGATGTCTACATCGAGTTCATTTCTATCAGCTTTTAAAGCCATTGTAATGTCTCCTTAAAAAACATATTTACTTATTAATACTTGCTGTTGAACGAAGAACGTTGCTTTCGAGCCAATCACTAGCGCTAGAACGTAATTCTTCAACTACATCATCGCCAGCATCAGTCAAAGCTGCTTCAGCTTCTTCTTCGGCTTCCTCAAGAATTTCAGCTTCAGCTTCTTCAGCGGCTTCATCAGTTTCTTCAGCTTCAGTTTCTAGAACTTCTTCTGCTTCAACTTCTTCTGCTTTAGGCTTTCCACCTTCTTCTTCATCCTTCTTTTCAAAAGGATTTTCTTCGTCCTTTTTAACGCCCATTTTTTTCATGGCGTTTTTCTTTAGAGCAACAACTTGCTCAAACATTTCGTCTGTTGCTTCAGCAAAAGATTCGAGGATAGCCTCGACTTCTTCTTCTTCAGCACCAGCTTCAACCAAAGCTGCTCTGCGTGCCATGGCCTTAACTTCAGCTTCGTGAGCTTCAATTTTAGCCAGAGCTTCAGCAAGCTCTTCATCCTTTTTAGCAATTGCTTCTTGCAACTCAGCAAGCTTAGCTTCAGCAGCTTCAACAGCGGCTTGGGCTTCAGCGATAGCTTCATCTTTTTCAGAAACAACAGCTTCAAAAGCTTCAATCTTAGATTGAATTTCTTCTTCTTTCTGCTTTGTCATTTCAGTTTCTAGAGCTTTAGCGGCTTCCTTAGCAGTTACCAATTCAGCTTTCAACTCTTCAACCTGTTCTTTGAGAACGTCAGACATATCTTGATTCTCCATATTAATATAAGAGTTACTTAATTCTAATGCCTGCGTTTCTTCAAAAGGGTTTACATCATTGAGAATCACGCTGCGCGGATTTGCGGGATTGCTAACAAGACCTTTTCCAGAAAACGCAATATTCCTTAATAATCGTCCTACCGTATATCCTTCGTACTTTCCACTGCCTCCATATGCTCGAAGGTGTTTTGTTAAAAATGCAGAAGTTTCATCTCTTGATACAACTGCCTTTTCTCCTTCAGGAGATATTACAGCATAATCAAAATCATTAAAAAGGCACTCCATGGAGACGAACCATTTGCCCTCTTTAATCTCTGCAATAAGCTTAGACATCCTTTCTCTTAATTCTGGAGTAGTCCAGCTATTGTAGAGAACCGCACTAGTTGCGATGTCAAACTTATCTATATTACTAATATCTTCTATTTCATTGCCATTTTGGTCAATCACAACGCTTCCAGTTATATGACCAATAATGTCAGCTTCATTGTGCATGAAGTTAAATTGTTTGTCTGAGGGGGTATCTTTAGCGGCCCAAGTTTCTTCTTTATCAAAAACGTCATCGTTTTTGTTCCAGCCGGTAGATACTAGAATAGAGTTAAGGTAGTATAAATCATGCTGATTTTTATTTTCAGCAACAACAGATTCTTTAGCTACAACTAAGTTGCGTATGCTTTCTTTCTGTTCTTTATTTGGTATGTAAAAACTAACAGGAGAAGAGTAGGCAATACTGGCGTTAGCCTTAATCGACTCTTCTAAACCCGAATCTATTTCACTTTGGTATATTTTCATATGTCACCTCAAAAGAATATACACCATAAGACAAAAAATATATAAGTTTTGCTACTCCGTTTTACTCAAAGCGTAGGAAGAAACAGCCATCTTTCTAAGCTCATCTACGTTTGGCTTTCTATTATTTCTATTAAAGAAGTCTTTCTTCAAACTGGACATTAGATTTTTAAAACTCGCAGTTTCTTTTACAGGGTTCTTTAAGAGGCTGTTCAGGGTGTCAGCATTTATTTCCATGAACGGCTCAATGTTGCAGAGTATACACATCTTCAAATGTTCTAATTGATCCATTTCACTTTTTGTTAAAGACCTTAAGCTCTTCTTATCATAATGAGCCAAGATTGCAGGATTAATAATTTCATTTATTTTTGCTTGAGCTTCTCCGGCCCACAAAGACATGCTAGCCACTTCAGTCTGACTAACTATCTGCTTTGGTTTATCTACTCTTTGTTTTCTAGGGCCATTATCAGTAGAATTTTTTGGTCTCCCGTCTTCTGGTCTACCAGTTGGATTAAACTTTTCTCGATCTGGACTATTTTTCTTCTTCAATTCTATTCTCTTTTCTTCCTTCTCTTCTTTTTCTTTATTGATAGACTCTTTATCTCGTCTATCTTTGGGGTCAGTCAAAGGATGATTACCAGTGTCATTAGAAGGAACCAACCCAAAGTCTTCTGGCTGCATAGAATCTTTTGTAAGAGCAATTTTCTCAAGATCATTACGATGTTGAGGATTATGATAAGGGCTTGCTTTTTGCGGCATGACTTCTGTTTTTCTATCCTTTTCTTCTCTTCTAATTCTAATTTTTTCGATTTCAGGAATTTCTCCAAATCTTTCAACTAGAGTTTCTGCACTAATAATGTTTCTATCGGCAAGCTGAATAAGAAGGTTCTTCTCTGACGCTTCATCGGAAAGAACCATTTGATCAAAGTGAATTTTCGCAGGAAGTCTAAAACCCATGGCCTTTTGGACTATTTCTAGTTCTTGATTCCACCAATTAACTAGAACCTGACGACCGTACTCTAGTCTTTCAACAAGGGTCTTAAGGCTTATGAAGTTATTTGTAAATCCTCCACCAGTAGCCGCCATTCCAGTAAGAGTAGGAGGAACACCAAGTCCAGCATAAATATTGGTAAGAACAGGCTCATATTTCTCTTTGCCTAAGAATCTAAATACTTGCGTACTAGATTCAGTAAACTTAAGTTCAGGACCCCATACTAAATCCATTGTTCCGCCACCAACATTACTAGCTAGAATATTCCTTAACTTATTGATTGCAGCTTTTGTTGGAAGAATTTTATTATCTAGATCTCCAAGACTCCACAATCTAATATTAGAAATTGCACCATCAAGAGCTGATATATCAGCAAGCTTCATTTTTTCGAGCATAATGATATCGTCAAGAATCGCAAATATCATTGGATTTGCCCAGACAAGCCAATCATCTTTTTTATAGTAATGTACTGATACTTTTTCTGGGTCTAATGGAATAACACTTTCGCCCTCTTTTATTGACTTAATAATATCTGGAGGTAACAAAGCCGTTATATTTTTATGATAGGGACTATCTGTCATTAATCCTTTGTTGGCTAAACCTCTAACTAACTTAGAGACTTTAAGTGCATATTTTGGTTGTCCAACAAAAGTAGCTAGTTCATCGCCAATAACTTCGATTGACATTGGATTTAAGAAATCAAATTTCCAAGGTATTTCTTTTTTATTTACATTCCTTACAAGAGCTTCCATATCTGGAGATGCAGCACTTTTCAGATCTCTTTCCACTTTTCGGCTAATTTTTGCAGTTCTTCTTTTTACGACTACATTTCCACATCTATATAAAGTATTAAGAAACCTTTCCGATCTTTCGATTCCATTTACTTTGTTGAACCAAGCTCTAAAAAACTTTTCAATTCTTTTGTTTGGGTGAACAATATTGATTCCTTGACCAGCAAAATCAGCCATTAGGTCGATGACATTCCGAATAATTCCAACCTTGTCATAAGCCTGCATGCACATACGAATGGCTTCTTTTTGACGTTTTGGTACAGATTCAGCAGAGCGAAACCTATTGTAGTCTTCTCTAGTGAAACCAGTTCTTACAGAACGGTTTGGCTCAATGTCTAAAAAAGAGCGACGATTATAAGCTACTGACTTTTGAATACCATCATAAGAGTCAATATTATCAGATGTGTCAGAAAGCGCCTGTCTTTTACCAGAGTCATCAGACCAAGTTACAAAAGCTTGTGTTTTTTCTTGGTTTTGTATCGGATCATTGTCGGCCATTGTTCACCTATTCAACTGCAATTGGAATGATTGTGGAATTAATCTAATTGATTATACACCAAACTAATAAACATCTTTCATTCCTTCTGTAAACCAAGCAGGTCCAGCATAGTCAGGACCACTCATATCTCCTTTTAGTCCACCTACAAAACCTCCAATAGTATCATAAACAGGAGGTGGAGGTGTTCTCAATATTTTTCTTGCAGACATATTGGCCATTATTAATGATGAATAACGGTCTTTTCTTAATCTATCTTTTCTACCACCGGGAAGTTTTACTTCAGGTGTATCCCATTTGTCTCTACCAGAAGTTGTTTGACTCATGATGATCATTGAAAGTTCATCCTTTAACTCTTCAATTTCCATCACGCAGTCTTCAAGTGTATCGTATAACCTGTTTTTTAACTTGTCATCAGATATTGCTAAGCCAAGGGTGGCAGAATCAAAGTAAGGGAACAGAACCGTCTTATCTTCAAAGTCTTTCCTTAATCCATGATTAGCTTCTGCAACCCAATCGGCTTTAGCGAATTGAACCATCTCTACAATATGTAATCCCGGTTCACCGTCAGTATCTTTTTCTTTTTTATCGTTTATAGTCGGCCAGATTGGTAATTCGCCTTCTCTAATTTTATCTTTGTCATGCAAAGCTTCGATAATAGCAATACCACCACCCTGAGCATCTAAAGCGATCTCTTGTGGAGGAAATACTCTCATCAAATCTCGTATCTTTCTAGCGCAATAAGAATAGAAATCTGTTTCATCAGCAACTCCAGCTTTTAGCTGTTCTTTGTGCCTGCTTCTATTCGTAGTCCAAGAGTACACAACACGACTATGATCTTCATGAACTTCCATGATAACTATAGAAAAGTTGTCAACTTCAGACGCAGGGTCAATGCCATAGACATATCTACAGTTTGGATTGCCTCTTAACACAGCCTGAAAGCTGACTTCACCACTCGGAAGGCTAATTGGGTTTTGCGGAGATACAACGCAGGACTCAATGAGAGAGCGTTTAAAGAACCCATTGCTATCTGTGGAGAAACATGCTCCGAACTCCATTTGGTAGATTCCTGAGTGAACTGTAGCCTTTGAGCGAGCAACCTGAGCAGCATCCATGAAACCTTCTGGCAAAAGTTCAAAAGGAACTCTAATGATTGAATATTGTCGCCAATCAAAACCAGCAGGAACTCCATCTTCTCCAAATAGCTCACCTAGTTTCTTAGGATCTCCTTGGCTTGTTATAAAACTCTTCCACTTTTTCCAATACTCAGCAAAATGATTGAAGTCGTAGTAAGCTGTACCAGAAAGAATAATTTGGTTTGCGCCTTCTTCGTGAGCTTCTTCTTCGTCTTCAGACAACTCACCAAGCTCGATAGCTTTCTTTTTAGCTGCAATTCTTCTAACGTTTTCAATAGGAGATGCACTAACAGCAGCAAAACCAGCAACAACATTTTCAAATATCTCACGAGGTATAGATGCAAACTCGTCAGCAATAATATCATTAGCACGTTGACCACGAATCTTACTACCATCACCAAGAGGCAGGCATGTTATTTGACTGTCGCCAATCTTTAATCTACACATATCTACATCTCTTCTTGGGCCACCGTTGCCTCCAACGATATCTCTAAGCAAAGGAGAATTACGCCATACACTATCCATATATTCAAATAGAACTTTAGATTGACGGAAGGCAGCACCAACGATAACTATCTTTCTCCCCGGCATTAGCAGCGCTCTAAGAATTGCATAAACAGAAAGTATAAAAGACTTACCAAAACCACGACTAGCAATAAGCATTGGAAACTTTCTTGACCACATTTCTTTAAGCATCAATGCTTGAGTAGGCAAAATCTCTATATTTAAAAGCTCTTTACACAAGAAAGAAAAATAGTCAGGATTAGTCATCAACCAAGTAAGCTTAGTTGTGAACTCTTCTTCTGTTGGTAAGCTAAATGGATTAATTATTTTAGATTCATCTACATTTATGTTTAACCAAGCGTCATTGATAGCTCTTATATTATCAGTATGACTGTTCACGTAGAGATATCTCCATTTTTTCGTCGAATATAATCATAGCTCTTTCTTCGGCTGTTTCTTTATCTCCAGAAAAGACTACTTCAACATTATACTTCTCTTGGTACTCACATAGCTTTTTCCACATAAACCTACCATTCATTCTTACGTACTGTAAGTTCTTTTTCGGTATACCAGAGTTTTCTGGGAAGTTCATGAGGTCATCTATAGAGAATTCACAGATGATATACTTCCAGCGAAATTTAGACATGCGTTCCATTTCGGCCTCAAACGCTTTTCGCTTTTTACCAAGATTCATTGCTAGTTCGCCAGTACTAGCTTTTCTTTCGATTACTAAGTCTTTCTCAAGACCTCTAACTGTGTAGTCTCCGGTCTTCAAACCCCATCGAGCAACAGCTAAACACTTATTAGAAGAATTAAAGTCCCATCCATTCTTCTCTCGTGTGTCTTTTAAGATTACATATTTCATATTGTTTCACATTTTTTTATAAAGTTGTCAATCAGTAGACAATCTTTTATGTCTTTTTTTCTATTTAAAATAGATTTAACTTTTTTCATAACTTCAAGAGTTGCAAACTTAAGTCCTCTATAAACAAAATAATAATTTGGATTAGTCATCAATGCATAGTCTGATATTTCGCCCCTAAGATAATTAGGTTTTTGCGAAACTATGTCTGTACTGACTCCAAGTTTTTTTGGGTTTTGGTCAAATCCTTTTTCTTTTCTTTCTTGCTCAGAAAGACAGAAATCAATATCTGTAGTTTTTCTCAATCCAAATAAGTCAAGAGGTGTAGACCCGACAACTATTGAGTCTTTAATCTTATATTTATTTAATGTAAGTAGATAATCTTTTAACAATGAGTCAACTAATTCACTTTCTTCATTCATTGTCTTTATATGAAACAAAGTGTTTTGGTTTAGAAAAACATTTAGTAAGGAATTTTTTTCTTCAATTGAGTCAGAAGCATGTACAGTTATGAAATCCTTTACACTTACAAACTGACTTAGCTCTTCTCTTATTTCTTTTTTTATGTCTTGTTTTTTCTCTGTTGTATTTGCCTCAGCAAATAATATTAAAAAATGATGACTTTTGCCCTGTTTTATGATATTGTATTTTTTTAAAATAGAGCAGTTATCTCTTTTGTACACATCTACTCGGTCATTGGAATACATTTCCCTTAGTAGATTCTTAAGTTGCCAGTCTTCATCTAGATGTAGATTTAACTCATGTTTTATTTTGTACTGTGAGTTAATCTTTTTTTTGATTTGATCAGCATGACCAACTGCTGGCGGAAAGATTACGAATACACGAGCCGTGTCTTTCAGAAAAAAATAGTTATATAGAATGAAGTTAAGCTCTTTGTCGCTAATTAGAGGTTTTTTGAACGAATCAATTCCCCAATATAAATGTCTTTTATTAGTTACCTTTGTGGGTATTTTTAGATTAAGAAGTCTGCAAATACTTGTTCTATGCGCTCCTTCTGTGGGATAGAAACTTCCATTTGACTCAGCTATTTCAATAAAAGAATAAGGATAGTAGCCATTTATCCTGATACTAAGATATAAGTCCTTAAACTTTTGCACATACTCTTCTATACTTTTTTTACCGTCTGGAAGTAGTCCTACGGCAATTTTATTGCCTACTCTTTCAAAAATATGTTTAGTGTAAAGTCTTTCTATGAATGGATCATGAATTCTATGATGAATCATTTCAGCAAACTTGTACTTAACTACTAAGTCTAGTCTTTCAAATGTAAACAAGTCTTCTGCAAGTACTTCTTTTGACTTCATGATTTGTTTTTTCTAACTATATCCATAAACAAAGGGGCGTACTGAGCTTCTGCCCCTGTTACTTGTTTATGACATCTATAGCATAACGTTATTCCGTTATCTTCATCAAATCGTAAATGAGCTGCATCTGCCCACTTTACAATATGATGCGCATTCAACGCCCTTTTGTAATCACATCCGGGCATTTGACACTTGTGTCCATCTCTCTTGTAAACTCTTTTACGCCATTCTGCGTATACAGGATCATTATAGTTCCGCAATTTTATTCCTTTGGTCTATTGTTTGTTGTCCTGTAACTTGCTCTCTTAATTCAAGCAAGGTTCTATAAATTGCAGAATCTCGTAATTTACACTCTTCGTAAATCGCATCTATTTTAGCCTCCAATCTTAATAGATCCTTTGATATCGGAATTTCTATCTTTACTTCGTGTTCAGACTTTTTTAATTCATTATGTGAATAAATAGAGAATGCCAAATTGCCAATTAACAAAAAACAAATGGCACACAATCCGCAAGCAGGCTTTTTCATGATACACCTTTTAGTGAGGTTTTACTCCTCTTAAACTTATTACTTTAGTGTCGTTGTGTAACTCATCCTCCAGATAATCAACTATTTCGTCCGTCAAATTTTGTTCTATAATTTTAGTTTTTAATTTGTTTAAAGCTTTATAGCAAGCGTCGTCAGGATCAGTGGCCTCTACAAAGAAGAAGTTTTTGTGATCTAGATCGTCAACCCCTAATTTATTAAGTGGTTGTATGATCTTTTTTGTACACATTGTTATTTTGTATATCATACTGCACCATTCTGCTTACTAAATTCTCGAATCCCATTTTTGGTTTCCAGCCTAGTCTTCGTTCTGCCTTCTTAGATATTCCTCTTAAGTACGGCACTTCAGATGGTCGCATAAGACTTTCGTCTATTTTAACATAATCCATGTACTCTACAATATTTATACACTTAAAAGCCTCTTTTAGGTAATCTTCTACAGAATAGGTGTTTCCAGTACTTATTACAAAATCGTCTGCGTAGTCGTGTTGTAGCATCATCCACATAGCTTCTACATAGTCTTCTGCATGTCCCCAATCGCGCTGTGCGGATAGATTCCCAAGTTTTAGGCTGGGAATACTACGACCCGTTTGGGTCGCCCAATAGAGATCTGCAACATAGCGGCTGATCTTCCTCGTTACGAATCGTTCGCCTCTTCTTTCTGACTCATGATTGAATAGAATACCGCCGCAAGCGTATAGATCATAAGAGCGACGATAAAGGGAAACTGCATTGTGACCAGCAAGCTTAGCAATAGCGTATGGGGATTGAGGCGCGAATCTGGTTTTTTCATCTTGATATTTCTCACGATTATTATCGAGGTTATACTGATCCCCAAACATTTCTGACGAACTCGCTTGATAGAACCGTGGCCGGTTCACCATCTGCCGGATTACTTCGAGAATATTGATGCAACCCTGACCTGTTACGTTCCAAGTGAGCAATGGTTGATTGAATGATGTGCCTACATGGGATTGTGCTGCAAGGTTATACACCTCGTCTGGCTGAACTTCGTTCAGTAACCCATAGATGCTAGATATATCAGTAACGTCACCCTGAACCAGATGGAACTGTTTTTTATTAAGTAAATGGCTTATTCTGAGAGTGTTGTTAAACGAAGTTCTACGTGTTACTCCGTATACTGTATATTCTTTAGATAGTAATAAGTCAGATAGGTATGAGCCATCTTGTCCTGTTACACCGTATATGATTGCTTTCTTCACTTAGTTGTCGTCTTTTACAGTGTCTGGTGTTAAAAATGGTTGATCTATGTTACCATCTTCGTATTTATGGTATTCAGATAGTCTTTTCTTTTCAGCTTCCATGGCTAGACGCATCTTTTCCATATCAGTACCCATTTGTTGGCGAGTTTCAGGGTTAGACATAAGGTTTCTTACCCATCCAATAAAAGTCTGTTTGGAGTCTTCGAGTCTTTTGATACGCTGTTCACGAGTAGCCTTCAAATCTTTTAGCATAGAAGCCTTCTTCGTTTGTAGATCTTTGTATTCTCTAGTTAAGGAATCTTGGGCGGCTCTACAGACAGCGATTTGTCTTTCCAAGTTGTAGATATAATCCTTGTCTTGTACCTCTAATGACTTAGATTTCTCTACAGTTACCAGTTCTTCATACTCTCCTATGCTTCTCATGTTAGTTTGTTGGCCGATTAGTGCGCGATTCATGAGAATTTCGAGTTTTATAGCGTCAATTATCTGTAATTCTTCAGTTGGAAGCACATCATCACGAAATTGAGTGATTATTCGGCTCCAATGGTAGAGTAATGATTGCAATTCTTCTTCATCGAACTGTTTTTGTAGGTCTTTCCAGAAGGGACGACTCTGTAGATCATGCAATGCCTCTATTTCACGGTCATCTAGAGTATTATTGCCGATTTTTTCTTTGATATACGACTGTATAGAGATTGGGTCGCGGTCTAGATGGGTAGCAATTTCGAGATTTGACATCTCTCGGTGATTATTTCTGATAAATTCTTGCTCTGTCTTTGTAAATCTACCCTTCTTCATAGCCGTGTTCCTTTAAAATATGACAAATTTCTTCAATAATTTGCCTTCTTCGGGGTTTTGGTACATAGGCGCCATGTCTTACCCGTAGATAATCGGACCGAAAGGACACATCTAGCTCTTCGTCTATGATGTCTAAGAGTTCTTGGTTGTCAGTATCCTCAATAAAGCTGTCACTTATACGCATACTCTTCTCGGATTCATCTCTGATGTTGCTAATATCGAGAGGTTCCATTAAAAACTTCTTACTATTGTTCAACTGTTTTTGTCTATCGTCTTTATCTCTCTTGTTTTGACGATAGTATTTGTCTCTTTTAAAGTTGTTTAGCCGATTTTTAACATGTACGGCTAAGAAATTCTCTAAAGGGCGACCTTCTTCATAACGATCCAGTGCATCTACAGCAATTATGAAGGCTTCTTGTCTAATATCTTCAGGTTCAAAATAGCCAAATTTAAATTTGTATGCATATCTGTCACAAATCTTGTTTATTACTTCGAGAACCTCACTCTCCGTCATTCCCTTTGGTATCTTCATTTAGACTTTGCTTAAATTTAGCTTTAATTTTTGTAGGAATCTTTGCTTCTAGAAAGGCTTTACCTTCTACAGTTGGTGGATCTTCTTTTTCTAGGTCTTTAGCAACTGTTTTTTCTACGCTAGCAGAAGCTTTTGATTGTATCTTGCTTAAAACGTCATAAATGTTGGTCACGGATTACCCCTTTCTTTGAGCTTATTGTGAACTTCGACTGTATGATATATTATACTTGGAAAAAGCGGAGCGTACACATGCGGCTAAGCAAGCAGGAAAAAGAGTATATTAAGAAAATGGCCAATGTCTTGAAAGATGCTGAGATAGCTGATGAGCTTACAAGGATCAGAATGGGTTTTGGTATCAAAGAAAAAGTTAACAAGAGGCAGGTCACAGGCGTTAGGACTAGAATGGGGATTAAGAAGTCTCCGGGAAGAGGCGTCAACCGAGTCAAAAGGGATAAGAAAGATGAGTGATGAAACTTATATCTATCTAGGCGGCGTTTTAGGCGCTGGTAAAAGAGCTTCTGTGAGCATAGAGGACTATCCATTGTTAAGTCAGTACAGCTGGCATCTAAATAAGAGTGGATACGCCATAACAAAGATTAAAGGGCGACATAAAGCCATGCACAGAATGGTTCTAGGCACTACTAATCCATACGTATTTGTTGACCATATAGATAAAGACAGACTCAATAACACCAGAGA
>CEWF01027829.1_pt1 | contig 15862 bp, 13 predicted proteins | sample 531331 | NCBI WGS metagenome assembly CEWF01 (sample SAMEA2622676, study PRJEB7988) | marine metagenome | biome: marine biome (ENVO:00000447); feature: mesopelagic zone (ENVO:00000213); material: "saline water (ENVO:00002010), including plankton (ENVO:xxxxxxxx)" | depth 600 m | reverse complement strand
GCCGAGGTCTACCAGACCCTCGCCGAGCTCAAGCGCGAGGGCAAGATTCTCGGCTACGGCCTCTCCGGGAAGACCGTGGACGGCGGACTGCTGGCGCTGCAGCAAGGCGACTGCGCGATGGTTACCTACAACCTCAACGAGCAGGCCGAGCGACCGGTACTCGACTACGCTGCAGCCCACGGCAAGGGCATTCTGATCAAGAAAGCCCTTGCCAGCGGCCATGCCTGTCTCAAGCCAGGTGAAGACCCGGTGCGCCGCAGCTTCGAGTTGCTGTTCAGCCACTCCGGCGTCAGTGGTGCGATCATCGGCACTATCAATCCGCAGCATTTGACGGCTAACGTACAGACTGCTGCTGCCGTTCTGACCGGCAACTGAAACGGTCCTGGCGGCAACGTTCATCCGCTGCGCGGGAGCGCATTACGCTGATGCCGCGCGGTTACTTTCTTCGCCGCAAGGAGAATCCGAATGCCAAGAGTTCTGGTGCGCAAGAGCCCTGCCGCATTCAAGACCCTGCCTCTCTACGTCGAGGCCAGCCAGGACAACCTGAGCTATCAGAGTCTGGGCCGGCCGTTGAACTTCAGCGAAGTGATCGAGCGCCGCCGCCCGGTGGAGGTGTCCGATCCGGGCCGTTTTGCCATCGAACTGGCCAATCTCGGCGTTTCGGTGCGTCTGACCATGAGCTGGCAGGGCCGCGAATACTGGGTGCTGGTCCGTCAGCAGCGGCCGGACCGTGGTGACGTTGTCCTCAAGCTGATTTCCGGCTACATCCCGGCGCATGAGCTGAACCTGCCGCTGCTCACCGCCATCCAGGAAATCGCCGAAGAATGCCTGCTGGAAACCCCTGAAGGCTGGCTCGCCGGACGTTTCGGCGATACCTGGCTGCCCACCCCTTACCAGGCCAGCCTGCACTACCGCGAGGCGGTGCACTTCAAGCTCGCCTCACAATCCGGCGCCACGCGCCCGGTGCAGTGCGGCAACATGGTGCTGATGGAGCGTCCACGCGCCTATGTACACCTGCCGACGGCATCGCTGCAGCTGGTCTATGACATGCGCATGGAGCTACCGAAAGAGGCGCGTCAGCTGAGCCTGTTCCATGTCGACGAGCGCCTGGAAGACGATCAACTAGTCGCGCGGCTGGAGCGCAGCCGGCCCGACATCTATCTGATACCACTGCATCAGGGTCAGCCGCAGGATCAGCTGCTGCAACTGCGCAATGGCCAGTTCAGCCCGGTGAACACCCGCGGCCTGTGGCTCTCGGAAAGCTTTGCGCCCCAGGAAGGCTGGGTGGTGCGCGACGAGCGCGTTCGCTGGCGGGATTGGTGGGCGGCACGGCCGGTGGCAGTCGCCCGCTAACACGAGGTGAATAGCCGCGCAAAGCGGCTATCCACCTACTGACGATACGTGAGGCGTATCCAAAAGACTCAGCGGCTGCGGATCTTCTCGACGATGGCGGTGGTCGAGCTGTTTTCCACCAGCCCCAGCACCTTCACCACGCCACCGTACGCCTTGACCAACTCGGCGCCGACCACCTGAGCGACGCCGTAGTCGCCGCCCTTGACCAGCACATCGGGACGAACCTGAGCCAGCAGGCTTTCCGGCGTATCCTCCGAGAAGCACACCACCCAGTCTACCGCCTCGAGTCCGGCCAGCACCGCCATACGGCGATCCACCGAGTTGATCGGCCGCCCCGGCCCCTTCAGACGGCTGACCGAGCCGTCGTCGTTGACTGCCACGACCAGGCGATCACCCTGTGCGCGGGCCTGCTCCAGATAGGTCACATGGCCGGCATGCAGGATGTCGAAACAGCCATTGGTGAAGACGATCTTCTCGCCCTCTGCCCGCGCATCCTCGACCGCAGTGAGCAGTTGCTCGACGGTCATTACCCCGCGCTCGGAACCCTCTTCGCGCTGCACCGCACGGCGCAACTCGGGTGCGCTGATGCAGGCGGTACCCAGCTTGCCGACCACTATGCCGGCGGCCAGATTGGCCAGCGCCACGGCCTGCGGCAGTTCCTCACCAGCAGCGATGGCCGCTGCCAGAGTCGAAATGACGGTATCCCCGGCGCCGGTCACGTCGAAGACCTCACGGGCACGGGCCGGCAGGTGCAGCGGCGCCTGATCGGGACGCAGCAGGGTCATGCCGTGCTCGCCGCGGGTGACCAGCAGAGCCTCAAGGTCGAGAGTCGCCATCAGCTCGGCGCCTTTGTTCACCAGCTCGGCCTCATCGGCACAATGTCCGACGATCGCCTCGAACTCACCCAGGTTCGGCGTGATCAAGGATGCGCCGCGGTAGATCTCGAAGTCCTTGCCCTTGGGGTCGGCAAGAACCGGAATGCCGCGGCGGCGTGCAGCCTGGATCAGTGCCTGATGGTTCTTCAACGCGCCCTTGCCGTAATCCGACAGCACCAGCACCTTGACCCCAGCCAGCAAGCCCTCCACGTCGGCCAGCAGTGCGGCAGGATCGGTATCGAACGGCTCTTCGAAATCCATGCGCAGCAGCTGCTGATGGCGACTCATCACTCGCAGCTTGACGATGGTCGGCTGGTCCTCGATGCACTGGAAGTGCGCTTGCACACCCGCCGCCGCGAGGCTGTCGGCCAGGCTCTGGCGCGCTTCGTCTTCACCGGTCACACCCACCAGCGCAGCAGGCGCACCCAGTGCCGCGATGTTCAGCGCCACGTTGGCCGCGCCACCGGGCCGATCCTCGATCTGCTCGACCTTGACCACCGGCACCGGCGCCTCGGGCGAGATCCTCGACGTACCGCCATGCCAGTAACGATCGAGCATGACGTCACCGACCACCAGAACGGCGGCTTGGTCGAAACGGGGCATGGACAGCTTCATGGGGGCTCCGGTGAGGAAGAAAAAACGCTGCAAAGCATACCAGCATGGAGACGGCGATTCTTCCAGAAGTCTATCCGGTGATGAATACGAACATCTCAGCGCGCCGCACACCGCCGATTCGCTGCAAGCCCACCCCATGCGGCTCAGATTACGCCTCGCCCTCATCCTTGAACTGCGTCGCGTGCAATCGTGCGTAGGCGCCATTGACCGCGAGCAGTTCAGCGTGCGTACCACGCTCGACGATGCGCCCCTGTTCCATCACCAGAATCAGATCGGCCCTCTCGATGGTGCTCAGGCGATGGGCGATCACCAGTGTCGTGCGGCCCGTCATCACATGATCCAGCGCGCTCTGAATATGCCGCTCGGACTCGGTATCCAGCGCCGAAGTCGCTTCATCCAGAATCAGTACCGGCGCGTTCTTCAGCAGTGCACGGGCGATGGCCAGACGCTGACGCTGGCCGCCTGACAGCAGCACGCCATTCTCGCCAACCTGGGTCTGATAACCCTCGGGCATCTGCTTGATGAATTCGTCGGCGTAAGCATCGCGGGCCGCACGCTGGATATCTTCCAGTGGCGCGCCGGCCAGATCGCCATAGGCAATATTGTTGGCGACCGTGTCGTTGAACAGCGTGACCTGCTGGGTCACCAGGGCGATATGTCGGCGCAGATTGCGCAGCTTGTAATCCGCGACCTCGACGCCATCCAGCAGAATCTGCCCCTGAGCATGGTGATAGAAGCGTGGGATAAGGTTCGCCAGGGTCGATTTGCCGCTGCCGGAGCGCCCGACCAGCGCCACCATCTGTCCCGGTTCGACGCTGAAGCTGATGTCATGCAACACCTGCTTGTCAGTGCCAGGGTAGACGAAACCAAGATCACGCACATCCAGTCGCCCACTGACCTTGTCGCGCTCAACCGTACCGGCATCCAACTCTGGGCTTTCGTCCAGCTGCTCGAAGATGCTTTCAGCACCTGCCACACCTTTCTGAATTGTCGAACTGACTTCCGAAAGCTGGCGGATGGGCTTGGGCAACAGTCCCGCCAGCGTGATATACGCCACCAGATCACCTGCCGACGCATCCCCTCGCAACAGCAGGACCAGAAACATCAGCAGCGCCATGGCGCTGTAAATCACTAGTTGCAGGGATGGCGTATAGACCGCATTGGTCTTGACCATGCGCAGCTGCTTGGCGGTGTTATCGGTGCTGGCGCCGAAGAAGCGATGCTGCTCATAGGATTCGCCACCAAAGCTGCGTACCACGCGATAACCCTGGATGGTCTCGGATGCCACATGGGTGACGTCGCCCATCGCGACCTGGATCCTCTTGCTCTGCTTGCGGAATTTCTTGCTGGCACTGGACACCATCACGCCAATGACCGGCAGGATCGCCACCATCACCAGCGTCAGCTTCCAGTTCATCCACAGCAATGTGGCGAACAGGAAAATCACCGTCATGCCTTCACGTACCACCACCTTGATCGCATCCGTCGCCGCACCGGTGACCATGGTCACGTTGTAGGTGATGCGCGAAATCAGGTGACCGGAGTTGTGGCTGTCGAAGTAGCGATTGGGCAGCGTCAGCATGTTGTTGAACAGAGCCACACGCAGGTCGTGCACCAGGCCAAGGGAGACACGAGCCAGGAAATAGTTGCCGAGAAAGGACCCGATTCCCTGCAGCAGCGCGATGAGCACGATCAGCAGCGGCACGGCCTGCAGCAGCTTCAGCTCGGCAAGCCACGGCAGATTCTGCAAATGGGGAATCTGGGCAAAAAAACTGGCGTCCGGGTTGTTCAACCCATCGACGAAGAACTTGAGCATGTAACCCAGCATCGGCTGGGTAGAAGCAAAAAGCAGAAATCCGAAAAGGCTGATTGCGAACAGCCCCCAATAGGGCTTTACATAGCTGAGCAGGCGCAGATAGATATGTACACTTGAGCGAGCAAAGCTCTCTTCTCGAGAATCCGACATAAGTTTTCACGAAATGGAATCAGGTCGAAACTCTAACACAGCACACCTGTATGCAGATAGGCATGATGACAGCACATGAAGTGCCTGCGTAGTTACGCTAAACTACGCCTTTGCTTCAGGAATGTGCCGATGCAAACACTCAGCAGGGAAGACTACGCCGCTTGGTGTAACGATGCACAGGTACTGGAAAGGGACGGACATGGTGAAAAAGTCCTGCGCCTGACCGATGGTACCTTTCTCAAACTTTTTCGACGCAAAAGCTGGTTTTCCAAGACCGCGCTTTATCCACCGGCCAAGCGTTTTGCCAAAAACGCTGCTGCCTTACAGCTCCTTGGCATCCCTTGCCCAAAAGTCATCCAACTATACCGGATGAGTTCGCCATATCGCTCGGTAGTGCATTACCAGCCCCTGGCAGGAGAAACGTTGCGCAACTTGCTGCAGAAAGACAGCACACTGGATCAGCGCAAACTGTACATCCGCCTGGCTGAATTCATTACCAAACTGCACAATCTAGGCGTTTATTTTCGCTCGCTGCATATGGGTAACATCGTACTGACACCCGATAACAGGCTGGGCCTGATCGACATATCGGACATGCGCTGCCTCGGTCGCCCATTGTCACGCAGGATGCGCAACAGAAACTACCAGCACCTACTGCGCTACGAAAGCGACTGGGCACGCACAACCCCTGAGCTACGCTCACTGTTTTCCGCTGATACCCAGGCTGTCTTGTGAAACGTTTATAACCAATGAATAAAACCAAAACCTTTTATGAAGCCTTGTCGGTCAGCAGCCTCGTCTTTGCGTTTTTCTGGCTGCCTGTGCCACGGCTTTTTGATATTGCCTGCATTGCGCTGATTTTATTATTCGTCCCTGCCATTCTGTTACCAGCCAATGGTGATTTGAGAAAAGACCCGACGATCCGATTGGGCATGCTGTTTTTTCTTTACTTATTCATCTCCATTATCTGGCACAGACTGACCCTTCCCGACCATTTCCCTCATACCACCAGCGACCGCCGCTTTCTTAGGGTGCTCTACTTTATCGCCATTGCCTATGCGATCTCCCGCAGCCGCCTGCTGACCGCCTGGAGTCTCCTCGCCGTGGCCTTCGGCGGCCTGCTGATTTACCTGGCCATCAGTTTCGATAAAACCGAATGGATTCTCGCATGGGATGGCCAACGGGCCGACTTCGGCATTCACAATGCGCAGCATACTGGCATTGTATTTGCCACTTGTGCCTTGGCCTTAAGTCTTTTTACACCTCGCTTTTTCGCCTGGATCAAAGGCTCACCGCCTCTCCTCGCCGCGGGTGGCGCGTTGCTCTGGCTGGCAATGTTGTCGTTTTCCCTATGGGGAGTATTCGTTTCACAAACACGGGCCGTCTGGCTGGGCCTGAGCATTACCCTGCTGCTCTTCCCTGGCATTCTGCTTTTTGCTTACAGCCTCCGTGGGAAGCTGCGACTGTCGCCACGAAAGTTCTTATCGAGCGGTATCGCCGGCATCTTTCTCCTCGGCCTGCTGGCCGCAGGGCTCAATATCCCTGGCCTGGTTAGCGAGCGACTGTCGGCAGAGAAGGTCACATGGGAAAGCTTGCGTTTAGCCGCGTCCCATGAGGATCAGGAGCTAACGAGTACCGGAGTTCGAGTGGCATCCTGGTCAGCAGCGGCGGACTGGATCATGGAAAAACCTTTCATGGGCTGGGGCGGACGTGCTTCTAGACCCCTGATACGCCAATCCGACCTTTTCAGCGATGCATTCAAGAAAAACTACAACCACCTGCACAACTCATACTTACAGGTATTGCTTGAAATAGGTCTGATTGGAGCCGCATGCATCGCCGGGTTAATGATACTGATCGGGCGCGCCTGCATTAAAAGTTACAAACATCACTCCATGCCACTGGATGTATTTCTTTTTTCCTGGGTCTTCTTCATATTCTGGCTAGTGGTGAATATTTTTGAGTCTTACGTCATTTATTCCAGCGGAACCTACCTGATCGCCATTATCACAGGCTTCTTCTATTCATTCTGCATCGAACATAAGAAGCCATTCGGCTAAACACCTCTATCAGGACTACCTATTTTCCTGGCAATAAGCCGGACCGGCACGAAGGGACGCCAAATATAATCGCCTAACCACTTAAAGCGAAACCAAGGGTACACAACCGTATTGAACTGGTTGAAGCCGGGCCGCCAGGCAAAATAGCGATGGCGACGTGTGATGGTAAAAGTGGCCAATCCCATCAAAGATGCCAAATGACCACCACCCGAATCATTGCTGATAACGATTGATGCCAAAGCAACATGATCGATCAGCCCCTTGATATCGGGAAAGCTTCTAACCTGAAAACCAGGTACGGCCTTAAGCACTTCTTCACGCTCATCAGGCATGCAGACAAACTCAACACGCCAGCCTTTCTTCTGCAACGCATTAGCCAGCCATCGAAAGCCAGCCATCCAATAATTCTTTTTCGGCTGAGGTGTGGTCGGAAAAATCAGCACCAACCCCGCGTCATTATCAAGCGGCAGTCCAGGCAAACCGAGCATTGGATGGCTTTCGATGGCAAATACTTCTTTAGCATAGCCATCAACCCATTCAACCATGCTTTTACCCGCATCCGAGTCGAGACAGAACGCTCTGCTTGCACCAAAGAAATCCTTGCCCCTGATAACCACACTGCGGCCATCCAGCCCCGAATCACGGGATATTTTCTTGGCGGTGACAAAGGCGACATTATTCAGCGCGGCATAAAGTGGCGACCATTTCTTCCTGAAATAATATTTTTCAAAACAGGCGATCACCAGTTCAAAACGGCCTGCCAATTCATCCAGCTCATCGTCATGTTCAGGGACGATCGTCAACCAGGGAAAATATTCCCGGGCAGAGTAGAACGCATTACTGTAGAACGTTACATGGGCACCAGAGCGGCAAAACAGCCAGCACAGGCGAAGATAGATGGTGATATCACCCAGGGCCGGAAATGGAACAACCGCCACCTTGAGACCGGCAAAAACATCATCCGGATTGGACGCTGCATCGCAAGGTTGGCTACTGGCTATATTTGTACTCATGACTTCACCCTGTTAGCCAACCATTGCCTATCCCAGAACTGGTCACGAACAACAGCATCGGAGAACATCTGCACCAGTCTGGACTGCACCTTCAACCGCTGTGCTTCCAACTCATCCCCCGCCAGTCCTGCCATCTGCTGCAGGCACCCAGCCAGCTGACCGTCATCACCCAGCGTGAACAGCATCCCACAAGCTCCAACCACCTCCGGCGCCCCGCCACAGTCACTGCTGATAACCGGCACCCCAGCCGCCATCGCTTCCAGCAGCACCATTCCAAAAGGCTCGTGATCGGACGTCAGGGCAAACACATCGAATGCCTTGAAGTAACGACGTCCATTTGCCACCTGGCCGAGAAAAAGCACATGCCCAGCGGCGTCCAGACTGGCCGCCAACGATTTCAAGGTCGCTTCCAGCCGCCCAGCCCCCATGATCACCAGCAGACTGCCCTTTGGCAGTTGCGGCAGAGCCTGGGCAAAAGCGCGAATCAGGGTCGCCTGATCCTTATCTGGATGCAAACGCCCGACATTACCGACAACCCAGGCGTCCAATGAAAGGCCAAGGGCTAATCGGGCTTCCTCACGCGGAAGCTGTTCGGCCTGCACGGCCTCGATATCGATTCTGTTGTATAAGGTTTCGATCCGCTCCGTCGGCCAACCCGGTAGACAAGCGCGGATATCGTCACGCACGGCATTCGAGACCCCGAGCAACAGCAAGCGCTTGCTGAACAGGTGGGCGAGCACCCGTCTCGAAAAGCGCTGATACACACCGAAAGCATGACTTATACCGATAACTGGCAGCCGGGTCGCCAGGCAGGCGATGTAGGTTGGCTTGAAGCGGTGAGCAATGCACAGGCGGAAATCCCGTCCGCGAATGATCTTGCGCAGGCGGCGTATAGCACCCAGCTTGAGGCCACCCACTTCCTTCGAGCTGTAGCCGAGAAACAGCACTTCGTCTGAGGCGCAAGCAGCCGCCACTCGCTCATCCGGCGCTCCCGTCAGGAATACCGTGCAGACCTTATAGGGGGCTCCGACAAAAAGCGCGGCGTACTGCCGAGCACAATCGAGAAACGGGCCGTCATAACCATGACAGAGCTGAAGCACCCATTGCTCAGACGTCGTCATACCAGCCCTTGCCTTCCTTGACCACTAGTACGTCTTCCATGATCAGGTACTGCAGATCCGAGCCATAGAACATGTTCAGCGCATCGGTCGGAGAGCAGATCATCGGCTCACCGCGGCGGTTCAGCGAGGTGTTCAGCGACACGCCGTTACCGGTCAGCTTTTCCAGCTCCAGCATCAGGTCGTACCAACGCGGATTGTGCCGGCGCTCCAGTACCTGGGCGCGGGATGTACCGTCTTCATGGACCACCTCGCCGACACGTTCCTTCCAACCTTCGTTGACCTCGAAGGTGAAGGTCATGAACGGGCTCGGGTGGTCGACCTTGAGCATCTGTGGCGCGACAGTATCGAGCATGGACGGGCAGAAGGGTCTCCAGCGCTCGCGGAACTTGATTTGCTCGTTGATGCGATCGGCCACGCCCGGCACGCTCGGACAGCCAATGATCGAACGGCCGCCAAGGGCGCGCGGGCCGAACTCCATGCGCCCCTGGAACCAGGCCACGGGGTTGCCGTCCGCCATGATTCGAGCGATGCGCTCGGGGGTGTTGGTGATCTGCTTGAACACAGGCTTGTTCGGGTGCCGGGCACAGGCCGCGATGACATCCTCGTTGGAATAAGATGGGCCGAGATAGACGTGCTCCATCTTCTCTACCGGAACGCCGCGCTGCACCGACACATAGGCCGCCGCACCGACCGCAGTACCAGCGTCACCGGAGGCCGGCTGGACGAACAGTTCCTTCACCTCATCACGCGCGATGATCTTCTGGTTGAGCTTGACGTTCAGCGCACAGCCGCCGGCGAAGGCGATCTTGCCGGTCTGTTTGATGATGTCGCCGAGGTAGTAGTCCATCATCTGCAGCGCGAGCTTTTCGAACAACGCCTGCATGGCGGCCGCGTAATGAATGTAGGGATCGTCGGCAATATCGCCTTCACGCTTGGGCCCCAGCCACTCGATCAGCTTGGGCGAGAAGTAGTAGCCCTTACCCTTCTCCTTGTAGCGACGGAAGCCGATGACGTTGGCGTACTCGGTGTTGATGGTCAGCTCGCCGTTCTCGAACGTGGCCAGGCGCGAGAAGTCGTATTTGGCCGCATCGCCGTAAGGCGCCATGCCCATGACCTTGAACTCGCCGTCGAGCATCTCGAAGCCAAGGTATTCGGTGATCGCGCCATACAGGCCACCGAGCGAATCCGGGTCGTAGAATTCCTTGATCTTGTGGATCTTGCCGTTCTCGCCCCAGCCGAAGAAGGTGGTGGCGTACTCGCCCTTGCCGTCGATACCGAGGATGGCGGTCTTCTCGGTGAAGCCCGAGCAATGGTAGGCGCTGGAGGCATGTGCCAGATGATGCTCGACCGGCTGCAGCTTGACCTTCTTCAGGTCGAAGCCGAGCTGCTGCAAGCACCATTCGATGCGTTTCTTGTAGCGGTAGTAGCGGCGATTGCCCATGAGAATGGCATCCAGCGCACGATCCGGCGCGTACCAGTAGCGCTTGGCATAGTGCCAGCGGGCCTTCTCGAAGATGCTGATGGGCGCAAAGGGAATCGCCACCACGTCGACGTCCGCCGGCTTGATGCCAGCCTGCTCAAGGCAGAATTTGGCGGACTCGTACGGCATGCGGTTCTTGGCATGCTTGTCACGCACGAAGCGCTCTTCTTCGACGGCGGCGATCAGCTTGCCGTCGATATACAGGGCGGCGGAAGGATCATGACTGAGGGCGCCGGAAAGGCCGAGAATCGTCAATGCCACGGGTATTGCCTCTTAATCTTCGATACTGGTGCCGGGCACCGCGGGTAAACGTTGGTCAAGCAGTCGATGCAGGGCGCTGTCGGCCGGCCAATTGCGCAGAAAACGTGCACGATCCTTGGCATAGGCCCGGGCGAAGCTGGCGTCGCTGCCATGTTGCTGAACGGCATCGAGATCGATGAGTGCCCAGCGGCCCTGCTCCCAGAACAGGTTGGTGCCTTTCATGTCACCGTGGCTGATGCGCTCGCGCAGCAACGCTTCGAACAGCCGATCCAGCGCCAACAGCTCGGGCTCGGGCGGCGTGCTGGAGAGATACGGCTGAAAACGGGTGATTATATCCTCGCCGGCAGTGTATTCGGTAATCAGATAACTGCGCCGGCGCAGACCGAGCCAACGCCGCTCCAGCATCGCCAGTGGCCGGGGCGTGGCGATGCCGAGAAACTCCAGACGATTGCCCTCGACCCAGCTGTGCCAGGCGCGACTCGGTCGCCAGCAGCGCCTGAGCCAATGAAGAAGGTTCTTAATGTTGTAGCGCTTGATGACCAGTTGCCGAGCGGGCTGCTCGACCAGCACCACGGTGGCGCTACCACCCAGCTTCAGGGCACGGCCCGCCTCGATAGCCGCATCCGGCGCGGCCAGCAGTTCGCGCAGCGCCGGCTCGTCCTCGCGCCGAATCACGCGCAGCCCGCCGAGACCGCGGCGCACGCTGAACAACGAGCAGTCGCGCCCGAGCTTGCTCAGGTAATCGCGCAATCGCCACTTCCGGACGATGGCGATTTCCCGCAGCAATGCCTCCAGGGGGAGCGCATGCTCGCCATTGACCAGAAGGTAATGTACGAGCAGTTCCTCGATATGGGGCTCAACGCCAGCGGGCAGTTGGGCGAAGAAAACACCGAGGTTTTCCAGCACCTTGTCGCGCGTGAGCGGCTTGCCCGGAATCTGCGCCTGCACACCGCCGCCATCGATGAGGTACAGCCGCCCGTCATGGCGCAGCAGATTGTCCAGATGCAGGTCGCTCTGCCACAGCCCCTGGGCATGCAATTGAGCGATCGCACCCAGTGCCTCGCCAAGCACGGCCTGCTGCGCATCGGACAATAATGGCTGCCGCTCTACCTCGTGCCAGGCTTGCTCCAGACTTTGCGCGCCAGCAAGGTAGTCGAACAGCAACCAGCCGCCCTGGCCTGCGGAAAAACCCTCGGCGATCAGCGCGGGCGTATTCATTCCCTGCTCGGCCAGCAACCTTGCGCCACGTAATTCACGCTCGAAATGGCGCTCGGCCCTGCTGCCGACCAGCAGTTTCGCCAGCACCTCACGGCCCTGCCATTCGGCTTTGCCCACATAGCGCTGCCCTGGCAGCACACGCAGCCATTGGCGCAGCGTCAGTTCGCCGACGGGTAGCGTCACGGCCAACGGCAATTCCGGCGAGCGCCCGGCGCCTGCCAGTTCCATCAGGTTCATGGCTGCGCCACCTTGCTCTGCCGGCGACCGGCCATCTTCTCCAGCCATGAATCGACATCCGGGTCATCGGCGTCTCGCTCGAGATAGGCTTCGATAAATTGTCGCTGCTCGCCCATGCCCCAGACACCTGCTCGGCGGGTCAGCGCCTCCAGGTCCACGATTCGATCAGTACGCCCAAGCAGCAGCGGGCGGGTCTTTTCGAGGTCGATCAGGCATGCCTCGAATCCCTCGCCAGCCTGACGGAGAAAAATATGTTTGGGGTAGAAACAGCCATGACGCTGCCCGGCTTGATGAAGGGTTCGCGCAAGCCTTGCACATGCTTGCAACAACTGCTCGCGTATCGCCGTCTCCAACTCACTCCAGCGGCCCAACCAGCTGTATAGATCTCGCCAATCATCCAACGCACAGGTAAGCAGAATGGCCCGGCGCTCCCCCTCGACACGACGCTCGCCGAAGAAAGCCGCCTGCAGTGTCGGGATGCCCAGGCGCTGATAACGCTGGATATTGCGGAATTCGCACGCGAACGTCGGCTCGCCGAATGGATGGCGCAAGGTGTACGTCAGGTAATTGCTCTGCCGCTTCAGGTAGTAGGCCGCCCCCCCCAGATCCAGGCGGAATACGCTGCTCCAGCCTCCCCGGCCGGTATTCGGCGCATCTACCGAATCGAGCTGCAACGACCAGAGGGCATCGAAGCTATCCAGCCCATGCGCCTGCAGAATCCCTCTGTCGGCAGCTGAAAAATAATCGCTCATTCCCGCCCTTCGAAATACTTGAGTACTTGGTCGATGACCGTGCGATCAGCCGAAACCAGGCGCGGACGCCGTTGGTACTGCAGATAAAAGCGCAATCGCTGCGTGCGACTCAAGTGGTACTTGGCCACCTTGTCCAGGCAGGCCAGGTCCTTGACGATGCGGCGTCGCAGGAATGGCCCCCACCAGAAGTCCCCGGATGGGCAGTCGATCAGAAATAGCTCGCCGGCGTCGTTGACCAGCAGGTTCCGCCATTTCAGATCATTGTGGGCGAAGCCATGGTCATGCAGGGTTCGGGTGGCCTGCGCCACCTGCCGGCTGACGCGCTCGACCCAGCATCGATCGGCCAGCCGAGGATCGTTGTTCTTCGCCATTGCCGCCATGTCGACGGTACTCGGCACTTCCAGCGTGATCAGCGCGCCACGCACGAAAGCTCCCGCGCGACGCTCCAGCCCCCACGCCACCAGCGGCGCAACGGGTATTCCCCACTGTTCGAAATGCTTGAGGTTCTGCCATTCGGCCTTGACCCGCGGACGCCCCAGGTAGCGACGCAGCCCCTTTCCGGCGGCCCAGTAGCGCTTGACGTAGTAGCGCAGACCGCCACGCTCCACACGGATCACTTCGGATAGAGGATCCCGCGCGATCGGCTCGCCTTCGAGCGCGAAGACCGAATCCAGACCGGCAAACGCCGCGGCGGCATCGGCACCTGTCCCGGCGGCCAGGGTCCAGGCGCTCACCCTTGTGCTCCCGGCGCATATTTGCGTTCGTAGCGCGCCTGCAAACGTCCGGCCTTGCGCTCCAGCCAGGCGAGCAGAGCCGCCTCCTCACGCAGAATCTCGCGCAACGGCCGGCGGAAATATGCCTTCAGAAAACGCAGCGTGTCACGCTGGGTCAGGCCGATGCCCAGCGCCGAGAAATACAGCCCAGCCAGATCCTTGTCGCGCCAGCGCCGCGGCGTGTGGGAGCGAGTCTGCGCGCGGTGCAGGTCGATCAGCGACAGACGGAAATCACTCGCTGTCACCAGCTTGTCGGTATGCAAAAGAAAGTGGCAGATGTAGAAATCGCGATGATTGACGCCGGCGCGGTGCATGGTGCCGGCCATGCGCGCGACTTCGGCGATCAGGGCGCGCTTGAGCGCCGGCTGTGGCGGCTGGTCGCGCCAGTTCGCCGAGAAATCCTCGAGGCTGACGGTCGGCGCCAGTTCTTCGGTGATGATGAACGAATGCTGCCTCGCCGGATTGGCCCCGCGCCCGCCGTAGGCCACCGCGGTCATGGTCGGCACGCCGGCTTCGTGCAGCCGCTGGATCGCGCGCCATTCCTGGCCAGCGCCGAGAACGGGTGCCTTGGCGGTGAGAAGATTCTTGGCGATCTCGCCCCAGCCGATACCGCGGTGGATCTTGACGAAGTAACCGCGCCCGTCGACTTCGGTACGCAGTGTGCGTCGACCCTCCAGCTCGCGATACACCTGTCCTTCGAGACGCTCGACCTCGACGAAGGGGTCCTTGCCGCGCCAGAGGCTTTTGAACGGTTCCGAGAGCATCAGGCGCATAGCGGCTCCGCACTCAACGTTGCCGGGAGGTACGCGGCGCTCATGCGCTCGCCCCGAGAATCACGTCTGCCGCCTTCTGCGGCATCGAATAAAGGTCAGCCGTATCGGCGAAAGCCAGCGCATTGCGGCTCCAGGCTCCACGCTGCTGATCATCGGCCAGCATCTGTGCCAGCAGTTGATCGAGGACGCTCTGCTCGAACGGGCTGGGCACCACGCGACCACAGTCGGCGTCAGTAATGTAGTGCGCATAGCCACATACATCGGTGACCAGCACCGGCAGCCCGGCGACCAGCGCTTCCAGCAGCACGGTGCCGGTGTTCTCGTTATAGGCCGGATGGATCAGCAGATCGGCGCCCAGCAGGAAACGCGGGATATCGCTGCGCCCCTTGAGAAACTCGACCATGCCGGAAACGCCCAGCGCCTTGGCCTGCAGCTTGAACGGCTTGGGATCGTCCTGGCCAATCACCAGCAAGCGGGTGCGCTGGCTCAGTTCACGCGGCAGCGCGGCGAGCGCCTTGAGGCTGCGATCCAGCCCCTTGGTCTTGAAGCCGGAACCGATCTGCACCAGCAGCAGCTCTTCGGGCCTTACCTCGAACTCCTCGCGAAACTCGGCACGGATTTGCGCGGCATTGGCCGGCGCGCGGCGATCCTGGGCGATGCCCGGCGGCAACAGGTGAAAGCGCTCGGCGGGCGTAGCGTAATGTTTCACGAACAGCGGCTGCTGCACCTCGGAGATCATCAGGATCTCGGTCTTCGCCTCGGGCGCGAACACCGCGCGCTCGTACTCGGCGAAGTGTTTGTAGCGACCCCAGCGCCGATAGATCGGGTTGCGCAGGGTCTGCGCCTTGTCCTCGAAGCAGGGGTCGGCGGCGTAATACACGTCGAGTCCAGGCATCTTGTTGAAGCCGATCACCCGATCCACCGGCCGCTTGGCCAGATCGGCCTCGACCCAGGCGGTGAAGCGCTCGTTGCGGGTGTGATTGAACAGCGCCTTGACCGGTGCGATCAACACCTCGAAGCCTTCAGGCACGTCACCTTCCCAGATCATCGCGTAGACGCGGATCGCGTGGCCGCGACGCTGGCATTCGAGGGCAATACGCATGAAATCGCGCTGCAGCCCGCCGAAGGGAAAGTACTTGTAGAGAATGAACGCCAATTGCATCAGACGGACTCCGGGGCCCGCAGCAGGGCTTTCAGTTCGGTGACGACGCGCTCGGGACGCAGATCGTCGAAACAGGGCTTGTGCCGATCACCGCGACCGGCATTCGGGCCGCTGGCGCACAGGTGCACCTGCGAGCGCCCATAGGCGCCGACCCGCCCGGGCAGGGTCGGACCATAAAGCGAAATGCTCGGCACATCCAGCGC